>FWPV01013906.1_pt1 | contig 11978 bp, 9 predicted proteins | sample 2228371 | NCBI WGS metagenome assembly FWPV01 (sample SAMEA103939776, study PRJEB20133) | metagenome | reverse complement strand
CGCGAGTTCGCGGTCTTCCCGCCTCTGGTGCTCGACCGGATCAGTGCCGACTGGGCCCTCAGGGGTGGTAACGATCTCTTGGCCCACTACACATCGCGACAAGTCCCCTCACTACGAAGGGATCCGACGGGTTCGAGCCCCGCAGCTTGTGGGGGAGCGTGAGGGGTTGGAACCGATGTGTCCAGTCGAGTCCCCGCGGGGTGGCGGATCACGGGTGCCAGATCAACCGACCCGGAGGGGCTCCAGGGCCGGCATGGACTTCCCGCGCAGGAAGTCGAGGGTCGCCCCTCCCCCGGTCGACACGTACCCAAACCGGTCAGCAAGGCCGAGCTTCTCCACCGCTTCCCCGGTCTCCCCGCCCCCGACCACGGTGAACGCCGGCGACGCGACGAGGGCTTGGGCAACCGCAGCGGTCCCGGCAGCAAACGGTGGGTGCTCGAACGCCCCCAGCGGCCCCGTCCACACGACCGTCCCCGCGCGGGCCACGACCCCCGCGAACTCCCCCACGGTGGCCGGTCCGATGTCGAGGCCCATCCACCCCTCGGGGATCGCGTCGGCGGGGACGACCCGCGTCTCCGCTCCGGGGGCGAGCTCCCGAGCCACCACCACGTCCTGGGGGAGGTGGAACGGCGTCCCCCTCTCCTCGGCCCGGCGGATGAGCTCGCGGATTGTCTCCACGAGGGCGGGATCCACCACCGACTTCCCCACCCCATGTCCCTGCGCGGCGAGGAAGGTGAACGCTACCCCTCCCCCGATGAGGAACCCATCCGCGCGATCCAGGAGGTCGGTGAGGACGCCGAGCTTGTCCTTGGCCTTCTTCCCCCCGACGAGCACGTAATAGGGGCGGCGAGGATCGTCGCGAACGCTCGCCAGGACCTCCACCTCTCGCTCCATGAGGAACCCGGCGTACGCGGGGAGGGACCGGGCGACCCCGACCGTGGACGCATGGGCGCGATGGGCGGTGGCGAACGCCTCGTTCACGAAGGCATCGAACGGGGAGGCGAGCGCCCGTGCGAAATCCGGATCGTTCTTCTCTTCTTCAGGGTGGAACCGCACGTTCTCCAGCACGACGAGCCCCCCCGGGGGGAGCCCACTCACCTCCCGTCCCACGTCCGTGCCCACACAGTCTCGGAGGGCACGCACCTCGAATCCAAGGAGCTCCCCCACCCGCACCGCCACCGGCGCCATGCGCAGCTCTTCCACCACCTTCCCATCCGGGCGACCGAGGTGGGAGAGGACGGCGACCCGCGCTCCGCGCTCCGCCAGCCAGCGCAACGTGGGGATCACCGCCCGGATCCGGCCGTCGTCGGCCACCCGCCCCGCGGAGAGGGGTACGTTGAGGTCAGCTCGCAGGAGGACCTTCTTCCCACGAGGCGCAAGATCACGAATTGTACGTAGTTCCATCGCCTTCACCGGCGGCCATTCTAGGTGCGGGGTGCGAGCCAGGCAAGGAGGCGGGGTAAGATCGGGGTATGAACTGGTGGGTGGTGGGAGGGATCGTGCTCCTGGCGGGGGTCCTCGCCCTTGCTCCCGTCGTCGCATCGTGGTTCGATCCTTCCTCCCCGGCCCGCGTCGTGGAGAGGCTCCTTCTCGTCCTCAACACGTGGGGGGGGATCCGCGACTTCGTGGCCCAGGTCGCGGTGCGCGGCGCAGAGGGGGAGATCCTGGGCCGCCTCCTGTTCCTCGCCCCGGCCAACCTGCGGCTAGACGTCCTCGCCCCCGGGACCCTCGCCGGCGAGTCGTTCGCGTTGCGCCCTGTTGACGAGGGGTGGCTGTTCGTGCACCACCGGCCGGCACTCGACCTCGGGATCGAGATCCGGATCACGTCCGATGAACTGAGCGACCTGCTGGCCCTCCCGTCCCCCTCCGAGGTCTGGGAGGGGCTCCGTCGCAACCAGATTCACGTCGCCTACGTCCCCGCCCCCACCGGCAACGCCGCCCGCCCCCCAAGCGACGAGTTTGACATCACGAACCTTCCCGGGAGGTTCCCGCGGATCGTGCTCCAGGTGGATCCCTCCACCCAGCTTCCGCGGGAGGTGACGCTGTACGAGGATCCGGGGGCCCCTCCCTCCATCGAGATCGAGGTGCGCCACTTGGCGGTGAACACGCGGCTCGAGCTGAGGGACGTGTTTCTGCTCGATCCCCCGCCCGGCCGCTGGCTGGCGCCCGCCCCGCCGGGCTAGGCCTCCCCCGCCGAGGCGAGCCGGCGGAACTCGCCGAGGTTGAGCTCCTTCTCCACGAACTCCTCGAACTGCTCCTCCTCCACGAACGGGGACTCGATCGCTGACTTCTCGAACACCGCTTCCTCGATGTAGATCGGGGCCTGAGTGCGGAGGGCGAGGGCCACCGCGTCGGAGGGGCGGGCATCGATGTCCCGCGTCGCCCCCGCCGCGTCCCGCACGACAAGGCTCGCGTAGTAGGTGCTCTCCTTGACCGACGTGATCACCGCCCGCTCAAGGTTCCCCCCCAACGTGTTCAGGATCTCCTTCATCAGATCGTGGGACAACGGGCGGGGGAACCGCTGGCCCTGAAGCTCGATCGCGATGGACATCGCCTCTTGCTCCCCAATCCAGATGGGCATCGCCTTCGTAGAATGGCGGTCCTTGAGGAGCAGGACCGGCGTCTTCGTCGTCGGGTCGAGAAGCAGTGCTCTCACTTCAGCTTCCCTCATTCCTGGCCTCCTCCTCTCGTAGATCGGGGAGCATTATAGCAGGGTCGCCAGAGGCAGACCATGGCCGGTGTTACATTCAACCCCGACCAGCCCCCGCGGGGGAAGGTGGCACCGCCTGCCCGGGAGCGGTAGCCTCGGCATGCCATGGCTCGCCAACTGGTGGCGCGCAACCGCCGCGCCCGTCGCGACTACGCGGTGGAGGAGACCTTCGAGGCGGGGATCGCCCTCCTCGGCTCGGAGATCAAATCCCTCCGCGCCCATCGGGCTTCGCTCGATGAGGCGTACGCGCGGGTGAAGGACGGCGAGGTGTGGCTCGTGGGCGCGCACATCGCCCCCTACGGCCCGAGCGGGGGACGTGGCCACGACCCCGAGCGCCCGCGGAAGCTCCTTCTCCACAAGCGGGAGATCGCCCGGCTCATCGGCCAGGTCGGCCGCGCGGGGTACACCCTCGTCCCGATGTCGCTTTACTTCAACGACCGCGGCTACGCCAAGGTCGAGCTCGGCCTCGCCCGCGGCCAGACGAAGGTCGACAAGCGGCGGAAGATCATCCAAGAAGAGGAAGAACGGCGCGCGCGCGAGGCGATGAAACGCTTCCGCTGAACACGCCTCCCCTCCCCCCGCCGCCGGTCAGTCGGCGAGGGTCTCCTCCACTTCCGCGCTGAGGATGGGGTCGATCAACGGATCGAGGTCGCCGTCCAGGATCTCGGCCAAGCGGTGCACGGTGAGGCCGATGCGGTGGTCGGTGACCCGCGTCTGGGGGAAGTTGTAGGTGCGGATCTTTTCCGAGCGATCGCCCGTCCCGATCTGTCTCCGCCGCGTCTCGCGCAGCATCCGCTCCTGCTCGCTCTGCTGGATCTCCCACAGCTTGGCGCGGAGGACGCGCAGGGCGAGCTCCCGGTTGCGGTGCTGGCTTCGCTCGTCCTGGCACGCGACGACGATCCCGGTCGGGATATGGGTGATCCGGACCGCGGTCTCGTTCTTCTGCATGTGCTGGCCGCCGGGGCCGCTGGCGCGGAACGTGTCCATCCTGAGGTCGTCGGGGCGGATCTCGACTTCGACCTCCTCCGCCTCAGGGAGGACGGCCACGGTGGCGGTGGAGGTGTGGATGCGGCCGCTCGCCTCCGTCTCCGGGACGCGCTGCACGCGGTGGACTCCCGATTCGTAGCGGAGCCTCCCGTACGCCCCCTCCCCCTCGACCGCGAACACGACCTGTTTCACGCCCCCGAGGGGCGTGGGGTGGGTGTCCATCACCCGCACGGTGAACCCGCGGCGCTCGGCGTACCGGGTGTACATGCGGAAGAGCTCGGCTGCGAACAGGGCCGCCTCCTCCCCCCCTGCCCCGGCCCGGATCTCCACAATCGCGTTCTTGCGGTCGCTGGGGTCCTCGGGGAGGAGCATGCGCAGGATCTCCTGACGCAGAACCTCGGCCCGCGCCTCGTCGCGCTCGATCTCCTCCCGCAGGGCGCCGCGCAGCTCGTCGTCCACCTCTTCCCGCAGGAGATCCTTCTCCTCACCAATGGCGACGCAGAGCCGCCGGAGCTCCTCCCCCTTGGCGACGAGCTCACGCAGGCGTGCATAGCGGCGGGAGAGGTCAGCGAAGTCGGGGCGAGCGACCACCCCCGGCTGGGAGAGCTGCCCCTCGAGCTCCCGGAGCTCGGCCGCCGCCTCATCGACCCGGGCCAGGATCTTGTCCACAGGCGAAGCGTAGCCGAAACTGGGTCCCCCGACACGCGCACACGGGCGCGCACCGGGTCCGCATGACCCCCGTTGGGCGGTTCATGGCAATCGGTTCATCGGCCGGGCCTGGGCGGACACAAGGTCCGCCCCTACGCGGCGGTTGGGCGGTTGACGGTGGATCGGTTCGCCGGTCCCGGTAACGATGGTACGGACCACGGTCCACGGATCACGCCTTGAGGTGGCGGACGCCGCCCGCCCCGGCCACGAACAGGTCCGTGGCCAGGTCGAGGAACAGGCCGTGGGCGACGATCCCCGCCCGCCCGTCGAGCTCGCGGGCGAGGCGATGGGGGTCCGCGATCGGCCCAAACCGGCAATCGAGCACGAAGTTCCCCTGGTCGGTGTGGAACGGGCTCCCGTCGGCGGTGCGCCGCAGCGTGACCGCGGCGCCGAGGGATTCCAGGTACGGAACTTGGGTCTTCCACCCAAAGGGGAGGACCTCCACCGGAACCGGGCACCGGATCCCCAGCGCGGGAGAGAGCTTGCCCTCGTCGACCACGATCACCTCGCGGCGGCTCGCCTGGGCGACGATCTTCTCCCTGAGCAGTGCCCCCCCACCACCCTTGATCATGTTCAGCGCGGGGTCCACTTCGTCTGCCCCGTCGATCGTGAGGTCGAGCAGGGGATGATTCTCAAGCGTGGTGAGCGGGATCCCCAGCGCTCGCGCCTCCCCCTCGACCTGCGCCGAGCAGGGCACACCCCGCAGGTCGTGCAACCTCCCCGATCGAAGGAGGTCCGCGATCCGCAGAAGGGCGTGGCGGGCCGTCGTCCCGTGGCCAAGGCCGAGGACCATCCCCGACCGGACGAGCTCCACCGCCCCCTCCGCCGCTTCCCGCTTGAACCGGTCCGCATCGCCCATCGTAACCATCGGACGACCATCCTACAGGAGACCGCGCTCGTCGCGCCACTGGAGTGGGCGCTGCGCGCGGGGTCCGGATCGGGGATAATCCACGCGGAGGTATCGCCGGTGAGCATTCGGAACCTCGACAAGATCTTCAACCCCCGCCGGGTGGCCGTGATCGGAGCGAGCAGCAACCCGGGCACGGTGGGGTATAGCGTTCTCAGGAACATGATCAGCGCGGGCTTCACCGGGGTCGTGTACCCCGTGAACCCGAAGCGGGAATCGGTCCAAGGCATCCAGAGCTACCCCGACGTGGCGTCCCTCCCACGGATCCCGGACCTCGCCGTGATCTGCACCCCCGCCTCCACCGTGCCGGGGTTGGTGCGGGAGTGCGGGGCCCTGGGGATCCGTGGGCTGATCATCGTCTCCGCCGGGTTCCGCGAGATCGGGGACGAGGGCCGCGCCCTCGAGGCCGAGGTGAAGGCCGCGGCGGCCGAGTTCGACGGGATGAGGATCGTGGGGCCGAATTGCCTCGGAATCATCGTACCCCGGATCGGGATGAACGCGACATTCGCTGCGGGGCATCCCCCGGACGGAAACGTGGCGTTCATCTCCCAGTCCGGAGCGCTGTGCACCTCGATCCTCGACTGGGCGATGGTGGAGGGGATCGGGTTCTCCCACTTCGTGTCCGTGGGGAACATGCTCGACGTGGACTTCGGCGACCTGATCGACTACTTCGGCGAGGACGAGCACACGCGGTCGATCCTCCTCTACATCGAGTCCGTGAGCGCGGCGCGCAAGTTCATGTCCGCCGCCCGGGCGTTCGCACGCAGCAAACCCCTCCTCGTGTACAAGGCGGGTCGGTTCGCCGAGTCGGCCAAAGCCGCGAGCTCCCACACCGGGGCGATGGCGGGCGAGGACGCGGTGTACGACGCAGCGTTCCGCCGCGCGGGGATGGTCCGCGTGTACGAGATCGGGGACCTGTTTGACTCCGCGGAGCTCTTGGCCAAGATCCGGCCCCCCAGCGGTCCGCGGCTGGCGATCCTCACCAATGCGGGGGGTCCGGGGGTGATGGCGACCGACGCCCTCATCGCCCGGCGGGGGACCCTGGCGCAGCTCTCCGCGGAGACGATGGCCAAGCTGAACGAGCTCCTCCCCCGGTTCTGGTCGCGCGGAAACCCGGTCGACGTGCTGGGCGATGCCCCGCCGGAGCGGTACGCGGCAGCGTTGGAGATCCTGCTTTCCGATCCAAACGTGGATGCGGTGATTGCGATCCTCGCCCCCCAGGCGGTCACGGACCCCACCACCACTGCCCAGGAGGTAGCCGCGATCGCGGCCAAGTCCCCCAAGCCCGTCCTCGCCGCGTGGATGGGGGGGAGGCTGATGCGGGACGGGATCGAGCTCTTCAACCGGGCGGGGGTGCCGACGTACGCCACGCCGGACCAGGCGGTGGAGGCGTTCATGCACCTTGTCGACTACGCGCGGAACCTGGAGCTCCTCTACGAGACCCCCCGCGAGATCCCGGTGCGGCTGGCCCTCGATCAAGACACAATCCGCAAACGGGTTCGGCCCCTCCTCGAGAAGGCGGGGGTTCTGTCCGAGGCCGACTCCAAGGAGATCCTGGCCGCCTACGGGATCCCGGTGGTCCTCCCCCGAACCGCGCGCACCGCCGACGAGGCGGTGGCGGCGGCTCGGGAAGAAGGGTACCCGGTGGTGCTGAAGATCCTATCCCCGGACATCACCCACAAAACCGACGTCGGGGGCGTGGCCCTCGGCCTCCACTCCGCGGCCGAAGTGCGGGCAGCGTTCGCGCGGATGATGGACGCGGTGCGTGAGCGGCGGCCCGAGGCGAGGATCGAGGGGGTCACGGTCCAGCGGATGGTGGACACCTCGCGAGGGTTCGAGCTCCTCGTGGGGGCGAAGAAGGACCCCACGTTCGGGGCAGTGCTCATGGTCGGGATGGGGGGGATCGCCGCCGAGGTGTACAAGGACACAGCCCTCGCCCTCCCCCCCTTGAACGAGCGCCTGGCGCGGCGGCGGCTGGAGTCGCTCCAGAGCTGGCCCCTCATCGAGGGGTACCGCGGCCGCCCCGGCGCGGACCTCGACCTCCTCGTGGAGACGATCATGCGCGTCTCCTACCTCATCGCCGACTACCCGGAGATCAAGGAGCTGGACATCAACCCCCTCGTCGCCTCCCCCGACGAGGTGGTGGCGGTGGATGCGCGGATCGTGGTGGACGAGGAGGTGCTGCGGAACCCGCCGCGGCCCTACGCCCACCTCGCGATCCGCCCCTACCCCGAGGGGTACACCCGCACCGTCCCGCTCAAGAACGGGACCGCGGTCACCCTCCGCCCGATCCGCCCCGAGGACGAGCCGATGTGGCACGAGATGCTCGCCGTCTCGTCGCGGGAATCGATCCGGTTCCGGTTCCGGTACCTGTTCAAGGAATCCACCCATCAGATGGCGATCCCGTTCTGCTTCATCGACTACGACCGGGAGATGGCGATCGTGGCCGAGCTGGAGGAGGGCGGGCGGAAGAGGATCGCCGGCGTGGGGCGCCTCGTCGTGGGTCCCGACCCGACAACCGCGGAGTACGCGGTGTTCGTGGCCGACCCTTGGCAGAACCAAGGCCTGGGGGGGCTCCTCACCGACTACTGCCTGGAGATCGCCCGGGGCTGGGGCGTGCAGATGGTGACGGCGGAGACGACCCCGGACAACCTGCGGATGATCGCGATCTTCCAGCACCGGGGGTTCGCGATCGAGCACCGGGCGAAGGACGGCGTGGTCCTCGCCACCCTCCCCCTCGCTCAAGTGGCGACGACCTAGCCCGGGGGAAATAGTCCGCGGGGCTTCGGCCACACAAGAAGAGACGGACCTCCGCAACCAAACGTTCTACCGTCGAGCGTGCTGGGGAAGATCGTAGCGTCAGAGTTCGTGCCCGACGGCCCGTGGTCTCCCCCTACGCGCGCTAGAACAGGCCGCGGACCTCGCCCGTGTTCACGTCCACGTCCACCCGCCGAAACGCGGGGTCGGAACCCGTCCCTGGCATGAGGGCGATCGCCCCGGCCACCGGGCACAGGAACCGGGCTCCGGAGAAGAGAAGCACGTCGCGGATGGGCAGGGTCCAACCCGTGGGCACCCCTTTCCAATCGGGATCGTGGGACAGCGAGAGGTGGGTCTTCACCATCATCGTCGCGTAATCGCCGAACCGGGGGTCGGCCTCGAACGCCTTCGCCTTCTCCTCCGCCTCCGGCCCCCACGCGACCCCCTCCGCTCCGTACACCTCGCGGGCGATCCGCTCCACCCGCTCCCGCAGCGGCATCTCCACAGGGTACAGGAAGCGGAATTGGGGCGCCTCAGCGCACGCGTCGATCACGGCGTCGGCCAGTTCGAGGGCACCCTCCCCCCCCCGCAGCCAATGCTCGCCAACGGCGAAGCGGGCCCCGGCCTTCTCCACGTGCCTCCGCACGAGGGCCACTTCGGCGTCGGTGTCGGTGGGGAACCGGTTCAGGCACACCACCGCCGGAACCCCGGCCCGGCGCACGATCCCGATGTGGTGAATGAGGTTCGCGATACCTTTCTCCAGCAGATCCAGGCCCTCCTCGCGGTACTCCGTGGGGAGCGGACGGCCGGGGACGACGCGGGGTCCTCCCCCGTGCATCTTGAGCGCCCGGACCGTGGCCGTGATCACGGAGGCATCGGGGGGGAGGCCGCTCAGGCGGCATTTGACGTTCCAGAACTTCTCGAATCCGATGTCGGCCCCAAACCCGCTCTCCGTCACGTGGTAGTCCCACAGGGCGAGGCCTAATCGGTCGGCAAGGATCGAGGATTGCCCGATCGCGATGTTCGCAAACGGACCAGCGTGGACGAGGACCGGTTGGTACTCGATCGTCGAGCACAACGTCGGGTGGAGGGCGTTCCGCATCCAGGCCGTCATCGCCCCCCCCACCTCGAGGTCGTCGCAGGTGACTGGGTTCCCCCGCCGGTCGTAGGCCACGGTGATCGCCCCGATCCGCCTCCGCAGGTCCCCCAGATCCCGGGCGATGGCAAGGATCGCCATCAGCTCCGAGGACACCGAGATCTGGAACCCAGACTCCATGGGGATGCCATTCCCCTTCCCCCCGAGGCCGATCACGATCTGGCGGAGGGCCTGGGCGCAGAAGTCGAGGGCCCATTTCATTTCCACCCTCCGGGGGTCGATGTCGAGCCGCCTGAGGCCCCGCTTGGCGAGGGCGGCGTCGGAGTAGTTCGCCTCGTGGTGGAGGCGAGCGGTGAGGGCGACCAGGGCCAGGTTGTGCGCGTTCGTGATCGCGTCGATGTCCCCCGTGAGACCGAGGGTGAACTCCGTCATCGGGATGAGGAGAGCATTCCCCCCTCCCACGGCCGTTCCCTTGATGTTCATCGACGGGCCGCCCGAGGGCTGGCGGAGTGCTCCCCCCGCCCGCCGGCCGCGTTTGGCGAGGCCCTCGATGAGGCCGAGGGTCGTCGTGGTCTTCCCTTCCCCGAGCGGGGTCGGGGTAATGGCCGTGACCTCGATGTACTTCCCCGTCGGCCGATCGCCGAGCCGGCCAAGGATCCGGCGGGAGTCGAGCTTACAGATCCGGCCGTAGGGGAGGACTTCGTCCTCTTCCAGGCCGAGCCGCGCGCGCCACTCCGCGGGGGAGGACATCCCCTTCTCGGCCTCAAGTGCGATCTGCCAATCCGCGTACTTCATCGGGTCGTAAGGCATCGGGATCCTCCCTTGGTCAGCTCCCCCCGCGGAGAGCAGGGGTCCCCTTCCCCTCCCACGGGAAGCGCTCCCCGGCGCGACGGACGAGGCATTGTTGCACGGCGGTCGGAAGGGGATTATAGCTGGGAGGGATATGGAGACGAAGGTCTTGTCGGGAAAGGAAATCGCCGCCAGCGTCCACCGCGAGCTGAGGGAACGAGTGGCACGCCTCAGGAAGGAAGGGACGGCGCCCCGTCTCGTCCTCCTCCGCGTGGGGGACGACCCAGCATCGGTCTCGTACGTGCGCCAGAAGGAACGGGCCGCACGCGAGCTCGGGGTCGAGGCCGAGACGCGCGTCTTCCCCATCCAAACAAGCGAAGCGAGGCTCTGCGCGGAGATCCACGACCTCAACGCCGCCCCGTCCGTGCACGGGATCCTCGTCCAGCTCCCCTTGCCCTCCCACATCGACGAGAAGCGAGTCCTCGCTGCGGTTCACCCCCGGAAGGACGTGGACGGCCTCCATCCGGAGAACCTCGGCCGCCTCCTGCGGGGCGATCCGTATCTGGTGCCCTGCACCCCCCACGCCGTCCAGGAGCTCCTCGTCCGCAGCGGCCACGCCCCGGAAGGGAAGCACGTCGTAATCTGTGGCCGCAGTGTCCTCAACGGGCGGTCGCTGTTCGCCGTCCTCATCCAGAAGGCAGCGCGGGCCAACGCCACCGTCACGGTGTGCCACACGGGAACTCCGAATCTGGCCCACTTCACGCGCCAGGCGGACATCCTCGTGGCGGCGATGGGCGCCCCCCGGGCGATCACGGCGGACATGGTGCGGGAGGGGGCGGTCGTGATCGACGTGGGGGTGAACCGAGTCCCGGACCCAAGCACGAAGTCTGGGTACCGACTCGTGGGGGACACGGACTTCGATGCCCTCCTCGGGGTGGCCGCGGCGATCACCCCCGTCCCGGGCGGGGTGGGGCCGATGACGGTAGCGATGCTCCTCTGGAACACCATCACTGCCTGTGAGGTTCAGACCGCGGGCTGAGGCGACCCGCCGTCAGCGACGGCCCTCCCGTCGGGCGGGGGAGAACCCAACCAGCGTGAGGAGGAACCCCGCCCCAGCGAGGGCCACCACCGGCGGAAACACGGACAGGTACGTTCCGGTCGCATCGCGGAGGATGCCGGAGAGGACCATCCCCAGGATCGCTCCTGCCCCGTACGCGGTGAACACGAGCCCGTAGTTCTTCCCGTAGTGCGTCGTCCCGAAGAACGTTGCCGTGGCGGTAGGGGCGATGGCAAGCCACGCCCCGAGGTTGAGCCAGAGGAGAGCGAACGACACGAAGAACAGGGGGCCGCTCCCCTCCCCCCACACGCGGAACGCCCCGGCCGCGATGAAGATGAGGGCGAACGAAAGGAGGGCCGTGCCCCGGGGGGTCAACCGATCGGTGAGCGAGCCGAACAGGGGACGCCCCACGGCGTTGCACAGGGCGAACAGAGGCATCGCTACCCCGGCGATGAGGTCCGGGGACAGGCCCGCCACCTGCTCCCCCACCGGCTGGGTGATCCCGATCGCCATCAACCCCGCCAAGCAGCCGAATGCATATACGACCCAGAGGACGTAGAACTGCGGGCTGTGCAGCATCGTCCGTCGGTCGAGGTCAGCCCGGCCCGGGCTGGTGGAAGCGGGAGGACTCCACCCCGCCGGCCGCCACCCCTGAGGCGGATAGCGAAGTGGGAGCGCGAGGAGCACCAGCAGGACGAGGAATGCCCCCCCGAGGATCGAGAACGTGGGCAGCACCCCTGCCGTCTTGATGAGGTGACGCATGAGGGGGGCCACAACGAGGGTCGACAGCCCAAACCCCATCACGGTGAGGCCGACCGCGAGCCCCTTCCGGTCAGGAAACCACCGCGTGGAGACGGCGATCGGGCACCCGTAGAGGATCCCCACCCCCGCCCCCCCGATGACCCCGTAGAGGAGGGTCAGGACCCCCACGTTGGGGGAGAGCCCCGCGAGGAGCCATCCCCCCCCC
>FWPV01013905.1_pt1 | contig 11978 bp, 12 predicted proteins | sample 2228371 | NCBI WGS metagenome assembly FWPV01 (sample SAMEA103939776, study PRJEB20133) | metagenome | reverse complement strand
CCTCGCGAACTGTCGGTGGCAGCCGCTGGTGCGGCAGCGGTAGCCCTCGCGCAAGCGCGAGGGGAATTTGAAGGCGAGGGGAAGCCCGTGGGGGAGGGTGGCGGGAGGCGAGAAACTCGCGATACAGGAAACACAGCGAAGTTGCCTTCCCTGTGCCTGTTGGCCCCATGGCGGCAGAAGACCAGAGAAGCCAGCTACGGGAACCACGGCAGAGATGGCCGGCGGGAGGCAGCAGACGTGCGGCACGGGGAGCACGGTGCAGGGAGGGCATCGTGCGGACCTTGCCGTGAGCGGACCAGGGTGCAAAGAGCGACTTCAAAGGGGAGCATGCGATGGCTCAGAACGGCGGTTCAGGCGGAGATTACCCGGGGGCTCCGGATTCCCGATCCTGGGTCAGCGATCTCGATGGCGCCACCATAGGAGGCACTCAGGCGCATGCTGCGCCACGGGCTTCACTGGGTCGATCACTGCTTTGAGTTCCTCAGGGCAGGGCAGCCGATGGTGAAAGCCATGGACGGCCGAGACGATTCTCACCCATGATCGTGCCGTGGAGGGCTGCCACCGCTTTCCATCTCCCCGGAGTTCAACTGCCAGGACGTTCCCCCGGGCGGAGCCACCACTTGCCCGCAGAGGGAGGCTCATGGGAGCGCATCGCGTCCAGAAGAGCGGCCGGGTCGACGCCAGAGTGGATCATGGCTCGGTGCGCCGGGTGCAGGAACCCGTCCTCGACGGCGCGGTCGAGAAAGCCGAGCAGCAGGTCGAAGTAACCGCCAACGTTGAGCAGGCCAACGGGCTTGTGGTGGAAGCCGAGCTGGGCCCATGTCAGGGTCTCGAACAATTCGTCGAGAGTGCCAAGGCCGCCCGGCAGAGCGAGGAACGCATCCGAGAGCTGGCTCATGAGAGCCTTCCGGTCATGCATGGACTCGACGACATGCTGCTCGGTGAGCCGGGGATGGGCGACCTCCTGATTCACCAGGGCGCGGGGAATCACGCCAATCACGATGCCGCCGGCTTCCAGAGCCGCATCGGCGAGAGCGCCCATGAGCCCGACTCTGGCGCCGCCATACACCAGACGGAGACCGCGGCGGGCGATTTCGGCGCCGGTGCGGCGGGCGGCATCGAAATGCGATTCCAGAGCGCGGGAGGAAGAGCCGCAGAAGACGCAAACCGACTGCATGGCATCTAGAAGGTTCGCATAGCCCGGCACGGTCCGTTGCGGGCCAGCTGAACTGCGGGCGCGCGAAGCCGGCCCACCAGGGGCTTACCCTTGACCCGCGGCAGTGCGAGGGACTGCTCTCTTCCGGCGGCTGGCACCGCTCCCGTACGCAGCGCGGGATCGGACGCACGGCCTGGCAGTCTTCCCGATGCTGATGTTCCACGTGGTCGTGGGCTCGCCGGGAATTCGTGCGCCGGCGGAGGCCGTTGCCCCGCCCTTCAGGTACTCCTCTCAGTCGGCAACAAGAAGCAGTGCTCTGTTTTCATGCTGACGGTTCGCAGGCGCATTATGGCTCGCGCCGGGAGACTCACGGCTTTGGCCAGCCATAAGAAATACGGCACCCGCGCGGGCCAGGTGCGCAGGTTGCCGTGGCGCGTGGCGCCACGAGAGCTGGGTCTTGAAACCGCGGACACGGTGGGATGCAGTCGGCACCCGAGGGATCCGGCGATCGCTCCGGGACGGGGGCGGTTCGGCCTGCCCGGGGCGCTCCGCAGGCGGCATCGGGCATTGTGGCCGGACTGCTTCCCTGGTTTTCCCGCCTCGCCCGGATTCACCGCATCACGTGATCGGCCAGCAAACAGAGCATGCCTTCCTATCCGACTTCCCGCCATCCCTCACATGAAAACACCGCAGACCCGGCACCCCCTCGAACTGTCACTGCGGAAACTCTCCGTACCGGCTCCTCTGGAAGCAGGACTGCCCACCCTCCCGCCGGTTTTGTGGTCGAGGCAGGTCTGCATCGCTACGCCCTCCCCTGCCCGCTCCAGCCACCGCCCGCCCCCCGGGCTTGCCCGCAGCACTGCGGCTCGTGCCGGCGTGCGGCTCAGGCAGCGACCGCAGCTTCGCCGCGCCATTTCCGCACCCCCGTCGCGCGCCATTCCGTTAGGATGCAACGCTGGGTCCGGATTTCATGGAGCATGCCCTTTGACCAGCCGCCAACAGGTCTGCCTGATGTTCCCGTGCAAAGCGCAGTCTCCATCAGCCAGCATCCGATCCGGTGCCAGCACGCTTGAGCCGCTCGAGCTCCCGCAGATGAGCCTGCATCCGCTCCAACCGCTCCCGCGCCGCACGCTCGACGGCAGCAAGATACCGCTCCTCCCCGCCTGCCTCCCCCGTCTCCCGCTTCAGCATCTCCACGACCTGTTCCGCCCGCACCAGACACTCGTCCAGCGGCGGCAGCTGACTCCGTCTCCCCGTCCTCACCATCGTCCCGTCCAGCACCGCCTCCAGATCAACGAGACCGGCATGCTCCAAAGCCGCCAGCACCTGGCTGAAGAGCGCGTCCAGCGCCTCCTCGTGCCTTAGCCGGAAATCCGACAGCGTGTGATGATCCACCGGCTCGTCCGCGCACAGCCATCGCAGCCCCCGCTCGCGGCTCTGCATCCGCTCCAGCGCCTGCGCCGACCCGATCCCCAGACTGTAGGCGTAGATCCAGAGCGCTGCGAGCAGCTGCGGCGGCGCCGCGCTGCATGCCGCTTCCGGTTCCTTGCTCTGGATCTGCTCCTCGTAGCGCGAAAAGTCCACCTTCTCAAGAACCGCCCACAGCGCCCGCGCCAGATGCGCTTCATCGATCAGGTTTTTCAGATCCACTTTCCCCAGATACAGCTGGTTCCGGTTGCGGTCTTGCAGCTTCGGCCTGCTCTGCCTCATGCCTGATTGGATGCATCATAAAACAAAACGACCCGATAGTGATTTGGCGGCAGGCCGGCTTTTTTCGGAGACCCCAAGGCCGAGGGGAAACCCGCAGGAGAGGGCGCACTGTCGGAGTGCAGCCGCCGCCCAAGGGCGGCGGGAGATCCGTCGTGGAGAGCGGCGGGAAATCCGTTTGGGTGGGCGCCCACGATGCTGCGCTCCCTCGCTTGATCCAACAGCCGCCCCTACCCCTTCTTCCCCGCCCGGACGTACTCTTCCCCCAGATCCTTCAGGTACTGATCACAAGCTTCCGGGTCCATCTCCGCAGTGTCCGCCCCGACCTCGCACCTTGCCAAGGGCTGACCTTTCCGCCTGTCCGCCTGTTTCTGCCCCGCAGCCGCGCCGGGCCCCGTCAAGGGCGAGCGCTCCGAGCCAAAGGGCACCCTTGACGGTTGGCCGCGCCGCCTTGCCACCTTCGCCCGAAAATCGCCGTTGGGTTGTGGGGCCGCGAGGGAACCGCTCACTTTCGGCGGCTGACGCCGCCTTCGTTCACGGCACAGAACCCGCCGCAGGGCTCCGCGATTTTCATCCCTGCTGCTGTCCCGCAGGGTCATGAGGGCTCTCTGCGGAAAGGGCAAGCCCCAGCCCATTTCGGTGACTTTTTTCTTGACCCAACGGCCCCACTTTCGGTGACATCTTACGTGACCCAATTCGGGGGTTTGACCGAGGCGCGGCAGGCCCGTTAAAATGAGAAGTGCCGCAGCTGTCAGGCTGCGGCTCAGAAGCGTCCCCATCGTCTAGCCAGGCCTAGGACACCGCCCTTTCACGGCGATAACGCGGGTTCGAATCCCGCTGGGGACGCCATTCCCTCCGGCCCTCATCTTTGCCAGCCGTCTTTCCTTACTGTCAGGCCTCCCTGGACTCGACAGCATCCATCGGATCACGTGCTGCCCCGCGTGACTGTAGTCCGAGCGCCTTCAAACATTCAGGCTGGCGTTCGCCGCGACCAAGCCGACAGACCGCGCGCACTGCCCATTCCAGGAATGTTTGCTGCATACCTGAATCGCTTTCAGCCGGTGGAGGCGTCAGGCTTCCGCGCCGCAGTCACCGAGGTGGCTCTCGCCCGTACCGTCGAATGGAACCGCGGACGCGGATGAATCACACTCGCGCGCGATCGTCGACTCGGGGCTGGCGCGAAGGGGATTTCGCTGGCGCATTCGAAGGGGAACAGGGCGCGGGTGGGATGCAGCCCTCGCGAACTGTCGGTGGCAGCCGCTGGTGCGGCTGCGGTAGCCCTCGCGCGAACGCGAGGGGAATTTGAAGCGCGAGGGGAAACCCGCTGGGGAGGGCGCGGGAGCAAGGATGAAGCGTGGGTGCGGGGGCACAGTTGGGCCCTCGCGCAAGCGCGAGGGGAAGCCCGGGGCAGGCCACGGGGAAACCCGGGGGAGGGCAACGGGGGGCAAGGTTGGGGACCGCTCGCTCTCGTGCGCTTCGCGCCCTTCGCTCGCGGGTCAGAACCCGTCGAGAATTTCAACCATACAGTTGTCCCGCCGGGTCATGGGGGCTCCTTCGCGGGTCGGAGTCCGCTTCGAGCCCGCGCCTCTGAAAATCGCGTGCTCAAAAGAACGATGGTCAGTTGGAACCCGCTGCGAGCCCGCGAGGATTTTTCTGCGCGCCCGCTTGCGGGGCTGGTGCGATCTCGGGCGCGGCAAGGCTGATGCAGGGGTCACTCGAAGCGGTACCGGGCGCGGCCGTCGTGCTCGTGGGCGATCCCCCGCTTCGTGCCCCGGACGAACTCGGCGATGTGGCGCGCATAGGGCGAGTCGATCTCGCGCTCGATTCGTTCGAGGGCGTCCTTCAGCTTCAGCTTCGAGCGGTAGAGGAGGCGGTATGCCTGTTTAATGGCGCTGATGTCCTGGCTGGTGAATCCGGCGCGGCGGAGACCCACGACGTTCAGCCCCACAGGGCTCGCGTAGACGCCGCTGTACAGGAAAAACGGGGGCAGGTCCTGGTTGACGCGCACGCCGCCGCCGATCATCGCGAGCCGCCCGATCCTGCAATACTGATGCACCACCACGCAGCCGCTGACAAAGGCCTGATCCTCCACGGTCACGTGTCCGGCGATGAGCGCGCAGCTCGCGATCACTGTGTTGTTGCCGACCACCGAATTGTGGGCGATGTGGCCGGAGCTCATGATGAAATTGCCGTCGCCCACGCGGGTGACGCTCTCCGGGGCGGTGCCGCGGCTGATGGTGAAGTGCTCGCGGATCCTGTTGCCGTTGCCGATGATGAGATAGCTGCGCTCGCCGGTGAAATTCTTGTCGAACGGATCAGTGCCGAGCGCGGCGCCTGCGCTGATCTCGTTGCCGTCTCCGATCGTCGTCCAGCGTTTCACAAAGACGTAGGGCTCGAGAATGCAGCGCGCGCCGATGACGACGTCGGACTCGATGACGCAGAATTCGCCGATCCGGGTCTGCGGGCCGATCACGGCATCGGGATGCACTTTCGCCGTGGGAGCGACATAAGCGGATGGATCAACGGGCATACACTGGGTATGATACCGGCCGCCGCCGGAGAAACGAGGCCCATGAGAGTCAGAGAAATCGCCGAAAGGCTCGGGTTCACGTGGGAAGGCGACGGGGAGCGCGAAGTGCTGCGCGTCGCTCCGCTGGACTCGGCGGGCTCGGGGGAGCTGGCCTTTGCGAATAGCCGGCGCGCGCTGCGCGAGGCGCAGTCATCAGCCGCCGGCTGCCTGCTGGTGCCTCTGGACTTTCCCAACCCCGGCGGCCGCACGATCATCCGCTGCAAGGACCCGCGCGCAGCCTGTGCGAAAGTCATTCCGTGGCTTCATCCCGTTCCGGAGCCGCCCCGCGGCATTCATCCGGCGGCGCTGATCGGGGCCGACTGCGTGATCGGCGACGACGTGTCCATCGGCCCGCTGTGCGTGATTGGGGATGGCGTGCGGATTGGCGCGGGTAGCACGCTGTATCCGGGCGTGCACATCTATCCGGGCGTGGAGATCGGCCAGCGGGTGATTATCCACTCGGGGGCAGTGATCGGGGCGGACGGCTTCGGCTTCGTCTTTGAAAACGGCCGCTACGAGAAATTCCCGCAGGTCGGCCGCGTGGTGATCGGCGACGACGTGGAAATCGGCGCCAACTGCACGATCGACCGCGCGGCGCTTGGATTGACGTCCATCGGAGACGGGACGAAGCTCGACAACCTGGTGCACATCGCGCACAACTGCCGTATCGGCCGGCACGTGGTCATCGCCGCGCAGACCGGTCTGGCCGGCGGAACGGTGATCGAAGACTACGCCGTGATCGGCGGTCAGGTGGGGATGGGCGACAACGTGACGGTGAAGTCGGGCGCGGTGGTCGGCTCCGGAGCGGGCATCCTCAGCTCGAAGGTCCTGCGCGGCGGCGGCGAAGTCTGGTGGGGCACGCCGGCGCGGCCGCTGAAGGAATACCTGGAAACGCTCGCCAATGTGGGCCGGCTCCCGCAGCTGCGGCGCGAAGTGGACGAACTCCGCCGCCGCCTGGAAGAGCTCGAAAAACAGCGCGGCGCATGAGGATCATTGTCGGCGGCACGGGCCGCAAGACGGGCAAAACAACGCTTGTCTGCCGGATCGTGGCGCTGAGTCCAGAGCGGCGTTGGACGGCGGTGAAGATCTCCCACCACCGGCCGGAGAGCGGGGCCGCGTACGAACTGATCGAGGAGCGCGAGCCCGGTCCCTCGGGCGATACGCGGCGGTATCTGGCCGCGGGAGCGGCGCGGGCGTTCTGGATGCGGGGCGATTTCGAACAGGGCCTGCCCGCGCTGCGCGCGCTGCTTGGCCAGGAGGAAAACTGGATCGTCGAGTCGAGCCGCGCGGCGCGGCATCTGGAGGCGGATCTCGTGCTCACGGCAGGCCGGGAGCCGGCGCCGGACGACGCCGCTCTACTGGCCCTGCTCGGCGGCGCGCAGACGCAGCGTGAGCGACAGCCGCTGGAGTGACTCCTGCGCATCGACATGCAGCGCGCCGCCGGCCGCGTGCAGAAAGCGTCCGAGGAAACCGCATTCGGATGCAGCGCGCAGCGCGCGCGCCGCGTCGAGGGCGTCGTCGCATCCATCGGCCCAGACGCGCACGGAGACGCCGTCCTGCCCGCCCTGCACGCCGGCATGAATAAGCCCGTGGCAGCCGGCCACGTCCCGGAAGAACGCCACTGCATGCTCAAGCATCCGGGGCAGGGAGTCGGGCGCCTGCACTCTGCCTTCGCATTCCAGCTGGAGGTCGAGCACGGCCTCTTCTTCCGCGAGCATCCGCCTGCCGAGATGGCCGAGGATTTCGCCGAGAGACTGCGTCCTGTGCGCGGCTGGGCGGAAGACGGCGCAGAGCATGGCATCGTCGAGCAGCCAGTTGGCGTGCTGCACCATGGCGCGGAGGCGGCGGCAGTGGGGGATCAAATCGGGCCGGACCTGGCTGACGACCATGTCGATGTAATAGGCGGCGGACTCGATCGCCGACAGCGGCTACCGCAGCTCGTGCGTGAGGTGATGAATCAGGGCAGCGGCGGATGGTTCAGCGGTCTCGGCATGTCCGGGCGACGCGGATTCCGCGGGCAGCATCTCGCCTCCCCCAGCAGAATAGCACCGGCGGTCAGCGCCCGTGTTCGCGCGAGTGGCGCTCGTCGTGATCTTCGGCGGCTTCGAGATGCGTGATCATCTCCAGCGGCTTGCCGAATCCGTTTTCCAGCGCTTCCTCGATCAGCGTGGCGGTGTGATGGGCGCTGCCGAGGCTGGTGGCGTAAGGGAAAATGAGGTGCGCCTCGACGAGGAAACGCCCGCCGGTTTCCCGCAGCCGGAGGCCGTGATAATCGATGCCGTGCTCCTTTGTGAGATTCTCCAGAGCCACGCGGAGCTGCGCCTCCACCGCCGGGTCGGCGTAGTCCAGCAGCCCCTGCGCGCTGCGCCAGACCAGCTGCGCGCCGGACCAGAGGATCTGCAGCGCCACGAGGATGGCCACGATCGGATCGAAGGGCTTCCAGCCGGTGAGGATCACGAGCCCCACGCCGCCAAAGGCAGCGACGCTGGTGATGCAATCGGTGAGCACGTGCTTGCCGTTCGCTTCCAGGATCAGCGAATGATGCCTGCGCCCGGTGCGGATCAGATACCAGCCGAGAGCGCCATTGATGAGCCCGAGCGCGAGGGTGATGCCTGCGCCCAGCGTCAGCCGCTGCAGGGGGAGTCCCTGCCGCCACTGATAGATCGCGGTCACGATGATGGAGACGGCAGCCGCGGCGATCAGCGCGCCTTCGAAGCCCGCGGAGAAAAACGCGATGCGGTCGAGGCCGTAATGATACCGTCCGCCGGCGGGACGCCGGCTGAGGCGCAGCGCGAAAGCGGCGAAGCCGACAGCCGCGACATGCACGACGCTCTCGATCGCGTCGGAGAAGATGGACGAGGAGTTGGTCAGAAGCCACGCCGCCGTTTTGCCCGCGAGCATCAGCACGCCCACGGTGAGCGACAGCCGCATGGCCAGCGCGGGCGCCTTGCTGTCGTGCGTGTGGCTCACAAGGAGGATTCTAGCCGAGCCGATCGTTTGCGGTCGCTACTTTTTCCAGGAGATCGACAGCCCTTGCGGGGACCCGGCGAGGAACTCGGTGCGGACGGCCGGGTCGTTCTGGATGCGCTCGAGAAACGGCCGCAGGGCGAATGCCGCGTTGCGCGTGTTGTGGGCCAGGATGGCGCCGCCGCGGCGCACTTTCGGCAACACGAGCTCATAGTAGCGCAGGTAGTCCGGCTTCCAGGCGTCGATGAGCACGATGTCGAACGGTCCGTCGATGCGCGCCACTTCGGTCAGCGCATTGGCCAGCCTGGCTTCGACGACGCCGCTGAGCCCCATCGCGGCGAAGTTCTTCAATGCGGCGGCGTGGCGCTCGGGATCGATCTCGAGCGTGATGAGGCGCCCGCCGGTCTTCTTCAGCGCCATGGCGAACCATCCGCCGGAGTAGCCCGTCGAGGTGCCGATTTCGAGCACCCGCTGCGCCTTCAGTTCGAGAGCCAGCCTGTAGAAGAACTGCCCGTCTTCGGGGTCGACGCTCATGTTGCGGCGCGCGTCCTTGCGCATGGACTCGAGGACGGCGCGCGCGCGATCTTCTGAGTAGGGATCGGAGAGGAGCGCGATCAGCAGCAGGGCGATCATGAGGAAAGCCGGGCCGCCCGGGCCCTGCTTTCTACGTTATCAGCCCCAGGCGTCGATGCCGCCGCGCAGGTTGTAGACTTCGCGGAAGCCCATCTGGCGGAGCAGCTCGCACGCCGCGGCCGAGCGCATGCCGCTCTTGCAGTGCACGATCACCGGGCGCTCCGGATCGAGCCGGTGCAGGTTGCGGGGCAGAGAACCCAGCGGGATGTGCAGCGTGCCCGGGATCGAGCAGGCCATGCGCTCGTGGGCCTCGCGCACGTCGACAAACTGCACGTCAGGATTGGCGCCGATCAGGCTCTTCGCCTGGGAAGGAGACACTTCGCGAACCATCACTTGTCTTTGATGCCGCCTGAGGCCCGCCAGTGACAGAGCCGGTCATGATCTCTTCTTCCGCCGCTCCGCCGTCCGCGCCGGTTCTCCAGCAGCGCGCCTGCACGAGCGCGCCGCCGCGGAAGGCGAGGATGAAGTGGGAGACGAACGGATGCGCTTGTGCGAGGTCCTCTTCCGACATCGCCGCGCTGCCGTTATGGTGGGAGTGGTAGAAGCCTAGGATTTCGAGGCCCGCCTCGCGCGCCTCGCGCTGCGCGGCGAGGTGCTGTTCCGGATCGATCAGAAAGTGTTTCCGCCGGTCGCCCGGATGCACGTTGCGGCAGGGGATGGCCAGGGTGACGTCGCGCCTTCCGCCTGTCCGTGTTCCCACGAGAATGCCGCACGCCTCCTCGGGCGCCGCGCCGCGGGCGTGCTCGACCATCACGTCCCAGGCCGAAGGGGAAAGGCAGACAATCCCCTCTTCCTGTGGCGTCCCGCTTTCCGTTGACCCGGCCATCCGCTCAGGCGCCCTCGTGCTTGCGGGCGCACTCTTCCGAGCAGAAGAACAGCGTCTCGCCGCCCCTGATCCGCTTGACGGCCACCTGCTCGCTGACGTAGACGCCGCAAACCGGATCCCGGCGCAGCTTCCCCCCGATCTCAGGGCGGTGCCTGGGGCTGCCCTTGCCGAGGAAATCGGACAGCGCCCGAGCCGCCGCGCCGATCAGCACGCGGATGACCGGCACGACGAGGATGAAGAGCAGGAGGAACGCGAGCAGCCGCAGCATCGCCGTCTCTTTCAACCTAACAAGCAAAAGGGGCGCCCGCTGCGGGGCGCCCCTGCATCACGAGAGCCGGACCGGGCTCACTTCTTCTTTTTGGTGGCCTTCTTCGCGTCCGGATTTTCGTAGGTGGTTTCGATCTTGCCGGAGATCAGCTGGAGAAGGCCCTTGGCGCCTTCGGCGTTCACGCCGTTGGGCTCGAGCTCGAGGTATTTTTCGCAGGCTTCTTTCATGCCTTCCGGGGGAATGGGCGTCCCGTCGGGCTTCAGCTGCATCTTGCTGCTGAGCGCGCTGCAATACTGGAACCACGCCGGGGCGTATTTCGGATCGAGCTCGGTGGCTTTCTTGAAGGCCACGGTCGCGGGCTCGATCTGGCCCGTGTTGATGTAGACCGCGCCGAGGTTGAACATGTACTTGCCGCCGCCGGGCGGGTCGAGGGCGGTGGCCTTTTCGAGCTCGGCCGTGGCCTCGTCGAACTTCTTCATCTTGGCGAGGACAAGGCCGTAGTTGTTGTGGATGCCGGCGTCGCCGGGCTGGAGTTCGAGGGCCTTCTGGTAGGCCTCGGCGGCCTTCTGCAGGGCCTCGTCGCGCTCGGCGCCGGTCTTGACGGAGGACAGGCCGTCATAGGCGGCGGCCAGCTGCACCCATACGGCCACCTGCTTGGGGTCGATCTCGCCGGCCTTCTGCAGGTTTTCGATGGCCGTCGGATAGTCCTTGGCCTGCAGGGCGGAGTAGCCGGCGTTGAAGGCGTCGTTGAGGGCCTTGTTGCGGGCCATCTGGGCGGCGCGCTCTTTCAGCTGCTTCTCCATCGCGGCGCGCTGCTCGGGGGACATCTCCTTGAGCACTTCCTGCGTGACCTGGCCGGTCTGCTGCGCCGCCTCCATGGCCTTCCGTTTCGCCATCAGCTTCTGGATGTCGCAGAAGTCCTTCAGCTCGACGGGGTCGCCCATCTGGCTGCGCACGCCGTTGAGCACGTCCATCACCTGGCCGTTGTATTCGCACGTGATGGTGAATGTGCCGCCGATCGGCATTCCGCTGTAAACCCACTCGCCCCGTTTGTTCGTCTTGGTTTGCCAGTTGCCCTTGATATCCTTGCGTTCGATCTTGATGACGACGCCCTGCAACGGCTTGCCATCTTCTCCCAACACCCGCCCCATGAATGTTCCCATCTGGGCGCTGGCCAGGCCGGCGCTTGCGGCGCAGACGGCCGCCCATATTGCAACTCGCTGGATCGTGCGCAGCATCTAAAAGACCTCCAGATCCTAATCAGACCTCATTCTCAGCGTACTACACGGCTCGGGCCGTTTGCATGACGCCGAAGTCCACTTTCCTAGGGCAGGAACTGCGCCAGATAGCCGCCGCTCTGCAGCAGCGCGGCCTGCCGCATCTCGAGGCTGCCCTCGTACGCCCGGTCTTCCACTTCGATGCAGACCGGGCCGTCGTACACCTCGACGAGCACGGAGCAGAGCCGGCCCCAATCGACGTCGCCGAGGCCGGGCAGTTTGGGAGTGTGGTACTCGAGCGGGCAGGCCAGAAGGCCGACGTCGTTCAGCCGCTCGCGGTCCACGCGGGCGTCCTTGGCGTGGAAGTGGAAGAGCCTGTCTTTGAACTCCCGCAGGATCCTGACATAGTCCATGCCCTGCCAGACAAAATGCGAGGGATCGAAATTGAGTCCGAAATTGGGCGACGGGATGTCGTTGAACATCCGGCGCCAGATGGCCGGGGAGGTGGCGAGGTTCTTGCCGCCCGGCCACTCGTCCCGGGTGAAAAACATCGGGCAGTTTTCGATCGCGATTTTGACGCCGTGATCTTCGGCGAACTTCACGAGCGGCTTCCAGGTTTTGAGGAAACGCGGCCA
>FWPV01004876.1_pt1 | contig 11978 bp, 5 predicted proteins | sample 2228371 | NCBI WGS metagenome assembly FWPV01 (sample SAMEA103939776, study PRJEB20133) | metagenome | reverse complement strand
GGTCCTACGGCCCAACGACGGGAGAGCCGACCTTCGTCCCCGGCATCGACGGCCTCGCGATGAGCTTCAACGGCGCGAGCGACTTTGTGAGGATCGCTCAGACGACGAAGCTTCCGGCTCACAACCTGCCGGTCTTCACGATCGCGTTTTTCACCAAGGCGCCGACTCCCACGAGCTCGGTCCTCGAGCGGAAGGTCTTCTGCGAAGCTTCCACGACGTCGAATACGCCGCTCTACAACTTCGGCACCGCGAACGTCGCTGGAAACGCAGGTCTCGACGCGTACGTTCGCACCGACGGCGGGACCGCGCTGCTCAACCATCCGCGCTCGGCTCGCCCGGTCTTCGACAACCGTTGGCATCACGTGGCCTGGATCGACAATAACGGCACCGTGACGCTCTACGTGGACGGGGTCCGAGACACGACGAACTTCAACTACACGCGAGGCACGATCACGACGAACACGGTAACCTTCGGAGCCATCGAGAGGGCCAGCATATCGAACTTTCTCCTCGGGATCGTCGACGACGCGAGGCTCTACGATCATGCCCTCTCCCAGGAAGAAGTGCTCGAGCTTGCACGCATGAACTGCGACAACGACACGAAATGCACGGGTCTCGCAGTCAGCGGTCCCCCGGACGGGGCTCCCGGTCTCTACACCTTCACGGCCGCCGCGTCGGACGAGACTGGGGATACCGCCCTCATCTATAACTTCTCGGTGAAGACCGAGGCCGGGGCGACCGTCTTCGAGAGATTCGGGACGGCGGACGCCTCGATCTCGATCGGGCTCGGCGCAGGCCGCTATATCGTGAGCGTTACCGTCGACGACGAGGCGCGCTGCATGGGGGCGTCGCCCGAAGCCACGTGCACCGAGACCATCGAGGTCATCCCCGATGCGCCGCGCCTCGTCTCGCGCTGGAGCCTCGACGGCCACGCGGACGATTCCGAGCCCTCGGGGAACGACGGCGTCGTGATCGCCGGAGCGGACGCCACGCCTCCCCAGTACGTAGAGGGCTTCGATGGGACGCCCGAGGGCGCGATCGCGCGCATGGACCGCGCCCTGCGCGAGTTCCGCATCCGCGGCGTGGCCACCAACATCGCCTTCGTCGAGAACCTGCTCAAGCACCCCGACTTCCTGAACAACACCTACCACACCAAGTTCATCGACCAGACGCCCGAGCTGTTCAATTTCCGCAAGCGGCGCGACCGGGCGACCAAGATCCTGACCTACATCGGCGACATCACCGTGAACGGCCACCCCGAGACGAACGGCCGTCCCCGGCCCCCGGCCGAGGCGCGGCTGCCTCGCCCGCCCAAGGCGCGCGGCGATGCGCCGGCGGGCACGAAGCAGCTTCTCGACGAAAGGGGGCCCAAGGCCGTCGCTGACTGGATGCTCGCCCAACGTGAGGTGCTGGTCACCGACACGACGATGCGCGACGCGCACCAGTCGCTGCTGGCGACCCGGATGCGCTCGATCGACATGATCCGCGTGGCCCCCGCCTATGCCGCGAACCTGCCCAACCTGTTCAGCGTGGAATGCTGGGGGGGTGCCACCTTCGACGTGGCCTACCGGTTCCTTCAGGAATGCCCCTGGCAGCGGCTGCGCGACCTGCGCGCGCGGATGCCCAACCTGCTCCTCCAGATGCTGTTGCGCGGCGCGAACGGGGTGGGCTACACCAACTACCCCGACAACGTCGTGAAGTTCTTCGTCCGCCAGGCCGCCGAGACCGGCGTCGACGTCTTCCGCGTCTTCGACAGCCTGAACTGGGTCGAGAACATGCGCGTCGCGATGGACGCGGTGCTCGAGTCCGGGCGCATCCTCGAAGGGACGATCTGCTACACCGGCGAGATGCTCGACCCCGAGCGGTCCAAGTATGACCTGAAGTACTACCTGAAGATGGCGCGCGAACTGCACGACGCAGGCGCTCACATCATCGGGCTGAAGGACATGGCGGGCCTTCTCAAGCCGACTACCGCGCGCATCCTGGTCAAGGCGCTGAAGGACGAGATCGGCCTGCCCATCCACCTGCACACGCACGACACCGCCGGCGCTGCCTGCGGCACGATCCTTGCCGCCGCCGAGGCGGGCGTGGACGCTGTGGACGCGGCGATGGATTCTCTCTCGGGCAACACGAGCCAGGCCACGCTGGGCACGGTCGTCGAGTCGCTCCGCCACACGGACCGGCCCACCCGCCTCGACATCGGTGCGATCCGCGAGATCTCGAACTACTGGGAACAGGTCCGCGCGCACTACGCCGCATTCGAAAGCGGCATGCAGTCGCCGGCATCCGAGGTCTACCTGCACGAGATGCCGGGCGGGCAGTTCACCAACCTCAAGGCCCAGGCCCGCAGCCTTGGGCTTGAGGAACGCTGGCACGAGGTCGCCGAGGCCTATGCCGAAGTCAACCGCATGTTCGGCGACATCGTGAAAGTGACCCCGTCGTCCAAGGTCGTGGGCGACATGGCGTTGATGATGGTGGCGCAGGGGCTGACCCGCGAGGATGTCGAGGATCCGAAGAAGGACGTTGCCTTCCCGGACTCGGTCGTGGACATGATGAAGGGCAATCTCGGACAACCCCCGGGCGGCTGGCCCAAGGCGCTCCAGAAGAAGATTCTCAAAGGCGAAAAGCCGATCACCGACCGCCCGGGCCTCCATGCGGAACCGGTCGATATCGAGGCGACACGCAAGCGCCTGTCGGAGGAGCTGGAAGGCTTCAAGGTCGATGACGAGGACCTGTGCGGCTACCTCATGTATCCCAAGGTCTTCCTCGATTACATGGGCCGCCACCGGATCTATGGTCCCGTGCGCACCCTGCCGACGCGGACCTTCTTCTACGGAATGGAACCGGGCGAGGAGATCGAGGCCGAGATCGACCCCGGCAAGACGCTCGAAATCCGCCTTCAGGCGGTCAGTGACACCGACGACCGGGGTGAGGTCCGCGTGTTCTTCGAGCTGAACGGCCAGCCGCGCGTGGTGCGCGTGCCGAACCGCGAAGTCCAAGCAAAAACCGCCAGCCGCCCTAAGGCGGAACCCGGCAATCCCAACCACATCGGCGCGCCGATGCCCGGCGTCGTCTCGACCGTCGCGGTGAAGGAAGGCCAGACCATCCGGCCAGGGGACCTCCTTCTGACCATCGAGGCGATGAAGATGGAAACCGGCCTCTACGCCGAACGCGAGGCGGTGGTGAAGGCAATCCACGTCCAGCCCTCGGGCCAGATCGACGCGAAGGACCTGCTGATCGAGCTCGGGTGATGCCCAGTGGCATCGCCTTCTTCTCGCTTCTGGTGCCCGACTACGACGCGGCGCTGGCCTTCTTCCTGCCGCTCGGCTTCGAGCTGCGCGAGGATACCGACCTCGGCGGTGGCAAACGATGGGTAAGGATCGGCCTGCCCGGAGCGGCGACCGAGATCCTTCTGGCGCGTGCCGTCGGCGAAAGGCAACTGGCCGCCGTTGGCGAACAGGGCGGCGGGCGGGTCTGGCTGTTTCTCTAGACCGAGGATCTTGCCCGCGATCACGCCGCCTTCCTGCGCGCGGGGGTCGCGTTCGACGGCCCGCCCCGAGACGAACCCTAAGGCCGCGTCGCCGTCTGGCGCGACCTTTGGGGCAATCGTTGGGACCTTGTCCAGTTTGCGGACCCTGCGACGCGCGGCGGCACCGGCCCCTCCATTGCCCCCGCGAACAAGTCACACTGATTTCAAGGCCGTGGGCGCCGATCTTCAAGCATTCCGCACCAAGGGGAGTAGCACGAAATTTTTCGCGTGCGCGCGCTTTTACCCCTTGCGGCCCCGCCCGTGCATCGGTAAATCAGCGCCCATCCTAACCGGTGCGGGCGTAGCTCAGGGGTAGAGCATTACCTTGCCAAGGTAAGGGTCGTGAGTTCGAATCTCATCGCCCGCTCCAGTTTGGATCCTTCCGCGACAGAGTGACGGTCTACGGCAGCGCCGGTCCTTGGCGCGATTTGCGCAGGGTTATCGCGCGATGACCAGTTCCGCGCGCAACCCGCCAAGCGTCGCACTTTCCGTCAGGCGCAGGGTCCCGCCATGCGCCCGCGCGATGTCCAGAGCGATGGCAAGTCCAAGCCCGGCGCCGCCGCCACGGTCGCGGTTGCGCGCCTCGTCCAGCCGCGTGAAGGGGCTCATCGCTTCCTCCCGCCGTGCGGCGGGTATGCCGGGCCCATCGTCCTCGACCGCGAAACGCACCCAGTCCTCGCCGGCCTCCACCGACAGCGCGACGCGCTTGCCGTAGCGCAGGGCGTTCTGCACCAGATTGTCCACCGCCCGCTCGATCGCACCGGCCCGCAGCGCCACGACCACCTGCGCATCCGGCGACACCGTCAGCGCCACCTCTCGCCCCAGACGCGCGGCGTTCGCGACAACACGGCGCGCGATCTCGTCTGGCCGTGCATCTCCGGCCTCGCCCCCGGCCTCGCCCCGCGCGAAGTCCAGGAAGTCGTCCACCATCGCCTGCATGTCCTCGACATCGCGGATCATGGCGCGCGTGTCCTCGCCATCCTCGGCCAGCGACAAGCCGAGCCGCAGCCGCGTGAGCGGGGTGCGAAGGTCGTGGCTGACCCCCGACAGTAGAAGCGTCCGCTGCTCCTTCGCGCGCTCGAGCCGCGCGCGCATGTCCAGGAACGCTGCACCCGCCACCCGCACCTCGACCGCGCCGCGCGGGCGGTAGGGCACCACCCGGCCACGGCCATAGGCCTGCGCGGCCTCGGCCAGGCGGGTGATCGGGCGCAGCTGGTTGCGCAGGAAAAGGTAGGCCACCGTGGTCATCAGGACACCGGCGAAGACCATGATGACCAGGAGCTGGTGCGGGTTCGACGCCGACACCCTCCCGCGCGGAAAGCTGATCTCGGCCGGCCCACGTTCTGTTGCGACAAGGAGCCTCACGCGATCGAGCGACGACAGATCAATGCCGCCCACACCCGGCAGCACCTCTCTCATGGTCCGGATGACGCTGCGCCCCGACAGGTCGTAGAAAACCCGCCGGTCGGGCACTTCCTCGCCCGGAAGCAGCACGGCGAATCCCAGCGACGGGCCAAGGGTGGCGGCGACCTCGGCCGCGCGCGCCTCGTCCGGCGCATCGGCAATGCGGGCAAGGAGGAAGTTCAACGGAATCGCCACGTTGCGCGTCATCTGCTCGGTCACGCGGTCGAAATGGCGCTGGATGAAGACGACGGAAACGACCAGCTGCAGCGCAATCACGGGCACCAACAGGATCAGTATCGCCCGACCATAGAGCCCGCGCGGCATGAATTGTTTGAGCCAGCCAAAGACCATGGCATAACGCTACCGATGGTGACCCGCAGAAGGAAGGGCCGATGCAGCAGGCGGAAGCGGTCGCAAACGGCATCCGGAGGCTTGTCGCACCGAACCCCTCGCCCCTGACCCATCAGGGGACGAACACCTATGTCCTCGGGCACGGGCGCGTGGCCATCGTGGACCCCGGGCCAGCCGACGACCGCCACCTTGCCGTCCTGCTGGAAGCGACCCGGGGCGAGATCGTCGAGGCGATCCTTGTGACCCACCCTCATCTCGACCATTCGGGCCTGGCGCCTGCCTTGTCGCGCGCAAGCGGCGCACCGGTCTACGCCGCAGGCCGCGCCGAGGACGGCCGAAGCGCCGCCATGCAGGGCCTCGCGGCAACCGGCCTGGTCGGTGGAGGAGAGGGCCTCGACCACGACTTCACGCCCGATTTCCGGCTGACCGGCGGCGACCGCCTCGCGGGCGGAGGCTGGGAGGTCGAGGCGATCGCGACGCCCGGGCACCTTGGCACGCACCTCGCCTTCGCCGTCGGGCAGACAGTCCTCTCCGGCGACCACGTCATGGGATGGTCCACCTCGATCGTCTCGCCACCGGACGGCGACATGGGCGATTACATGGCCTCGCTCGACCGGCTGGACCGGCTCGCAGCCAGCATGCTCCTGCCTGGGCACGGACCGGTGGTCGAGGACCCCGCCGCCCGCATAGCGGAACTCCGGGCCCACCGGCTTGACCGCGAGGCCTCGATCCTGCGCCGCATCGCGGAGAGCCCCGCAACCGCGGCCGAGCTCGCAGCCGACCTCTACACCGACACGCCCCCCGCGCTCCTGCCCGCGGCAGAGCGCAACGTCCTCGCGCATCTGCTTGACCTGGCAGAGAGAAAGCTGGTTTCCTGCCACGGCCCCGTGGCCCGGACGGCCCGTTTCGCCCCCGCCTGAGACAACTCCGAAAACCCTCTGGACGCCCCCCGACTCGCTTGCTATATCGCCCCCCGTGTTCCGGCGTAGCTCAGCGGTAGAGCAGTTGACTGTTAATCAATTGGTCGCAGGTTCGATCCCTGCCGCCGGAGCCAAAACCCCTTCCGTCTGACCTTGACCGCCCTGCTGGTCGCAGGGGACCGTGCCGATCGCGTTGGCCCGGTGAAAAACCCTTACATCCTCAAAGCCTTGGCCCATGCGAGATTGCGCGGATGGCGCATCGCCTGTATCGATGGAGCTGTGGCCTGGGATGGGCCGCGCCCTTGCGAAGGCGGAGTGTTCGGGGTTGGAACGGATGTGTCCACAGGTTCGGGCGATCCTGGACGGGCTGGGGCTTGGTCATCTCGCTCCACGGTTCGCGGCCGAGGACATCGACATCTCGGTCTTCCGCCTGCTTCGAGACGGCGACCTGAGGGAACTTGGCCTGACCATCGGACAGCGGCGCAAGGTTCTCGCGGCGATCGCGGGTTCGCGCGGCGGGGCGGATGGAGCAGAGCTTTCGGGCGATGCCGAAGCCCTTCCCGGGCTGGAACTGCGGCGGCTGACGGTTCTCTTCTGCGACATGGTCGGCTCCACCGAGCTTGCGACCCGACTTTCGCCCGACGACATGCACGGCCTGATGCAGGCCTATTACCGCGCGGTCCGCAGCGTCGCCAAGCAACAGGCAGGCTTCGTGGCTTCGCTCCAGGGCGACGGCGTCGTCCTGCTCTTTGGCTATCCGCACAGCCGGGGCGGCAGCGCCGGGCGCGCCATCGCCGCAGGCATGGCCCTTCAGGAAGCTCTGGCCACGCTCCGCCACCGGGTCGCCGACGGCCAGGAAGTGCCGATCATCACCCGCATCGGGATCGCGACGGGCAAGGCCATCGTAGGCTATCCCGAGGATGCGCCGACCAGCGAAGGGCTCAAGATGGTCGGGCCGGTCGTGAACCGCGCCGCGCGGCTTCAGACGCTGGCTCGCCCGGGCACGCTCGTGACGGACGAGGCGACACGCGACGAGGCCGAGACGCTCTACCGTTTCGAGCGCCTGCCCGCCGCGGTGCTGAAGGGTTTCGGCGAGGCCGTTGCGGTGTCACGCGTCGTCGGGCGCCAGGACCCGCAGCCTTCGCAGCAGCCCCAGCCTGAGCCCGCCGGCGCTCTGACGGGGCGCGAGAGGGAAGCGGACCGGCTCCGGGAACTGTTTCAGGACGCCTGCGACGCCCGTCCTGCGTTCGTTCTGGTCTCGGGCGAGGCGGGTATCGGCAAATCGACCCTGGTTTCACGCTTCCTCGCGCAGGTCTCCGACGCGGGGGCGCGGGTCGTTCGACTCGCCTGTCTTTCGCTGGCGACGAACCTGCCCCTCCGCCCCGTCATCGACCATGTCGACAGCCTGATCGGCGCCAGCGTCGCCGGCGACCCGGACGCGCGCCGCGACGCACTGCGGGGATTCCTTCCCGACGTCACCGAAGCAGAGTTCGCGGGACTCGCGTCCCTGCTGGGTTCGGAGGCAGCCCAGACCGCTGCCGGCCCCAAGCCCGACCGGGCGCATCTCCTTGGCCTTCTGGCCCGATGGCTGACCCGGAGTGACCGAGCGCCGGTGGTGCTCGCGGTCGAGGACCTGCACTGGGCCGATGCGACGACGCGCGACCTTCTCCAGCGCTGCGCCGAGGTCGCCGAGGATCCCGGGCTCCTGATCGTCGCAACCTCGCGCGACGCGGAGGACCCCCTCTGGTCCGCCGACCCCCGCCGCAGGGCGATCGAGGTGCGGCGCCTCGACCGCACGGCGTCCGAACGGCTTCTGGAAACCGCGCTCGGCGGACGCGGCATTCCCGACGCGGTGCGCGACCTCGTCCTGGCCCGCAGCGACGGCAACCCGCTGATGATCGGCGTTCTTGCCCGAACGATCGACGCGATGGGCGATGCCGACCTCCAGCACGAGGTGAACGTCCCGACCTCGATCTACGAAAGCATCTCAGGCCGGATTGACGGACTTCACGCGGGCAAGGCGCTCGCCAATGCACTGGCGGTCCTCGACGCCCCGGCGACCGAAGCCACGCTGGGCCGGCTCACGGCCCTCCCGGCCGAGGACCTGCGCCAGGGCCTGAGCGAGCTGCTGGAGGAAGGCGTCGTCGTCTGGACCGAGGACCAGCCCCGGCCGCTCCTGCACTTCAGCCACTCGCTGTTCCGCGAGGTGATCTACGAACGGCTCATTCGGGCGCAGCGACGCGACCTTCACCGGGCGGCGCTGGCCCACCTGCGCGAAACCGATCCCGGGATGGAGGAGCAGCGCCCCGGCATCCTCGCATGGCACGCCGCCGAGGCCGACGACCATGCCGCCGCCGCGCCCTTGTCGGTGCGTGCAGGGGAACAGGCGCTGTCGCGGTCGGCGCTGATCGAGGCGACCTATCACCTTGACCGGGCTCTGGCTTCGATCGACCGCCTGCCGCCCGGCCGCTCGGCGCAGACGCTGAAGCTGCGCGCGCTGGCCGCGCTCGCGGCGATCAAGCGGGCGCGGCTGGGCATCGCGTCGGACGAGGCCGGGGCGCTCGGGCGCGAGGTTCTGGCGCTGGCCCGTCAGGTCCAGGACACGCGCAGCGAGCTTCTGGCGCTGAACGGGCTTTACGCGCACGCGCTGGTCCGTGCGGACTACCTCCTGGCCGGCGCCTGGGCGGCCGAACTGGGACAGGTGGCCGAGATGGCGCAGGACGCGACCTTTCGCATGATCGCCGAACGCGGCGCCGGCGTCGTCGCGATGCACACCGCCCGGCTTGCGCCCGCCATCGCGGGGCTGCGCGCGGCGCTCGACCGCTACGACGTCGACCGTCACCTGCCGCTCGCGCACGCGCACGGCTACGACCACGCCGAGATTTGCGCCGTCTTCCTGTCATTCGCGCTGTGGCTCAGCGGCGACCTCGTCGAGGCCGAACGTATCAGCCGCTTTTCGGTGGAACATTCGGAATCGATCGACCACGCCCATTCCTTGGCGCAGGCACTGGCCTTCCGGTCACTCCTGGCCGCTCTCGCGCGCAATGCCGACGTGGCGCTCCGCGCCGGCACCCGCGCCGCCGAGATCGGCGCGCGCTTCGGTCTTCCCGTCATGCGCGGTGCGGGCGACTTCTTCGCCGACGCCGCGCGGCTGGTCGTCCGCTCCGGCGCGCCCGACCAGATCGAGATGGCGGAGTTCCTGGCGAAGCGGGACGCCTTTCTTGCGGTCAACCCCTACAACTACGGGCCGCTCGCGGCGACGCTCGTGGCCGAGGTGATGCTGCGGCGGGGCGAGACCGGGCAGGCCATGATCGTCCTGGACGAGGCCGAGGCAACCGAACGGCGCACTGCCGAAACCTGGACGCGGCCTGAACTTCTGCGCCTGAAGGCAAGCGGGCTTGTGGCCTCGGGCGACCCCGGCGCAGCGAAGGCCCTCCGGAAGGAGGCGTTCGCCCTGGCCGACGAGACTGGCGCGCGGACGCTCGCGCTGCGCATCGCCTGCGACATGGCCGACGACAGCATGGAGGCACGCGACCTCGTGGCCGACCAGCTGGGGCGGCTCGTGTCGACCGACAGCGGCTGGGACATCCGCCGCGCTCAGTCCCTTCTGGGGCTCGCCGGAGCGGCCTGAAGCCCCGCATTGACCAGCGCTCCCTGGTCGAGCAGCGCCCGCAGAACGGCCAGTCCCCGACCGCCGGGCGCGGCGCGATCCAGGCGCGCCGCCAGCACCGGAAGCGACGCGGGCGGGTGCAGCACCTCCGCAAGGCTGCGCGCCGTGAAGGGTCCAACGGCAGGCGCGGCCTCTCCCGCCCGGTCGAGCCACAGCCCCTCGGTCCAGACGATGCGACACCCTCTGAGCGTGGCGACCCGGACAAGCGGCGCCGAAAGTGCCAGCGGCCGGTTCAGCGCCGGCCCCCGCACCGGTCGCTCCTCGGGCGGAGCCTTTGTCCGCTGCGCGGCCCAGAAGGCGCCCGCGTGGCGCGTCTGGTCGGCATAGGCACGCGCCGTCGCCGCCCGGGCGGCTGCCACCGCGCGCATGTGGCGGTCGGTGACGAAGGCCCGCGCGGCGTCAGACTGCCCTTTCGGGTCCACCAGCGTCGCCGCCGCGGCCGCCGCATGGACCGCGCTGCGAAAGGCATGGACCAGCCCGTGCGAGGCGATGGGATCGCGCGCCAGCGCCGCATCGCCGATCCGGATGATGTTCCCCGGGCCGACGGCATCCGGCGCCGCGCGGAGTCCGGCGGCGACCGGCCGCCCGGCCGCCTCGACCCAGCCGAGGCACATGCGGGCAATGTCCAGCCGCGCCGCCGCGTCCCGACCGGCCAGAGCCTCCGCGGCAAGGAACAGCGCGCCCCGTGCCCGGCCGTCCGGCAGCGTGCAGGTCCAGGCCCAAGCGTCCTCGAACGCCTCGAGCTCCATCTGCGCCGCTCCGGGCACAACGCCGTGCCGGCCGGAAACAGGCAGCGCGACGATCCGCGGGCCCGGCCCCTGCGCCGGCCGCGGCAGTCCGGCGCGCCCCCGCGCATCGACCACCACGCGCGCCGTCATCCTGCCCGCGCCGACCACGACCACAGTCCCTTGGTCAACGACGTCCAGAACCCGACCGCGCCCTGCGCGCCAGTGCGCCCCGGCATCCCGCGCAGCCGCCCGCAGTGCTCCGTGCAGCGCCGCCCGGTCAAGGAGAAGCGGTCCCGCCCGACCATGCTCGCGAAGCTCCGGCACCTCGCGCCAGCGCAATCGCGTCCTCGCGGCATGGCCAAGGCAGGCCGACCGCACCGCCGCGCCAAGCCCGAGCTCCTCGGCCAACGCGAGGCCCGGCGCGGGCAGGCTTTCGATCCTCGGGTCCGGCGCCGAACCGGGATCGATCAGCGCGACGGACAGCCTCTGCCCCGCCAGCATCGCCGCCGCGACCGCACCCGCCGGGCCGGCGCCCAGCACGGCGACGTCGACATCACCCCGGCGCATCGAACCAGCCCGGTCGTGCCGCGATCAGCCGCGCATAGGCGCCCATCGCGTAGTGAAGCCATCCGCGGACATGGTCGCAGGCCGGGCGGCCGGCGTGCAGCACCTCGTGGTGGCAGCCGCCCCCGCACAGCCGGCGCGCCCAGCAACCCTGGCACGGCGAATGAACTTCCACTGCCCGCGCCTTCAGCCACGCGCTGCGTGCGGCATGGTCGATACCGCTCTCCAGCGTCCCCATCTGGCCCAGCGGGTCGTTGACGAAACGGTGGCAGGCGGAATAGGCGCCCCCGGCATCGACGGCCAGGTAGTCGCGCGCCGCGCCGCAGCCGTGGCTGCGCACCTTGCCCCGGTGCAGTTCCCCCAGCGCGGTCGCGAGGTTGGCGAAGGGATGATCGCGCCCTTCGAGCGCGGCCTCCATCCAGTCCTCGCCGCAGCCGATCATCCGCGCGAGATTCGCGGCATCCAGAGGGTTCTGGAGGCTACCGTGGAATGCACGCCGCAACCGGTCGAACGGGCCGAGCGGCGCGATTTCGGCCAGCTCGCGCAGCAGGGCCCCCAGCGCGGCAAGCGCGGCCACTGTTTCGCGAAGGTTCAGGTTGCGCGGCGTGGCCGACACGCGGGCGGACAGGGCGATGCGGTCGGCACGAGCGACCAGCGGGCGAAGACCCGCTGCGACACGGTCGAAGCTGCCCCCTCCTCCCTTCATCGGGCGCAGACGGTCATTCGTCGCGCGGGCGCCGTCCAGGCTGACGGTCACGGCGAACCGATGGTCGGCCAGGAACGCCGCGTCGGCCTCGGTCAGCAGCGTGGCA
>FWPV01002848.1_pt1 | contig 11978 bp, 12 predicted proteins | sample 2228371 | NCBI WGS metagenome assembly FWPV01 (sample SAMEA103939776, study PRJEB20133) | metagenome | reverse complement strand
ACACTCTTTCCTCGGCGACCGCCGCATTCGAGACCTCCCAGGCCTCCTCGAGCGTCTTGCCCTTGATCAGCTCCGTCGCCATGCTGCTGCTGGCGATCGCCGCACCGCAGCCGAACGTCATGAACTTCGCATCCACGATGCGGTTCTCCTCGACCCTGATGAAGATCTTCATGATGTCGCCGCAGACGGGGTTCCCCACCTCGCCGACACCGTCGGGATTCTCCATCACCCCCACGTTCCGGGGGTTCATGAAGTGGTCCATCACTTTACTGCTGTACATGCTTCTCCTCCTCGCGGTACTGGTGGTACAGGGGAGACATCTCCCGCAGGCGGGAGACGACCTTCGGCAGAACGGACAGGACGTAGTCCACGTCCGCGTCGGTGTTCTCCTCCCCGAGCGTCAGCCGCAGCGACCCGTGGGCGATCTCGTGGGGGAGCCCGATCGCCATCAGCACGTGGGAGGGCTCGAGCGATCCCGAGGTGCAGGCGCTCCCCGTGGAGGCGGCGACTCCGTAACTGTCCAGCAGGAGCAGCATCGACTCCCCCTCGACGAAGCGGAAGGAGATGTTGACGTTGTTCGGGAGCCGGAGCTCCGGGTGGCCGTTCAGGCGCGTGTGGGGGATGGTGGAGAGGATTCCGGATGCGAGCCGGTCCCGCAGGGCGCGGATCCGCGCAGTCCGCCCGGGGATGTCCGTCGTCGCCCGCTCGATCGCTCTGCCCAGGCCCACGATGCCGGCGACGTTCTCGGTGCTCGCCCGCCGCTTCCGCTCCTGCCCGCCCCCGTGGAGCAGGTTGTCGATCCGCACCCCTTTGCGGATGAAGAGCGCCCCCGTCCCCTTCGGGCCGTAGAACTTGTGGGCGGAGAGGGAGAGGAGGTCGATCGGCATCGCCCGCACGTCGATCGGAACCGCCCCGATCGCCTGCACCGCATCGGTGTGGAAGTAGATCCCGCGCTCGCGGGCGATCCTCCCCAGCTCTGCAATCGGCTGGATGGTGCCGATCTCGTTGTTGGCGGCCATGATCGAGACCAGGATGGTCTCGTCTGTAATCGCCTTCTCCAGATCGCCCGGGTTCACCAGGCCGTCCGCATCCACGGGCAGGTAGGTGACCGGGAATCCCTGCTTCTCCAGCCACTGGCAGGGGTGGAGGACCGCGTGGTGCTCGATCGCCGAGGTGACAATGTGGCTGCCCTTCCTGCGGTTGGCGAACGCCACCCCCTTGATCGCCCAGTTGTCCGCCTCCGTCCCGCCGGAGGTGAAGTAGATCTCCGCCGGATCCGCCCCGATCGCCGCCGCCACCTTCTGCCGCGCCAGCTCCACCGCCTCCCGCGCCTCCCGGGCGATGCGGTAGAGGGAGGAGGGGTTGCCGAAGTTCTCCGTCAGGTAAGGGCTCATCGCCCGCACGACGTCGGGATCGGTCGGGGTGGTGGCCGCATGGTCCATGTACACGAGCCGCTCTTCTGCCATGGTGCTCCCGTCAGGTACTGTTATAAGCCCCTTCCATGTTAAGATTCCCGATGGGGACATGCCCCTCCCGCCCGCTGCGGCAAGTGTTTTATACTCGCGGGACCAATCACAATTGTGAATTCCACCAATATTCAATATCGTGTGCCCTTAGATGTTGTGATACCATGAAAGTCCCCTGCCAGATTATCGTATGGGATGTGCTTCCGGCGATTCGGGCGGCAATCGCCGGAGAACTGGTACGAGGCGGCGTCTCTCAGCTCGAAGCGGCACGGATGCTGGATATGGCCCCCTCCGCGGTCTCGCAGTATCTCTCGAAGAAGCGCGGATACCGCATCGTTTTCGAGGAGGAGGTGAAGACCTCCATCCGCCAGCTGGCAAAGGACCTCAGGGACGGTAGAGTGCAGGACCTGGGACACCGCATCTGCGAGATCTGCCAGCAGCTCCGGGAGGAAGACGGCGGTGAAGGCCCCTGTGGCATGTAGGGCTCCGTCCTCTCCACCGAAGCAGGTCCAGGGCTTTCCTGCTCGGACTGGAGAGCATGGCGTCGAACCGGATTTGTGCGGAGGGGTGATTCGCTATGAGCGTTGACCGAAAAGAGAAGGATCTGAAGGATCTGATTGCAGAAAAGGGCTCCCTCCTCGTCTCCTGCTCCGGCGGGGTCGACAGCAGCCTCCTCGCCGACATCGCCCGCGAGAGGCTCGGGGAGCGATCCGTCTGCGTCCTCCTGGATTCTCCGCTGGTCCCGCGGCGGACGCTCCGAGAGGCCCGCAGGACTGCACGGGAGCTGGGTCTGCAGCTCGAGGTGATCCCTCTCCCGATCCTGGAGTCCGAAGAGTTCCGCCGGAACCCGAAGAACCGCTGCTACATCTGCAAGAAGGTCTCCGCCCGCCTCCTGAAGGAGCGTGCGCGGGAGCGGGGCCTCTCCGCGGTTGCCGACGGGGTCAACGTCGCCGACCTCGGGAAGCACCGCCCGGGGATCGCCGCCTGCGACGAGGAGGGGATCTGCCACCCGTTCGTCGAGGCGGGCATATCGAAGGAGGATATCCGCCGCATCGCACGGGAGAGGAACCTGCCGTTCTGGGACATGCCCTCCAGCGCCTGCCTGGCCTCCCGAATCCCCTATGGAGAAGAGATTACCGCGGAGAAGCTGGAGCGGATCGAGGCTGCCGAAGAGTTCCTCCGGGATCACGGCTTTGGGCAGGTGCGGGTGCGGGTCCACGGCCCCCTGGCGCGGATCGAGGTGGAGCCCGCTGCGATGGAGAGGTTGTTTGCGATGCGTGCCGAGGTTGTGCGGGCCTTCGAGGACCTGGGGTTCGTCTACGTCACGCTGGATCTGCGGGGATTCCGCAGCGGCAGCATGGACGAGGCGTGACAGGACAGTTCTCGTCCTCTGTTCGGTACCTGCCGGCGGAGGAGCGGGGTGTGGTTCGCCGCCGAGAGGTGGCCGATCCCGATCACGCTGCGGTTCCAGCATCGGGATCGAAGCCCTCATGCACGAATCCATCGCATCCGGAAGCGGTATACCGGCAGGCACGATCAAAGGCCCTACGAACCTGTTCGGGACGCTCGCCGCTCCCGCGTGGATCGCATCCGTTCCCCCTGAAAGGCTGGATCTCGATAGAGTGCCGATGCTAATTCTCCCCATGGCCGGAACCTGCATACGATGCACACCATCCGGGTTCCGATAGCGGCAGGGTCCCCCGAGGGCTGTCCGGCCGTGAGACCCGTTTGTCGCCAGCAACCCTCCAGAGAGACCCTCTTGAGTCGGTGCTGCCTCGGCATCTTGAGTCTCTTGCTGAATTGCTCCCTATCTGCCCTTCCGCACTATCCGGAGGAGGTCAGGAGGGGTCACCCCATACCTTCGCCCCGCCACGATGACTCTCCCCAATCCCGTATACCGGATCCCTCTCCGGTCCCGTCCCACGATGCCGGAACAGTCCCGAAGCGAATTATGTTCAATTCCCCGAGCGTCTGCCAGTTTTCCTCCCCCTTCGCGTCCTATCGCACCAGGTCGAGGGACGGGGCTTCTTTTCAATGCTGCATCGCCTCCGACGGCCGGATGAAATAGAACGGACGGAAGGGGAGGGCCCTGCCATTCAGAGGAGGCCGCGCTCTCTTCCCTCGGAGGGCTGTCCGGAATGGAATCCCTGCCGGGGCACTCCGGCGGAGAACTGCTTCGGTCGCCTCGGCCTGCGGGGGGGTCAGCGGTGCAGCAGCCTCGCGTTGATCGCCACGAGAACAGTGCTCGCGCTCATCAGGATCGCCCCGACCGCCGGCGTGAGGACGATCCCGTATCCGCTCGCCACCCCGGCCGCGAGCGGGATGGCGATGGCATTGTATCCCGTCGCCCAGAAGAGGTTCTGCGCCATCTTGGCATAGGTCCGCTTCGATAGATCGAGAATAGCCGCGGCGTCGCGGGGGTCGTTTCGCACCAGCACGATATCCGCGCTCTCGACGGCGACATCGGTGCCGGCCCCGATCGCGATCCCCACGTCCGCCTGGACGAGCGCCGGGGCGTCGTTGATGCCGTCGCCGACCATCGCCACCACGTAGTCCCTCTGCACCTCCCGGATCTTCTCCGCCTTCTCGTGCGGCAGCACCTCGGCGAAGAACAGGTCCAGCCCCAGCTCGCCGGCCACCCATTCCGCAACGTGGCGGTTATCGCCGGTCAGCATCATGCACTGGATCCCCATCTCTTTCAGCCTCGCGATCGCCTCCCGGGACTCACGGCGGATGATGTCGGCGAGTGCGAGAGCCCCGAGCAGGCTGCCATCCCCGAGCAGGAAGACGACCGTCTTGCCCTGCCGCTGCAGCCGCTCCACCCGCTCGTCCGTGACCGCGATCTTCTCCTCTTCAAGGTAGCCCGGGCTCACGACCTTCAGATGCCGCCCGGCAGCGTATGCCTCGACCCCTTTCCCGGGGATCGCCCGGAACCCCTCCGGAACTTCCAGCTCCAGCCCTCTCTCGCCGGCGGCCCGCAGGATGCCCTGCGCGATCGGGTGCCCGGACCGCGCCTCGAGGGATGCTGCCAGCCGCAGCACCTCGTTCCCGTCCAGGTCGCCGAACGCCAGGATATCCGTCACCCCGAACCGACCCTCGGTCAGGGTGCCGGTCTTGTCGAAGACGACGGCCGTGATCTCCCGGGCCCGCTCGAACGCCTGCCGCTCGCGGATCAGGAACCCTGCCTGCGCAGCGAGGGCGGTCGAGACCGCGACCACCAGGGGGACGGCGAGGCCGAGCGCATGGGGGCAGGCGATCACCATCACCGTCGCCGCCCGTTCGACGGCATATCCAGGATCCCGGAGAAGGAACATCCAGGCGATAAACGTCAGTGCGCCGACGGACAGAGCGATCACCACGAGGTAGAAGGCCGCCCGGTTCGCGAGGTCCTGCGTGCGGGACTTGCTCTCCTGGGCCCGGCGCACCAGCTCGATCACCTGGTTCAGGTAGGTATCCGCGCCCACCTTCCGCACCTCCACGACGAGCGAGCCCTCCCCGTTGATCGAGCCCCCGATCACCGCCGCTCCCGCCCGTTTGGCGACCGGTCGCGACTCCCCGGTCAGCATCGCCTCGTTCACGCTGGACTCGCCGTCGATCACCACGCCGTCGACGGGGATCTTCTCGCCGGGCTTCACCAGCACGCGGTCGTGGACGGCCAGCACCTCGATCCGCACATCCTCGGTCGCGCCATCCGTGAGACGGTGCGCCTCCTGCGGCAGGATCCGCACCAGCTCCTCCAGGGCCCGGGACGCCCCGAGCACCGACCGCATCTCGATCCAGTGCCCGAGCAGCATGATGTCGATCAGGGTCGCGAGCTCCCAGAAGAACCCCTCGCCCGGTACACCGAAGACCACTGCGGCGCTGTAGACGTAGGCAACGGTGATCGCGACCGCAATCAGGGTCATCATGCCCGGCAATCGCGCCTTCAGCTCATCGACGATTCCCCGCAGGAACGGGTAGCCGCCGTAAGTATAGACGACGGAGGCGAGGGCGAGCACGATGTAGTCTGCATAGGGAACATCGGCCCTGAACCCGAACAGCATCTGGATGGTCGGGGAGAGGACGAGAATGGGGATCGTGAGGACGAGCGAGACGACGAACCGGCGCTTATAGTCCGCGAGCGCGTGCCGGTGCCCGCCGTCCGCCCCGTGCGTCTTCGGGGGCTCCTGCCGGACGCCCTCGAGCGGTTGCGTCCTGAACTGCTGCCCCGCACCTTCAGTGGGGGCATGGGGACCGTGTGCATGGCGGCGGGCGGGATCGCGCTCCATCGCTCCTACCTGTGATTGGGCAACGATGTATAGGTATCGGATACGGGGCGCCCGCCCTCACCCGGTAGGGACGACCTCCGCTGCAGAGAACCATCGGCTGCCGCGGGTGCGAGCAGGGGGGGAGGCGGAGCGGGCCGATGCCGCAGAAACGGGAGGATCACCGCATGCAGCCGCGCCGGCGCCGCGCCTTGGTCGAGGCGATCAGCGCTTTCAGGTCCCGTGCAGCCCTTTCCACGTCGTCCTGCCCGACGACCGCCGAGATGACCGCGATGCCGTCCGCTCCGGCGTCGATCACGTCCTCCGCGTTGCGGGGCCCGATGCCCCCGATCGCGATCAGGGGCAGGGAGACGGCGGACCGTATCGCCCGCAGCGTCGACAGCCCCCGTCCGGGACCGGCGTCCGCCTTGGAGCCGGTGGGAAACGTGGGGCTGAGCGCCACGTAATCGGCGCCCTCCTCCTCGGCGCGGATCGCCTCGTCCACGCTGCCTACCGAGACCCCGACGATGAAATGCGGGGGCGCGATCGCCCGGGCGCAGCGGAGCGGAAGATCGTCCTGCCCCAGGTGGACGCCGTCGGCAGCGGCGGCGAGGGCCACGTCCAGGCGGTCGTTGACGATGAAGAGCGCTCCCGCCGCCCGCGTGATCGAGCGGATCTCGCACGCGGCCTCGAACAGGGCCCGCCCCGACATCCGCTTGTCGCGGAGCTGGATCGCGTCCGCACCCCCGTCCACCGCGCGGCGGGCGATCTCCGCATGCGAGAGCCCGCGCGAGATCTCCTCGTCGGTGACCACGTAGAGGTCAAAGTTCATCGGCACCCCTCACCCTCGCGTGCTCCGCCAGGTCGGAGGGCGCAAGACGGTAGATCTCGTCGAAGAGCGCCGTGCGGAACGAGTAGGGTCCGTTCGACATGGGGGCCGCCCGCTCCGCCGCCCGGCCGAAGGCCGCGAGCGCCGCCGCCGACGAGAGGACGCGGTCGTCCGCGACCGTGGCGAACGCCCCGACGATCGAGGAGGCCATGCACCCGGTGCCGGAGAGCCTTCCCAGCATCGGATCGCCATTCTCGACCAGGAGGACGCGCCGCCCGTCGGTGACGACATCGGTCTCCCCCGTCATCGCCACGACGATGCCGCTCTCCCGCGCATAATCCCGCGCAACCGCCACGGGGTCGCCCGTCACCCCCCCGGAGTCGACCCCGCGGACACACCCGCCGCTGCCGGCGACGACCCCGATCTCCCCGGCGTTGCCCTTCAGGATCGCGATCTCCAGCCGCTCCAGGAGGAGCTGGACGGACTGCGTCCGCAGGCGGGTCGCTCCGGCACCGACGGGATCCAGCACGACCGGGATCCCCCGGTCGTTCGCCCGTGCCCCCGCGAGGAGCATGGACTCGATCTGGACAGCGTCCAGCGTTCCGATATTCAGTACGAGGGCATCGGCTGCCGCCGCCATCTCGGCCGCCTCTTCGGGCGCGACGGTCATCACCGGCGCTGCCCCGATGCAGAGCGTGACGTTGGCGCAGTCGTTGATCGTGACGCAGTTCGTGATGTGGTGCAGAAGCGGCCTCTTCGCCCGCACGGCGGCGAGGAGGTCAGCAATTGCCATTCTATCCATACTATCCCCTCTCACACAGCGGTTCTGTCTAGGATCTCCTCTCTCTCCCCTTCTTCCGCACCCTCGCGATCTCCTCCGGGGAGCGGATGCGGAGCAGGTAGGTCCCGTAGCAGGGTTTCGTGAACGGGAAGACGATCGCCTCCCCCTCGATCCCGATGGCGATCGGCGGCACGCCGATGATGTATTTGTCGAAGATCTTGTAGCCGGGGTCCACGTAGTAGACCTCGGCGTAGTGCCCCTCGACGTACTTCCGGCACTCCTGGAAGGTGGCGCCGGAGAGGATGACCTCCTTGTTCAGCTCCTCGATGCACGCCATCCGAACGCCTCGTCGACCTTCTTCTTGAGCTCCATCGGGTTATGGACCGCCACCGCCACGATCGTCTCGCAGGGGAAGTCGACCTGCCCGGCGAGCGCTTCCGCGTTCCTCCCGAAGATCAGCACGATGATCCGTCCGTTCGAGATGTGGCGCATCGTCGCCGCGTACGAGATGCCGGCATCGTTGTGGGCGAAGACGATGACGAGGTCGTAGTCCCGCCGCTTCTCCACGATCTCCTCGATGCAGCGGTCGAGGTCGATCATGCGGGTCACGTAGCACCGGCCCGGATCCGACGTCCGCAGCAGCTGGAGGACGGAGGGGTTGCCGGCCACCGTCACGTCCCGGTCGTGCGTGCGGAGCATGTGCGCGAGGTAGAGCCCGATACCCATCTGGACCGGGACCTCCGGACAGCCCATGAGGAGCAGCGCCTGCTCGCGTGCGGTGTCTGTCATGCAAGTTCCGGAGTGATCTTGGCGCGGAAGGCTATTAGTTGCACGGTCTTACGGGCGGTCAAGGGAGGACGTCATCAGGGCCTGACAGGGGGGATCGGCGCTGCATTCGTGTCGGGCGTCCCGTTCAGAATACGGCAAGATAACAGGATGGTTTTCCTCTCGTCTCCCGGTGCGGGGCGGCGCAGGATCGGCAGAGCATGGGGAGGGATTCCTCCTCACGCGATGCCACTCTGGGATAGACACGTCTATCGCATTAAGGTGGGAGGCGGATCCAGCGGGGAGGGGGGTCGCGCAACCTCCTCCCCCCTGTGCCCCACCCCCCTGCTGGTACGATAACCCATTCCCGGACCCGGACAGCCCTGACTCCGCGGGTATATCAAAAGAATCCCTGCAACGGTCAACTACCCCCGACTGAAGTCGGGGCATGCTACCGTGCGTGGTGCCATGCTCTTTCTGGGCTTGCGATTCAACCTCTCCCCGGTGTCGGGGGAGCAGACCGCAAAAGACCGGTTGACGGCGGCCCGGGCAGCGATGTTCCTGGCTGCGTTGATGTCGGCGTTCTCGGTATGCCCGCACGCGAGGCATCGGAACGCTGCCTGGTCCGGGCGGTTGTCGGAGTGGGTGAACCCGCAGACACTGCACTGCTGGCTCGTATACGCTCCGTCGATCACCCGGACTCCAACCCGGCGGGTCTTGTACTCGATGAAGGATCGGAGCTGGTGAAACGCCCCCTTGTGGTATCGCTCGCCCCGGCCCTTCGTAACCGTGGTCCGCAGGAGGATGCCCTTCACGTCTTCAAGAGCAATCCCCCGCTTCGTGCCTTCTGCCGATGACGTGGTTGGTGTCGGTCTTAAACCGGTGCTCTCTGCCGGAGATCCGCCGCAGTCTCCTCCTGGCCGACCTGGTCCCGGTCTTCTGGAGGATCCCGCGGAGTCGGCCGTACCGCCGCACCCTCTCGGGAGTCTCGCTGGAGAAGGTTGCCCCGTCGCTCGTGGTGGCGATCGTCACCACGCCGAGATCGATCCCCAGAGACTCGGTGGGTTCCGCGGGTTCAACATCCGGGGTCTCAACAGTCGGCTAGAGCCAGAACGCCCCGTCCCGGTAGACGAGACCGGTCGGCTTGACGGTCGCGACCGCCGGGAAGTGCTTGGGCTTGCTGTACCGGAGTCTGATCCGACCATCCAGCGTCCGGATGCTCACCCGGTTCTGCCCCATAGAGAGAGCACCCGGGCACCGTGGCAGATAGCCCCGTGCTTCCGGACCGAGAGCTCGGCGAGGGACTATTCGGGTTTGCCGAGAACGGCGAGCACCTTGTTCTGCTCCCTGATCGCCTCTTTGGTGCTCCGGTAACTCCCGGCAACCTTGCGTACAGCAGGCTGGGCCATCTGCGCCGAGAGCCCGAAGGTCTCCCGGACGTGGCGATACAGCCGCTTCTGCAGGCCGATGTGAGAAAACTGGCGTTCAGAAAAGGCAACCCATGAGGCGGCGTTGCAGGCTGCATTGGTCCGCTCCACCGTGGCGAACAGCATCCCCCGCTCGTCGGGAGACGCAAACAACCGCAGCTTCGTCACCGATTGCATGCACCGTCGCGGTTGCCCCTCGCCCGGCGTAAAGAATGCCTCTGCGGGGTGAAAATGGATTGGGTCATACAGAGGGCCGATTCCTCTCCCGACGCAAGGCGGGGGCTCCTCGGCCCGCGATCCTGAAGCGGGATCGCAGCCCGCCCGTCACTCCTTCTCGACCCGGTACTCCACGCCCGCGGGCGGTTCGTACGTGTCCCGGATCACGATCGTGTTCGAGAGGCGGTTGAAGAGGCGCTGCTTGGAGCCCGGCATCGCCAGCCAGCCGATCAGGCAGTCGATCGGGAGCAGAAACGCCTTCCCGAAGCTCTCGATCGCGGCGGCGCCGTAGCTGATCGCCTCCCCGCTCCGCCCGGCCATGCGGATGCTGAGCGCCATCTTGCCCACGGACTTCCCGTGGTAGCCTTCCAGGATCGTCCAGTAGAGGAAGAGGACGATGCTCTGAAGCCCGATATCCGCCGTCGGGAACCCGCCGATCCGGAAGTCCCATATACCGCTCCCCGGGGCAAGGGGGCGGAGCGCCCCGGCCGCGACGCTGTAGACGATCGTGACGATGATGATATCGATCAGCCAGGCCCAGAACCGCGTCTCCCAGCGCGCAAGGGGGATAGTCACCATGTGGCCAGTCTCTCCAGCTCCATCTATCCTCATCCATCCAGATTAAGCCATTGCATCCGCGCACCGGGATGCGGGCCGCCGTCCCCCGAACGGGAGGATCAGTATTATGTAGTGAGGGGGCGATCTTCTCTCCACGTTTTTCCATCACGTCCCTCGGTGCTGCGTGTGACGGAGAATCCCTCGATACGGAAAACGGCCAGCCGCCCGGACGCAGAGGTGCGGGGAGATCATATCGCCGATCGCATCGCGGAGCTGGAGGGTGAGATTGCCGCTCTCCGCCGGGAGAACGCCGAGTTGAGAAGGGCGGAGCGGGGGCGCCGCCAGGTCGAAGAGGCGCTGCGGGAGAGCGAGGAGAAATACCGTATGCTCGTGGAGCTCTCCCCCGATGTGATCCTGATCCATATGCAGGGAAAGATCCTGTATGTGAACTCGCCCGGGCTGGAGTACCTGGGAGCCGCCGATCCGGGGGATATCATCGGGAAGGATATCCTGGACATCGTCGATCCCGCCTATCGGGACGTCGTGCGGGAGACGATCGCGCGGGATCTCGAAGGGGTGCTGACGCCCCCCATGGAGGTGAAGATCCGCCGGCTCGACGGCTCCACGGCGATGGTGGACGGGCGGGGGACCCGCACCTGGATCGGCGGAAGGGCGGCAGTCCAGGTATTCCTGCGGGACATCACGAGGCGCAAGCAGATGGAGGAGGCGCTGCGGGAGAGCGAGGAGCTGTTCCGGCGGATGTTCGACCAGTCCCCGCTGGGTGCTGCCATCGTTGCGCCGGACTTCCGCTTCATCCGCGCGAACGCGGCGTTCACCGCGATCACGGGCTACCCGGAGGCCGAACTGCGGGCGATGACATTCGCCGACTTCTCGCACCCGGGAGAGATTCAGGAGGATCGGGAGCAGCTGCAGCGCCTGGAACGGGGGGAGATCGAGGAGTACACCCGGGACAAGCAGTACGTGCGGAAGGACGGGCGGATCGTCTGGGGCCGCGTCTGGATTCGGGTGCTGCGGGACCGGGAAGGGCGGCTGCTCTACTACCTGCCGCTCCTCGAGGATGTCACCGGGCAGAAGAAAGTGGAGCAGGCCCTGAAGCGCTACGCTGCCGAGATGCGGGAGTATGCCAGGAACCTGAAGCGGTCCAACGAGGACCTGGAGCGGTTTGCGTACGTCTCCAGCCACGACCTGCAGGAGCCCCTGCGGGCGATCGTCAGCTACGCGCAGCTGCTGGAGCGTCGGTACAAGGGGCAGATGGGCCCGGAGGCCGACGAGTTCATCCGCTACATCGTGGACGGCGGGCGACGGATGCAGGCGCTGATCAACGATCTGCTGGAGTACTCCCGCGTCACATCGCGGGGCAGACCGTTCGAGGTCGCCGTCGCGGATGCCGTGCTGGCGGCAGCTCTCCAGAACCTCCGTTCCGGCATCGAGAGGAGCGGCGCCGTCGTCACGCACGATCCGCTCCCGGCGGTGCTGGCGGACCCGACGCAGCTCCAGCAGGTCTTCCAGAACCTGATCGCGAACGCGATCAAGTTCCGGCGGGAGGACGAACCCCCGCGGATCCACATCGCGGCGGAGAGGGACGGCAGCATGGTGCGGTTCAGCGTGCGGGACAACGGGATCGGGATCGAGCCGCAGTACTTCGACCGCATCTTCGTCATCTTCCAGCGG
>FWPV01013904.1_pt1 | contig 11981 bp, 8 predicted proteins | sample 2228371 | NCBI WGS metagenome assembly FWPV01 (sample SAMEA103939776, study PRJEB20133) | metagenome | reverse complement strand
TATATTTCAATAGTTTGATACTTATTAGTCCGTTTGGCTAATTGCTCTTTAATCCGAAAGGTAATGCCAAAATATGGTGTATGTAGTTCAGTAAACCAAAGATTTGAAATATATCCGTTATCACTCATATTTGATTTATTTAATTTTAATTAGATAAATCTATCTCATACACTGTTCCAAAATCCTCTAAAGGTCTATCCATCTTAGATTTATCTCCCACCACTACTATCAATAAATCATCGGGTCGTAAAAGTTCCTTTGCAGCTCGTTTGACATCTGCAAGGGTGAGTTCTTGATACGCTTTAAGGTCGCGTTGAGGGGTGTCCAATGGTAGATGTCGCCATTTGAGATAGACCAAACGTCCTAATATCTTTATTGAACTATCGTAGTCCCACACATAACTTTTCACAAAAGCATCTCTGGCTTTGGTGAAATCTTCTTCTGTGGGTCCGTTATTCGCATATTCCGTGATAATTTTACGCAAAAGTTCTAAGGTTCTACCCGATTCGTTAAGTCGGGTTGAAGCGCCGGCTCTGAACACCCCTTCCCCTTCTATCGGGGTAGTGAAACGGGAACCAACCGCGTAAGTTAGACCGGCATCAACCCTTATCCGCTTCATTAAAATCGATTGAAATCCACCACCACCTAAGATGTAATTCATAATTTCAGAGGCTATGCGACGCGGGTCATCGTAACGAATAGAACGATGTCCGATATAAATATATGCCTGATTGACTTGCTTATAGCCATAATGAACACCGGGAGCAGGTGGGGGTGGCAAAGGTGGTAACTTGGCTATGGTTTCATCGGATTTTAATAAATGCCCGATACACTGCTGGCTGAGGTTGCGGGCTTGCTCTAACGATAAATCTCCCGAAAATCCAATTACACAATCATTTGCCCTAAAAACCATTTTATGATATGATAGTAAATCGTCCCGGGTAATAGAATTTATGGAACTTTCACTTACCTCCCACCCCCAAGGATGACCGGGATACATCAATTTATAGAATTCACGCGAAGCAACCCATTGAGGTTGGTCGTTCTTACGACGGATTTCCTCCATCATCGTGCCCCGCTTAAGGTCAATTTTATCTTGAGGATAAGCCGGATGGTCAATTAGTTCGCGTATCAATCCGAGGACGGTCGGTAAATGTTCGGTAAGACAGTTGCCCCAAATAGATATTGCCTCATCATCGGTCCATATATATACACTTGCAGCCATAAATTCGATAATATCATTAAGACTATCGCCCGGTATGTTTTCGCTTCCCCCCTGTCTTAAAACCCAAGCGACAACTTCACCCAAGCCAACCTTCTCTATTGGGTCGGGTGGAGCACTGAACTTAAAGTAAAAATCCACCATCGGCACTTCGTGGTCTTCAACCAAAATACCCTCAATGCCGTTATCTATAACAAATTCTTTATGCTGGGGTAAATTCCAATTTAAATCCGGAATAGGAACATCTTGATATCGTTTAGGTTTCTTGGCTTCGCAAGACAAAGTGATTATTAAAGCCCCCAGTAATAAGATATACAAAAATCTAGATTTCATTGTTTATTCTCCTTCCAGGTTATTCGCTTCTTCATCAGAACTTGCGAGTTTCACACCACAAGCCACTGTGCGATTAGAGGCTTTAAAGTATTTGTTCGCCACCCTTTGAATATCTTCAGGGGTTACCATCATCATACGCTGATAGTTATCTATAGTGGCACGCCAGTCACCGTAGATAGCAAAACTTCCTGATAAACTGAAGGCTAACCATTGATTAGACCTTAATCTCCCCAGTTCCATAGCGCGCATTCTGTTGCGGATGCGTTCCATCTCTCGCTCGGTAACTGGTTCGCTTTTCAACCGCTCAATTTGTTCATATATAGCGTTTTCCACTTCCTCTATAGTGTGTGGTGCACGAGGAGTCGCTTCAACAATGAATAAATTGGAATAACGGTCGGAAGGTCCAGTATAGGAATAAGGCGAATCGGCTGTCAATTGCTTTTCAATATAAATATTACGATAAAACCTGGATGTAGCCCCCATTGATAAGATAGCCGACATCATTTCTAAGGCGTAAAAATCTGGATGTGGCACCGTAGGCATATGCCAACCTATAATTAATTTAGGCTCAGCATCAAGTTCAACCACAATTCTTTTCTCCCCGCGCTGTTCGGGTTCTTGCACAGTAACCTCGTGAGCCACTTCAGAAGGCTTCCAATCGCCAAAGTATTTTTTAACTAAAGCGAATACTTCTTTGGTATCAACATCGCCAGCGATGGTTATCTGGCAATTATTAGGGGCATAGAAACGCTTGAAATGTTCTTCTAAATCGCCTCGCAGGGTGAATCCCACATCTGAGCGCCAACCTATGATTGGTCGACCGTAAGGATGTGCCTCAAATGCCGCGGCTAAAAATCTATGAGATAACACATCTTCGGGGTCGTTTTCACCCAACCGCATCTCCTCCATAATTACCTCTCGCTCGCTATAAAATTCTCTAAATACTGGATTTTTATAGCGGTCGGATTCAAGGAACATAAATAATTCTAAACAATTAGAGGGTAGACCAACCAAATAAGAGGTTTGGTCCCAACTGGTGAAGGCGTTATGCATAGCCGCACCACGAGGGTCATATATCGCATCAAGTGGTTCGCTTTCGGTGATATATTGCTTTTGCTGAGTGAGAAGTTCAGCCATCTTCATCCGCAGGGAAATAATTTCTTTATACATTTGCCAATAGTTATGTTTGCGGTCTACCAGCATCCACTCGCTTCTTTGCCACTCTTCAGGCAACGACTTAAAATCATCGGGCAGGCGATTATAAATCACCCGCCAACTTGCCGCCTCATTAGTGCCAATTTGTTCCCGAACCTCGGGCGGTAGATTGGCTTTTATCTTCACCATATAATCTTCAAAGGCTTCGTAGCGCCAATTTGATAGCGCAATTTGCAATTCACGGATTCTCTCAGCGATATCATCCATTTTTTTCATTATCTTTTCTTCAGCCTTATAATTCGTTGTCCCGATGGTCTTTGAACCTTTACCGAGCATATGCTCAAGAAAATGCGAGATTCCTGTTCTGTTCAACAATTCATTACAAGAACCAACCCTAAAGGTTATTAGTGCAAAGAACACCGGTGCGGAATGCCGTTCAACAACTACAACCTTAAGCCCATTGTCAAGGGTGGTCTCGTTGACTCTTTCATCAAGCGACAATCCCGGACTTGAAGCAAAAGACCACCCACTTAATAAAAATAGTAAAATTAATATGATAGTTAAATTTCTTCCCATTCGTGTTTCCCGTTAAGTTAAGAATGATTGAATGATATATTTCTTGATTTATTAATAAGTTAGATTATTTCAATGGTTTTCTTTTAGTTTCTTCTTCGGTTATTTCGTGCCAAAAGCGGATAGTGCTTTCGCCCAAATGCCAACAAAGATAAACTTTGCGACCTTCTAACATATACAAAAAATCTACAATGCCCATATCAACATCCTTTAAGATGGCGCCAGTTTGGTCAATAGCATCCAACAGATGCTTTATGCGGTCGGCTATATTTGCTACTGTTATTATATCTCGCTGGGTTTGCTCAATATCAGCCAAAGGATTACCATTTCCGCCGGCCAATTCCGATTTAGACTCGACAATCTCCATCAACGCAACTCTCAAGCGGGCAATCTCTTGAAGACATCCGGTCAGATGCGGAATTAACGCATTGGCTTCTAAAAGGGTGAAGATGCGTTCTACCTTTGGGGTTTGAGGGGAATTTTCCATTAAAATAACGGTTCGCCTTCCATCTCTTTAGGTTTAGGTAATCCTAATACTTTAAGAACAGTCGGTGCAACATCAGCGAGTATCCCATTGGGGCGCAATTTAGGCGAATCGCCACTTGAAGGAATAAATACAAATGGGACTAAATTAGTGGTATGAGCCGTATGTGGTCCACCATCTTCATCTATCATTAACTCGCAATTGCCATGGTCCGAGGTGATAAAGGTAGTCCATCCATTTCTCTGGGCTTTCTCGACCAATTGCTTCACAAGTGGATCTAAGGCTTCTAATGCACTTATAACTGCATTAAGTATACCCGTATGCCCGACCATATCCGGATTTGCGAAATTCAACAAGATAAAGCTGTAATCCCCATCGAGGGCTTCCAGAGTTCGCTCAGCCACTGCTTGGGCGCTCATTTCAGGCTGTAAATCATAAGTAGCTACCTTTGGTGAAGCAATAAGGACGCGCTCTTCATTGGGGAAAGCGGTTTCCTCTCCACCGTTAAAGAAATAAGTTACATGGGCATATTTTTCAGTTTCAGCCACACGGAATTGCCGTAAACCTTCATTAGAGATAACTTCACCTAAAATATTCTTTAATGCTCGGGGTAAAAACACCGCGGGATAGTTAAATTTTTCGTCATAACGGGTCATTGTAGTCATATGTAAATCCAAAGGCTTGCGTTCAAATTCGTCAAAACTAGGGTCGGCTAAGGCACGCACGAGCTGACGCGCTCGGTCAGCCCTGAAATTGAAGAACATCACCGCATCATAAGGTTTAACTAAACCCACAGGCTTACCATTCTCTATAATAACAGTCGGTTTGATAAATTCGTCGGTAATTCTTTTGCGATATGACTTAACCATCGTGACTTCAGGGCTTTCCTCTAAACTACCTTCACCATAAACTAACATATTATAAGCCTTTTGGGTGCGGTCCCAGCGTTTATCGCGGTCCATTGCATAGTAGCGTCCCACAACAGTAGCAACCTTTCCAACGCCTAACTGCTTCATATGGGCTTCTACCCTACGGATGAATCGCACCCCAGAATGCGGTGGGGTATCGCGCCCATCCATAAAGGCGTGGAGAAAAACATTTTTCAAACCCTGCCTTTTAGCGAGTTCCAACAGTGCAAATAGATGCTCTAGTGATGAATGAACCCCGCCATCCGACAATAATCCCATCAAATGCCAACCAGTGCCGTTATGTTTGGCATAATTCGTGGATGCTAACAAGGCTGGTTTATTATAAAAATCGCCTGTTTCAATAGAATAATCGATACGCGTGATATCTTGGAAAACAATGCGCCCAGCCCCGAGATTCAGGTGCCCAACTTCACTATTACCCATTTGCCCGCGCGGTAAACCGACATCGCGCCCGCTCAAACATTGAGTGTAAGAATGGCGTGTTGGCTAATTTTACCGCGTTTCCATTCTCTTCCTCGCGATATCCGTAACCATCTAAAATTATTAGAAATACCTTCGGTTTCACGAGAGTTTAAATTTTATTAATGTATAACTTTTTAATGTTTTGAAATATTGTAAAATTAAGTATTTAAATATATATATTTAATAAGAGAACATTTATTCCGTTTTCGAATGCCATCTATTTAATATCAAAACCAGCGCTATAGCAATTAAGATAATATACCACTGATTCACCAAATACCGTAAAAACCTTTGCCACCCATACCAATTATTCATCCCAAACCCAGCACCCGACGAGACCAATAAAAAGCCAGCGGGCAAAAAAATCCAGATTCCGATTTTAGTCTTAACCCAAGTAAATAATAAACTTAGCCCCACCAACCCAAATGTGAGGGGCCAAATCCACCATAAAGGAAAATAGAATAACCCCAACTGAGAAACCATAGCCATCAGTCCAACTAAGGTTACTATCCCTAACGGAATAATCACCCACCAGCGGAATTCATACTTTAGGCTTGTCAAGTGTGTATATAGTCCTATTAAAACTAATAATATACTCCAAAAGTTCCATCCAAATTCAAACCATATCAATATGCCTACCCATATTAGTCCCCAACTTATTAAGTTTATGATAAATCTTCGTTTAGACAACTTCAACAGGGACTAAAAGATGGTAAAACAAAAAGCGAGAACCAAGAACCTTTGTCTATGGCTGGCGAGGTATTATAATCCAGGCTAATAGATAAATCAAAATCCCGCTGCCACCCATAATAATTAATATCAACCATACTAAACGCACCACTACCGGGTCCACCCCTAAATATTCACCGAGGCCACCACAAACCCCTGCGAGAATCCGATTATCCCTTGAGCGATATAACCGCTTCATTGTGGATTTGTATTCATCCATAATTCCTCCGATATTTTTGTTTATTAATAAATATATTTCGTATAATTAATTATTTATGCTTTTAACAATAGCGATAAATCGAAATTTTTAACTGAATGGGTCAGCATACCTATGGATATATAATTTACGCATAATTTAGCAAATTCGGTTATGTTTTCTAAATTAATTCCACCGCTCACCTCAATTTCTATATCTTCTACATTATTTTTCACACATTTAGCGACCTCCTCAGGTGTAAAATTATCCAGTAAAATGCGGTCTGGACGGGCGGATAATGCATATAAAAATTCTTTAAAATTGCGGACTTCCACCATAACCTTATAACGGCGCTTAGTTTTCCCCACCCGGAAATTTTTACAGGCTTCAATGGCTTTAACGATATCCCCGACCGACAAAATGTGGTTCTCCTTAATTAGAAAAGCATCATAAAGAGCATACCGATGGTTAACCCCGCCATCAACCATCACAGCCGCTTTATCTAAATATCTAAGCCCGGGCGCCGTTTTTCTGGTTTCACTAATTTTAACCCCAGTGCCCTTTACTGCTTCTACGAATTGCCGGGTCAAAGTAGCAATCCCCGACATTCGTCCTAAAATATTCAAGGCAGTGCGCTCACCAGCCAGAATCGACCGAGTTGAACCTTTTATCTCCGCGATAGTTTGTCCAAACTGAACCTTTTCACCATCGGAGACTATAATTTCATATTTCAATTTCTTATCAACGGTTCTAAAGACCTCCCTCGAAACTGGTTGTCCCGCGATTATGCCGTTTGATTTGGCGATAATAACCGCAGTGGAATTGTGACCCGCTGGGATAGTCGCCTGGGAAGTTATATCGCCGAGGACGCCTAAATCCTCCCTAAGCGCCCTTCGCACTAAATTGCGTACCACGCGATTTACTATGTAATATTCCAATTTAGGATTAAGAATTTTTTATACCAATGAATTTTAAGAATCATTCTATAAGTTGCTTTTAATAAATTAATGAGCATCCAACCAATTATCGCCCACTCCGATACCCACCTCTAACGGAACGCTCAAAGTCATAGCAGTAGACATCGTCTCTTTCAAACATCTACCGAGTGAATCCACTTCTTCGGGTGGAACCTCAAATAGCAACTCGTCGTGAACTTGTAGCAACATCCGGGCTTTGAAACGATGATCTTTTAAAGTGCGATGAACTTTTATCATAGCAATCTTCATCAAATCCGCAGCGGACCCCTGTATGGGGGTATTAATAGCGATACGTTCAGCGTTAGAACGGATATTGAAGTTCTTGTTATTTATATCCGGCAGAGCTCTTCGCCGTCCCAGAATAGTTTCCACATACTCTTTTTCGCGAGCGGTTTGATGTAATTTTTCAATAAATAATTTGACTTTGGCAAAATTAGCAAAATAGTTATCAATGAACTCTTTAGCCCGAGCCCGACTTATCCCTAAACGCTGGGCTAAACCAAAATCACCCATACCGTAAAGCACCCCGAAATTAACCTCTTTAGCGGCGCGCCTCATTTCGGGGGTTACCTCTTCAGGTGATATCCCATTCATCCAAGCCGCAGTGGCTCGGTGTATATCCATACCGCTGGTAAAGGCTTTCAGCATCCTTTCATCTTGAGCTAAATGAGCCATAATCCGCAGTTCGATTTGTGAATAATCGGCTGACAGTATCTTCCAACCGGCTTCGCCCGCAATGAAAGCCTTACGGATTCGCCCACCTTCATCAGTGCGCACAGGTATATTTTGCAGATTTGGGTCGGTTGAAGCCAAACGCCCAGTGGCTGCAGTAGTTTGGCTGAAGGAGGTGTGCACCCTTTTAGTTATCGGATGAACTAATTGCGGTAAAGCATCGATATAAGTGGACTTTAGTTTGGCTAAATGACGATATCGCAATAATTTAGCCGGAACTTCGTGTAAAGTCGCTAGTCGTTCTAACTCGTCAATATCTGTAGAGTATCCAAACTTAGTTTTCCTTCCGACCGGTAAGCCTAATTTATTATATAAAACTTCCGCTAATTGCTGTGTGGAGTTTAGATTAAACCTTACACCCGCTAAATTATATATTTGAGCCATCAGTTCATCCATCTCATCCTGAAACTCCACTGACAAATCTTTAAGTAGTTCCAAATCTAACTTAATCCCTGTGTATTCCATATCCAACAGAACCGGCATCAAGGGTAGTTCTATCCGATCGTATAACCGTTCTAAACTTTCTTGGGCTAACTTGGGACGGAAAAAGTTAGTTAACCGCAAAGCGATATCGGCATCCTCGCAAGCATATTCTGTAATTTGTTCTAATGGGACGAGCGACATTGATATCTGTTTAGAACCGCTCCCGATTAGTTGACTGGTCGGGATTTTTCTATAACCGAGATAAATTTCAGCCAATGCATCAATACCGTGTTGACGAGCCGCTGGGTCAAGGGTATATGAGGCTAACATCGCATCGAAATCCAATCCCTGAACTTCAATATCATAACATTTAAGCACTAAAAAGTCATATTTTAAATTCTGCCCGCACTTTTTTATTTGACTATTAGTCAATACAGGCTTTAAACTTTCTAAAACATAAGCCAATTCGGGTGAACAATTAGGTCTTAAACGCGGTGAAGGCGGTTTAATAAAATCTTGTGGAACATCGGTGAAATAATTTGTTGCGATATACCACGCTTCTCCTTCCCGAATTGAAAATGACAAGCCCACTATTTCAGCGCGCATAGCCTCAGTTGAGGTAGTTTCGATATCTAATGATATAAGATCGGCTTGCTTCAATCTTTCAATCAAAGTCATCAAATCGGCAGGATTGGTTACTGCTTTATATCCAGGTTTAGATTCCTCATAAAATTGCATCTGTTTTTGACCAATCTCCGCAGTTCCTTTAGCGTCCAAACCAACATCAACAATCTCCGCGAACGGTTCAAGTGTTTCAATTTGCTTCAGTATAGAACTAAATTCCCATTCCCTAAGCATTTTACGCGCTGCGGGGTTATTCAAAGGTCCGTATCTTAAATCATCAGGGGTTATCTCCAAAGGGGCATTGGTATCAATGATAATTAAATCCCTTGAAAGACGGGCTTGCTGGGCAAACTCTTTAAGATTGGCTCTAAGTGCGGGTTTTTCTATCTCATCGGCACGGTTTAGAGTCTCGTCAAGAGAACCGAATCTTTGAATTAATTCAATCGCGGTTTTCTCGCCAACTTTGGGTATACCCGGAACATTATCTATGGCATCCCCCATAAGACTAAGAATATCAACTACCAATTGTGGTGAAACCCCAAAACGCTCATACACACCCTTAACATCCACAACTTCCGCAGCATCGGTTACTCGCCCGTGTGGTAATCTATACACTTTCACCTTATCGTCCACTAATTGTAGAAAATCTTTATCTCCCGATACTATATACACATCCATATTTTTAGCGCTTCCCATCTTAGCCAAAGTTCCTATCAAGTCATCGGCTTCCCACCCCTCTTTAGACAGTTGAGGAATATTTAGCGCGGATAAGAGATTGTGCAGAAGTGGTAATTGCGCTCGTATACCTTCATCTAAAGGAGGACGCTGCGCTTTGTATTCGGTAAAGATTTTATGACGAAAGGTCGGCGCGCTGGTATCGAAGGCGATTGCCAGCCTGTCTGGCTTTTCCCGACGCAGAACCATCATCAATGTGGTCATAAACCCATACAACATACCCACATCTAAGCCTCGACTAGTTATACGCACCCTCCCTCTAAATGCGTGAAAACTGCGAAAAACTAATGCCGATCCATCAAAAAGAAATAACTTCATCGTTTTGTGAAACCTTATCTTTTATTACCAAAATCCAGCATCTGTTTGATAAAATCGCCTCTGTGAATAATTTTAACATCCTTAACGCCACCCATTTTATTTTTAACTAATTCTAATTCGGGCATTACAAAGGCGAAACGTTCTGGTAAATTAAGTGGTCGTGCGCGTTTTACAACTTCATCCCTCAATTTTGGGTCAAACTTTATCCCATAGGTTTCCACCAATCGTTTAGCGGATAAATAATCCCCTGTGGCTTTGATTCTCTGGATTTCAGATAGAAGTTCACCTATCGCATTATGGGCAACATCGACATCTTTTAGGCGAAAATAGTGCTTATCATCTATAGATTCAACACAAGCCCCGCCTTTACTAATTATATAATTTGCAATTAACCATCCAGCCCGGGAGTGGTCCTCTTCAAACTGATCGCCTTCGGGAACATCGCGTAAATCTATAAGCGCACCAGCCAACATCGCACAATAAGCGCCTTGGCGAGTAACTTCAGGACTATGGACACCTAATTCCACCAGGTAAGGGTCACCGATGAAATAATAAGCCACCAGATCGGCTCGGGCTTCCTCAATAGTTGAACCAAATTCTTTTAACATATCGGAAGGGTCACCCAGGATTTGAGGGTCAGCGCGACCAGAACCGTGTCCGACAACCTCATGCAATCCAATTAACGCTAAGTGCCTTGATTTAAAACCGGCAAGTGCTATTTGGCGCTCCTCATCGGTATGAAGAAATTCTCTATATAAAATACGTGCTCTATCCTCTGCGCCGGTTTCTAAAACATTGGTCAAAAGAAAATTCTTCGTCCCGACCGTTTCGCGCAATCTTTGGTCGTTAGGGAGATTAATTCCAGCAGGGCAATGTGGTCCACCATCACCAGTGCCCACTAAAACATTAAATGCCCTCGCTGTCGGTGGAGTGAACGACTTTTTCTTAAATCGTTCATCCCAAGGCATCCTATGTTCAAACCATTCGGCATTTTGCGCTAAGGCTCGCATAATTTTGGTAGTAATAGTATCCTCCACAAATACCATACCTTCAAATGAACCGCACATTCCGAGCGGGTCAGCATAAGATTCTATAAAACCGATAATATAATCCACTGGGCAAGTGGTCTCTTTAACCCATAGGCGACAGTGACGATTAAAGGCTTCTGGGTCGCCAGTGCGGAAATAATTTATCAACTCCTTTAAAGCGGGTTGTGCATCATCCGGCGCAAATTGCAATGCCGATTCCAATTCAACTACCACCCTCTTCAGCGCTTCAGCCATCCGACCCGGGGGAATATCCGGTGTTCCTGTGCGGTAGATTTCTTCTATGATGGAATCGCCCACTTTGGCAAACCTGCCGTTTAGCGAAAGTCGAACAGCAATATGTTCTATATCGGAGCGAGTTATCCCTTCATCGTAGAAATTAACCGCACTGGCTGAAATATTGTCCTCGTTATCCACCGGGTTTTTATTGGTTAAAATAGGTTTAAAATTTATATCAAATATATATGGCTTTAATTCCTCAAGTTCCACATCACTCGGCAGTTCAGGTATGGTGCTTCTAAATTCTTTAACTACAGATAAAAGTTCGTCAAACGAGAACTCTGGAGTAAACTTCCGACTGGTCTCATAGTCATAATTTCCGTTAAATGCCCAAAATCTAATAGCATAACTTTCCAATTTCGTCTTAAAGTCGCTCGGTAGATTTTCCTGCTCAAATAAGAGTCGTAATAACGCGTCAATCTCAAGGCTTCGCGGTGAATGCTGGTCAAATAAAATAGCCCGCCCCTCTACTGAAGCACGATATAGATGATACGCATATCGTTTCAGTTCCAACGGCAATTGCTCAAATGATTCACAAAACAATTGATACACCGCTAAATTGCCACATCTCAACACCGGTTCACCCCGAGGTGGAATAGTAGTATTTTCCATAACTTCCATTTTGCAATTCAGAAATAATGGTATTATATATAATAAATGTTTAATATATTTGATGTTCAATGTTGTTATCATAATATTCATTTACATTGAATATTCTAAATAATTAAAATACATATTTTTGATGCCATTGGCAAATATATTTA
>FWPV01013236.1_pt1 | contig 11981 bp, 13 predicted proteins | sample 2228371 | NCBI WGS metagenome assembly FWPV01 (sample SAMEA103939776, study PRJEB20133) | metagenome | reverse complement strand
GATCATGGACGATGGCAAACAGGTCGTCGATCCGCTTGTTTGTCAGGGCCAAGCCGGACTTCACCTCCGTCAGTTCCTGACGCATTAGGGCTAATTCCGGTAGGATCAATTCTTTAACAGCTGCCAAGACGGCTTTTTTCAGCATCGACACACCTCGACTTCTAGAAAAGTATAGCAACCCACAGGCAAGAATGCAAGGGAGGCACAGGTGGCAGAAGCGCATCATCTAACGATGCAGATTGAGAGAATAACAGGTCGTAAGAGATGAATTATTGGCCAGCCACTTTCACCCGGGCAATGACCTCGGTAAAGGGCGGCTTGGAGACGGCCATCAGGCCGTCAACGGGGAAGGAATTCATAGGTTCAGGTCAGGCGGCGCTGTTCGGCGGCTGCCAAACGTTCTTCCAGCTGCTCAACCTTGCGTTCCAGACTTTGATGCTCTTCCCGGCGCACGATGACTTCGTACAGGCGGTCCAGACGGCTATGGATATGGGTATTGGTTTGTACAAACTCAGCATGAACTTCGGCCCGGAAGAGATCAAGGCGCCTGTTGGTCTCGGCGATATCAGCCTTGAGCTCATCCCGGAGGGCGAGGTTGTCGGCCTTGAACTCATCCCGTAGGGCGAGGTTGTCGGCCTTGAGCTCATCCCGGAGGGAGTCGATGCGGCGGCTCTGATCATGGACGATGGCAAACAGGTCGTCGATCCGCTTGTTTGTCAGGGCCAAGCCGGACTTCACCTCCGTCAGTTCCTGACGCATCAGGGCTAATTCCGGTAGGATCAATTCTTTAACAGCTGCCAAAACGGCTTTTTTCAGCATCGACACACTCCCCATTTCAAGAAAAGTATAGCAACCCACAGGCAAGAATGCAAGGGAGGCACAGGTGGCAGAAGCGCATCATCTAACGCTACCCTCTGCCGAAAAGGCCGGTCTCATCTGCTTGTTCTGCTGCTTCATACCGTTCGGCTCTTCGGGCTGTCGCCCTCCTATGGCTTCTGCTGACTCCTGGGCGGCGGTCAGAGAATCTCCCGACTCCCTCAGTCCCGCATCCGGGACACCACTTAGGCCTCCCCAGGTAGGCACAACCGCTTCCGCCACCCACCTGCCGGATTTACCGCCCTGGCCCGCGATGGATATGGCCTGCCCGATCATCCGCCCGTCCGGCCAAACCTGCCTCCTAGCCGGTTTCTGTTCGTCAGGTCATGGCGTTGCTCCACGCTTCCTTCAGACCCCGCCTCACGATGACGCCCTGTCGCTTCGCTAACCCTTCACCTCCATCAGGTTGGGTAGAGGACGCTCACCTCCAAGCTGCTGTGCATGCTCCGCACACCGAAAGGGGGGGCGGATGTGCCGCACCCCCGGGCAGAATATCAGGCAAAAGAAGCAGGGAAGGGCTTAAGCCGAGGCAACGAAGTCGGTATGATCCAGCTTAGGGGCAGTAGTGACGCCGACAGTGCAGATCTCCACCGAATCTGAGGCAGTGTGGCTCGTCGGGTTGTACCAGATGGTGCCGGTCGACGTATCGTTGTAAATCCCGCTGGGATCATTCAGGCCGTTACCGGTTCCTGCTCCGGCGAAATAACAGCTGGCAAGCAGCACTTTGGTGGGGCTAAAACTGAGGCCCTGTATCGTTGCATCCGTCACGCCATCCAGCAGATCCGTTAAGACGATGGTGTCAGAGGCATGCGAAAAACCGATTATCGTGTCGCAATTGGCGGCACCGGTCTCGGAAAAAACACACGAATCTGCACCACTGCCGCCGTCCAGGCTGTCATTGCCGCCCAGGCCCGCTAAGGTATTGTCGAGGCTGTTGCCAAAGATGGCGTTGTTGAGCGCATTGCCGGTACCGTTGAGGGCGGTTTCGTATACAATCAGGTTCTCCACCTGGGCCGGCAGGGTGTAGCTGGTAAAAGCCTGCACGGTATCTACACTCTTTCCGGCCACCTCAACGATCACATCGCCGGCGCTACCCACCACATAGGTGTCGTTGCCAGCCCCGCCGGTCATGGTGTCATTGCCCGGGCCGCCGAAAAGACGGTCGTTGCCGTCGTCGCCGACCAGATAATCATTACCTTCCCAGCCCCACAAAGAATCGTTACCGTCTCCCCCATAGAGGAAATCGTTGGCCCCATTGCCGCGCAGGCCGTCGTTCCCAGCGTAGCCAAACAAGGTGTAAGCTATGGTAGAAACCAAGCCCTTAATAACATTTGCAAGGGCATTGCCGTACCCTTCGTCCGCCCAGCCGCCGTGGAGTTCAAGGCATCCGACGTCGGCTGGCAGGCTATAACTCACCCAGCTTCTGACCCAGTCCCAACCTTCCCCGGCATACTCAGTAACTTTGTCTCCTGTGCTATCCACCACATAGGTATGGTAGAGCGTTGCCAATGCCAAACACGGCAAACCCGGACCGAGGAAGAAGGATTGTGCGTGTAGGGCGAGGTGGTCCGGCTCCTCTCCTCGACCGCCGCGGTGCTAAAGGCAGGCCGTTCTCCAGGCGCTCGCTCTTTTGCTGGAGAAGCTCGTTAGCCGTGGTTACTTCCTCTGCCGACCCTACCAGAGCCCTCGAAGGTTGCCCTCCGGTCTTCCATCGTTGCCCCTGGTCCTTTACTACCCTGTTGCTCCATTGAGACACTTCCTGGGATATCCTAGTTACCCTATTCGGTGTCCAAAATAATTGTAGACCAGACCAGTGGTGAGATGTCGAAGTCAAAAGACTGGTCAAACGGCTGCGCCGGTTTCGCCAGACCATTGTTACCTTCTTGGATTATCCCGAGGTGCCCTCGGACAATCATGCCGCGCGTGAGATTCGTCCCGCAGTGATTATGCGGCAGAACTCCCAAGGCAATCGGAGCGGTAACGGAGCCAATGTTCAGGCTATCCTGATGTCGGTATATCGCACCTTCAAATTGCGGGGACTTGATCTCCTGGACACCACCGTCAGCGCTCTCAAAACTTATGTGGTTACCGGTTCCTTGCCTCCTTTGCCGGAGGCCAAACTCTCAGTTGACTGAAACGTTACCCTTACTCTACTATAGATTGGAACATGGGCGGCTGGATCTGTCAGCCGATGTTTGAAAAATAATGCTTTGGAACCATACATCAGAAAAGATCTCCTGAGGTGCAACGGTGGACGTGATCTTGCAATTTTGGGGCAAAAGGGACCGGGAGGCGCAGGGCCAGGGCGATACGGCGTATCATCCGCTGCTGTTTCATCTCCTGGATGTAGCGGCGGTGGCGGCCTGCTTATGGGATGAGGTTCTCGGCCGTCAAGTGCGGCAGAGCGTCAGTGGCCGGCTGGGCCTGTCGCCGGAACAGACCCGAGGCTGGCTGGCCTTCTGGGCCGGGTTGCACGATCTGGGTAAGGCTACCCCGGCCTTTCAGGACAAATGGCCGACGGCCAAGCAGAGGTTGCAGGACGCGGGCTTGCCTTTTCCTAGCATCATCAGCGATCAGCCCCATGGTGTTCTGACCGCCGCCTGTTTGCCCGATCTGCTGGAGCACTGCTGCCCCGGACTCGCCGGAGAGCCGGCCGATCGTCTGGCCGTGGCGTTGGGTGGCCACCACGGCATTTTCCCCCGGGACGCGGATCTGCAACAGGTTACCAGGGCAAGTGTAGGCGGACAAAAATGGTGGCAGGCCCGGCGCGACCTCTGCCGGGCGTTGGCTGCCTGCTGCGGCGTGCAGAACCTTCAATGGCCCGGCGCGCCTGCTCTTGACCACGCTTTTTTCCTCTTTATGGCCGGTTTGGTCAGCGTCGCCGACTGGATCGGCTCCAACGCCGTTTATTTCCCTTTTGCGCCTCCTGACACTGCTCCAGAGTCGTATTTTCAGGAGACCCGTATCAGGGCCAAGCGGGCTCTCCAGACACTGGGCTGGCTGGGATGGCAGGCCCCGACGGCCGTTGCGAATATGACTGAACTCTTCCCCTTCCTCGGTCAGAGCGGCCTGCGTCCCCTGCAGGCCCAAGTCACCGAGCTAGCCCCGCAACTGACAGAACCGGGGTTGGTCATCGTGGAAGCCCCCATGGGCGAGGGCAAGACGGAGGCAGCCCTCTTCCTGGCGGACACCTGGGCCGCACTCCTGGGCCAACGGGGTTGCTACGTGGCCCTGCCCACCATGGCCACCAGCAACCAGATGTTCGGCCGGGTCAAGGAGTTCCTGGCGCATCGCTACCCAACAGAACTGGTGAACCTGCACCTCCTCCATGGGCACGCTTCGCTCAGCGCTGAATTTCAGGTATTGCGGCAACAGGCGGACCGCCTCTTCGCCCCCACCGCCATTGCCAGCGAGGGAGAGGCTCATGGCCAGGAGCCTGACCTGAGCGGCGCGGTCCTGGCGGCCGAATGGTTCACCCATCGGAAACGGGGTCTGCTGGCCCCCTTCGGGGTGGGCACCATAGATCAGGCCCTCCTGGCCGTCCTCAGCACCCGCCACTTTTTTGTCCGGCTCTTCGGCCTGGCTTACAAGACCGTGGTCATTGATGAAGTGCATGCCTATGACGCCTATATGGTCAAGCTGTTGGAGTGCCTCCTGGCCTGGCTGGCGGCCTTGGGCGGCAGCGTGGTGCTGCTCTCCGCCACCCTGCCGGCGGCCCGGCGGCAGGCCCTGCTGGCAGCCTATGCCACCGGCCTGGGACGCCCGGACCTGGCGCAAGATCTGCCTGGTTCCCCCTACCCCCGCCTCTCCTGGGTATCCACTCAGGGTGCCGGAACCCGCCATTTTTCCGCCTCCCCCCAGCTCACCCGCAGCCTTAGTCTGTCTTGGGTGGAGGCCGGAGATAGCTCTCCTGCCACCCTGGCCGCGGTCCTGGGCCCCCGGCTGCAGGAAGCCCTGGCCCAAGGTGGTTGCGCCGCGGTGATCTGTAATACCGTGGGGCGGGCCCAAGAAGTATACGCCGGTCTCAAACCGTTTTTCCCGGCCGCGGACGCCGGCGACGGTTGGCCGGAGCTGGATCTCCTGCACGCCCGCTACCCTTTTGCCGACCGGGAGGCCCGGGAACTGCGGGCCCTGACCCGCTTCGGCAAACCGGGCGGCCGGGTGGCCGGCGGAGACGGCAGTATCCGGGACGTGCAGCGGCCGCAGCGGGCCGTGTTGGTGGCCACCCAAATCATCGAACAGAGCCTGGACCTGGATTTCGACCTGATGATCTCCGACCTGGCTCCGGTGGACCTCCTCCTGCAGCGCAGCGGCCGTCTGCACCGCCATGACCGCCGCCGGCCGGCCCCATTGTCCCAGCCGACCCTGTGGCTCCTCGCCCCGCCGGTCCTGCACGGCGTCCCGGAGTTTGATGCCGGGACGGCCAACGTCTATGACCGCCACATCCTCCTGCGGTCCTGGCTGGCCCTCCGGGAGCGGACTACGGTGGCCATTCCACAAGAGCTTGAGGAGCTCATCGAGGCCGTGTACGGCGAGCTGCCGCCCCCGCCCTTGCCCCCGGCCCTGCTGGAGGTATGGGAAACTACCCAGCAGGAATTGGCCCGCAACCGCCGGGAAGAGGAATTTCAGGCCCGGACCCGCTATATCCGGCCGCCGGATAACCCCGACGACCTGCTGCAGGCCAGCTCCATCGAACTGGCCGAGGAGCAGCCGGAGCTGCACCCCTCCCTGCAGGCCGCCACTAGATTGGCGGGCCCCACCGTCCCGGTAATTTTGCTTTACGAACGGCACGGCATCCTTTATGATACTCTAGCAGGTGATGAATGTGTAGATATACTTAGCCAACCGCCCCCCGCGGTTATTACCCGGCTCCTGCGCCGCAGCGTCACCCTGACCCATCCCGGCCTGGTGCATCGGCTGCTACAACAGGGGGAAATCCCCCCCGCCTGGCGCCGCCAGGCCCTGCTCTGTCGGCACCGCCTGCTCCGCCTGGATCAGCAGGACTGCTGGCGGGACGATGGCTACGAAGTGCGGCTGGATGCCGAGCTGGGCCTGCTTATCCATCGCTTTGCCAAGGAGGGACCATGACCCCGTATTTCAATCTCCTCGACGAACCCTGGATCCCCTGCCTGCTGGACAACCACCGCCTCCAGGAATTCGGCCTCCTGGAGGTCCTCGGTAACGCCCATCAGGTCCGGGAAATTGTCCACCCCTCTCCCCTGGTGGTCACTGCCCTGCACCGCCTGCTCCTGGCGATCCTGCACCGCACCTTCGGCCCGGCCACCGATCAGGACTGGCTGGACCTCTGGCGCCGGGGGCGCTGGGACGCCGACGTCCTACAGAACTACGCCCGGCGCTGGCGGGAGCGGTTCTTCCTCTGCCACCCCCAACGTCCCTTCTATCAGGTGCCCCATCTGGCAAAAGAGAGGGAGCACCCCATCCAGCTCCTGGCCCAGGAGGCCGCGGCCGGCAACAACCCGGTCTTCTTTGACCACCATCACAGCACCGCCCCCGCGGCCTTCTCTCCGGCCCGGGCCGCCTGCTACCTCCTGGCCCGGCAACAGTACGCCATCGGCTTCGGGAAGAGCAAACCGTTTTATTTCTGCGATTCTCCCTTGATCCGCGGCAGCACCCTGATGCTCTTGGGCCGGAACCTCTTCGAGACCCTGGCCCTGAATCTCCTCCGCTATAATGAGCATGAGCCCCTGCCTGGCGGTCCCGCGGATCTGCCGGTCTGGGAGCGGGAGCGCCTCCCTGACCCCGACCCCCGGGGCAACCTCCTGGACGGCTATCTCCATTACCTCACCTGGCAGAGCCGCCGCATCCATCTCCTGCCACCGGAGGGGGATCCCCCGGTGTTCCGCTTCTGCCAGCTGGTCCAGAACTGGAAGCTGCCTGACCTCGCCCCCTTGGACCCCTTCAAGGCCTACCGGCGGGATGAAAAAAAGGGGTTGCTGCCTATCTCCCTCAACCCCGAGAAGGCCGTCTGGCGGGACTGCCACACCCTCCTACAGCCCCAGGAGCGGCCCCAGGTGCTGGAGCAGTTGGCCCAACGGGCCCGCAGGGCCCGGTCAGGCCCTGTACCGCTGCAGCGATCCTATCACTTCAGCCTCACCGGCCTGGCCACCGAAGCCGGCAAGGCGGCCCAGGTCATCCTCTGGCGCCAGGAACGTCTACCCCTGCCCCTGCTGTATCTGGAGGAGAGCGAACTCCTGGGGAAGCTGCGCCAGGCCCTGGAGTATGCTGAAGACAAAGCCAGGATTCTGAGGAAATCCCTCCGGCAGGTGGCCGAGCGCATCCTGGCCCCCGATCGGGGCGGCGGCCGGCACCGGGCCGATCCCAACGAGGTCTCCCGCCTGGTGGCTTCCTGGGACCCGGGACGCCGTTATTGGGCCCAGTTAGAAGTGCCCTTCCGGGAGCTCTTGGTCACCCTGCCCGAAGACCTAGGCCGGGACGAGGAAGGCGACCTGGAGTATGGCCGGCAGGTCCTGCCGGCCTGGCAGGAGCGGGTGGTCCGCACCGCCCAAGCTGTTTTCCAGGAGGTGGCCGCCGGCCTGGAACCCTCCCACCGTAGCCTCCGGGCCGTGGCCCAAGAAGAGGGTAGCCTGTTTTATTCACTCCAACAAGATGCTGCCGGAGGTGCTGCATGAAGATAGAGACCGAAGCCCAATATCCGTTGCTCAGCGCCCTGGAAGAGCTGGTCCGCCGCCAGGACCGGGGGGCCCTGGCCGTCCTGCGCCGAGGTCTGGGCCGGCCCCCGGGCGCGGCCCTGGAGATGTACCGCTATGTGATCCCCTACCTGCCCGCCGAGGCCTCGCCCCGCTCTGTGGAGGCCGCCTTTCTCATCGCCGCCCTCTTTGCCTTCTGGCATCAGGGGAAGGATCAGGTGCCCGCCAACCCGCCGCCGGATCTGGGCGCCTCTCTGGCCGCCATGGCCGATGCCGACAATCAGGACAGTCTGGATCGCCGCTTCACCGCCCTGCTCACCTGCCGGGGCCAAGATCTGGCCGTCCACTTGCGCCAGGTGGTGAGCCTGCTGAAGAGCAAGGATATCCCCATCCACTGGCACCGCCTGTTCCAGGATGTGCTCTCCTGGGAGCACCCCGACGCCTTTGTCCAACGCCGCTGGGCCCGGTCTTTCTGGGGCCGGCGTCAACCGGCCGCCGCTGCCGCCGCCGCCACTTCATCCCAAGGAGGACAGTAACATGTTCATCGAACTGCACCTGCTGCAAAACTTCGCCCCGTCCTGCCTGAACCGGGACGACACCAACTCCCCCAAAGACTGCGACTTCGGCGGCTACCGCCGGGCCCGGATCTCCAGCCAATGCCTCAAGCGGGCCATCCGGACGCATTTTCGCCAGCAGGGCACCTTACAACCCGAGGACCTGGCCGTCCGCACCCGCAAATTGACCGACGCCCTGGCCGAGGCCATGACCGACGCAGGCAAAGATCCAACGGCAGCCCGCCAGGTGGCAGCCAAAGCCCTGGGAAGCTGCGGTCTCGGGGTGAAAGACGGTGGCCAGACCGAGTATCTGCTCTTCATCGGCAATCAAACCATCAACCGGCTGGCCGAACTCTGCCGCGAGCACTGGGAGGCCTTGCTCCAGTCTGACACTGCCACGGCCGAGGATCAGGGGAAAAAATCCAAAAAGAAAGCCGCTCAGGAGGGGTTGGGAAGGGAGATAACCGAAACCTTCGCCAAAGCGCTGCAAAACGACAAAGCCGTGGACCTGGCCCTCTTCGGCCGCATGGTGGCCGACCTGCCGGAGAACAATATCAACGCCGCCTGTCAGGTGGCCCATGCCGTCTCCACTCACCAGGTGAGCATGGAGTTCGATTTCTATACCGCGGTGGACGACCTGCAGCCCCAGGGAAAGACCGGCGCCGGCATGATGGGCACGGTGGAGTTCAACTCCGCCTGCTTCTACCGCTATGCCAATATCGACTGGCGGCAGCTGGTGGCCAATCTGGGGGGTGACGAGCAGCTGGCCCGGCAGGCCGTGGACGCCTTCCTCACCGCTGCAGTGCAGGCGGTGCCCACCGGCAAGCAGACCAGCATGGCGGCCCAGAATCCGCCGTCTCTGGTCTTTGCCGTGGTGCGGCAGCACGGCCTCTGGTCCTTGGCCAACGCCTTTGCGGCCCCGGTGCGCCCGACCCGGGACGCCAGCCTCATCCAGCAGTCCGTCCGCGCCCTGGAGGACTATTGGCAGCGCCTGACCACCGCCTACGGCCAGGAGGGCATCAACGTCCGGGCGGTGCTGGCCGTGGATAGTGACCTGAGCAGCCTGCAAGAGTATCGCCGGGAAAATTTAACCTCCTTGAAGGAGGCCGTGCTGGCGGCCCTGCCCGGAGGCCCATCATGAGCACCCTCCTCCTCCGTCTGGCCGGCCCCCTCCAGTCCTGGGGGGTCCAGAGCCGCTTCCCCTGGCGGGATACGGGCCGGGAGCCCTCCAAGAGCGGTGTGGTGGGCCTGCTGGCCGCGGCCCTGGGTCGGCCCCGTACCGCCGCCCTGGACGACCTGGCCGCCCTGCGGCTAGGGGTGCGGGTGGACCGGGAGGGCACCCTGCAGGTGGACTATCAGACCATCGGCGGCAGCCACCGGGCCGGTGACACCCCAGGCGTGGCCATTGCCAACGGCAGCAACCCCCGGCCCCTCACCTCCCGGCGGTATTATCTGGCGGACGCCGATTTCCTGGTGGGCCTGGAGAGCGATGACCAGGACCTGCTGTTGCGCCTGGACGAGGCCCTGGCCCGACCGGTCTGGCCCCTGTTCCTGGGCCGCAAGGCCTATGTGCCCGGCCGGCCCATCCGCCTGGGCTGGCGGCCGGCCCATCTGCCCGGCGCCCCGCAGATCCCGGGGTTGCTGGACCTCCCCCTGGACCAGGCCCTGGAGAGATTTCCGCTCCTGGTCCGGACTCCCCGGGAAAGACAACGCCTGCAGGAACAGGCCGGACCGGGTGGTCTACGCCTCCGCCGGGTTATGGAAGTCCCCCTGGGCAGCGGCAACGACGTCCGGCCGGATCAGCCCGTCTCCTTTGCCATCTTGGACCGGCGCTACACCCTGCGCTGGGTCCAGACCGACTTTGTCTCCCTGCCCCTGGACCTGATACAGGAGGACCCCCATGTATCTCTCCCGTCTCCTGCTTAATCCCCGCAGCCGGGCGGTGCAGCGGGACCTGGCGGACTGCCAGGAGCGGCACCGCACCATCATGGCGGCCTTTCCCCCCGCCCCGGCCGGACAGGCCGCCCGGGAGGCCTACGGTGTCCTCTACCGTCTGGAGGTGGACCGCCGGCGGGGGCTCATCACCCTGTTGGTGCAATCCCTGGCCGCTCCGGACTGGACCCGCTTGCCCTCTGATTATCTCCTGCCGGGCACGGGGGAAGACAACCCGGCAGTCAAGGAAGTGGGCCAGATCTTCCGGTCCATCCCGGCCGGCGCGGTCTTCTCCTTCCGCCTGCGAGCCAACCCCACCCGCAAGATCGACACCAAGACCGGCCCGGACGGCCACCGCCGCCACGGCCGGCGGGTGGAGCTGGTGCGGGAGGCGGATCAACTCGCCTGGCTGCAGCGCCAGGCCCAGACCGGCGGCTTTGACCTGCTCGCGGTGCGCCTCAGCGGCCTCACCAAGGAAAAGGGCCGGCGCCGGGGTGCGCCCTCTAGCCTCACCGTGGCCGGTCTGGTCTTTGAAGGCCGCCTGCGGGTCACTGATCCTCAGAGGTTCCTGGAACAGGCCCTCTGCCGCGGGCTGGGGCCGGGCAAGGCCTATGGCTGTGGCCTGCTGTCCCTGGCCCCTCCCTAAGGAGGTTCCCATGCGTCTGCAAGATCTCCATCTGTTGCCCAAGTTCAGGGATTCCCTGAGCTACCTGTATGTGGAACACGGCAAGGTGGAACAGGACGATAAGTCCGTGGCCCTGTGGACCGCCCAGGGCAAGGTCCAGATCCCCTGCGCCGGCCTGGCCCTCCTGATGTTGGGACCGGGCGTCAGCATCAGCCATGCTGCGGTCCTGACCCTGGCTGACAACGGTTGTCTGGTAATCTGGTGCGGCGAGGCCGGCATCCGCTTCTACGCCCAGGGGATGGGTCTGACCCGCAGCGCTGCGGCGTTTCTGCAACAGGCCGCCCTATGGGCCGACCCGGACTCCCGGCTGCAGGTGGTCCGCCGCCTCTATCAGGCCCGCTTCCCCGAACCCCTGGATGATTCCTTGACCCTGCAGCAGATCCGGGGCAAAGAGGGCATCCGGGTGCGGGAGGCCTACGCCCGGGCCAGCCGGGAGACGGGCGTCCCTTGGCAGGGGCGGGCCTACCAACGTCAGGCCTGGCAGGCCGCCGATCCCGTCAACCGGGCCCTATCCACCGCCAACAGCTGCCTCTACGGCATCTGCCATGCCGGCATCCTGGCCCTGGGCCTGTCCCCGGCCCTGGGGTTCATCCACACCGGCAAACAGTTATCCTTTGTCTATGATGTGGCCGACCTCTACAAGACCCAGGTGAGCATCCCCATCGCCTTCCGGGAGGCGGCCCGGGTCGAGACCCACCTGGAGCGGCGGGTGCGGCACGCCTGCCGGGACGCCTTCCGGGAGCAGGCCCTCCTGAAAAAGATCATCGCCGACTTGCAGGCCATCTTCAACCTGGAGGAGCCGGCCCCCAGCGCAGCCCTGGAGAAGTATCACCGGGACGCCGCCCAGCCCGGCGAACTCTGGGATCCGGACGCACCCGGCGGGGTGGCCGGCGGCCGCAATCTGGCCCCAGAGGGGGAGACAGGAGGTGAGGATCTGTGGTAATCTTTATCCTGGAAAAGGTGCCCGCCGGCCTGCGGGGCGAACTCAGCCGCTGGCTCATTGAGCCGAAGACCGGGGTCTTTGTGGGCAAAATCTCTGCCCTGGTCCGGGATCTGCTCTGGGACAAGGTCTGCCAGGAGAGCCGGGGCGGCGCCTGCCTGCTCATCCATAACGCCCCCCGGGAGCAGGGCTTTGCCATCCGCACCTGGGGGGATACCTCCCGTGAGGTGATTGACTTCGAGGGCCTTTCTCTGATCCGGATCCCCAAATAATGCGGGTTCGGCCAGTGTTGTCCCCACGCGCGTGGGGGTGAACCGAATGTCACG
>FWPV01008261.1_pt1 | contig 11981 bp, 7 predicted proteins | sample 2228371 | NCBI WGS metagenome assembly FWPV01 (sample SAMEA103939776, study PRJEB20133) | metagenome | reverse complement strand
ACGCGATCGAGGTCTGGAACGAGCAGAATATCGACCGCGAATGGCCAACCGGTCGTATTGATCCGAACTGGTACACGCAGATGCTGGCCGCCGCCTACAACGCCATCAAGTCCAACAATGGCGGGACCCTGGTCATCAGCGGCGCGCCGGCCCCCACCGGCGCAGAAGGCGCCTTCGGCACTAACCGCGTCTGGAACGACGACCGTTACATCCGCGGGATGGCTGCCGCCGGCGCGGCCCGTTACATGGATTGCGTGGGCATACACTACAATGCCGGGGCCACCGCGCCGAGCCAATCCAGCGGTCACCCGGGTGGCGGGCACTACAGCTGGTATTACGGCAGCATGGTTAACCTGTACTGGAGCGCGTTCGGTGGGCAGCGGCCACTGTGCTTCACGGAGATCGGCTATCTCTCAGGGGAAGGTTATGGCCCGGTGCCCGGTGGCTTTGCCTGGGCAGCCAATGTGACTGTCGCCCAGCAGGCCCAGTGGCTGGCGGAGGCCGCCCGCCTGGCGCGTAACAGCGGTAAAGTCCGTCTGTTCATCGTCTGGAACGTGGACTTCACCGGACGCTGGGGCGAGGATCCGCAGGGCGGCTACGCCATTGTCCGTCCCGGTGGGGATTGCCCGGCCTGTCGCGCTCTGGCCGGTATCTGGTAAGCTACAGAGGATTTGTCCCGGGCCATGCTCCGTCTTTCCAGCCTGAAAGCGCATGACCCGGCTATGGACAATTTGCCAGGATGTGGGTATATATCGCCCCCTGACATGTGCACCCGTGCTGGCGGCCCGCCTGTTGCCGGGCTGCCTTCTGGCACCCCGTCAGGGGGTTGATGACAAGACCGGAGAGTGACGCCCATGTCGGGTAACTCTCCAGACGAAGGAAGATGCTATGACATTCGTGATGAACGACGACGATCAGCCTGAGATCGAGCCACAGCCCCAGGCCGAGTCGGAGGCTCCCCGCGAGGAATCGCCCAAGACGCCGCCATCGATGCCCGCCGTCCGGCCTGAAAGGTCCAGGGCGGTCACCCCGTCACGCGGGATGGCCCCTGTGCCTCCGCCGCAGGGACGCCGTCCGGAGGAAAAACGCGGCGGTTGCCTGCTACCTGCCCTGGTACTGGGGTTTATCGTGCTTGTGCTGGTAGTAATCGGCCTGCTGCTCCCGCCCTTCTCCCTGCTGGATCGGCTGGCCGGGCCGCAGTACATCGCCCTGAACGCGGAGACGCCGGGCGTCAGTCATCCCGACGGCCTGACGCTGACCATCGATCCGGCCCAGCCCGGCGAGGGGTTTGGTGTGGCGCTCAGTGCGGTGGAGGCTGCCGCCTTCTCCAGCGGTACGGCAAAGGAAGAATGGATCGCTGCCGCCCGTCAGAACCTTCCCCCCGCCCTGACCCTGCTCAGCCCGATCTACACCATCACCTATGAGGGTGAGGCGCCCGGTCGGATCGCCCTGCGCATCGCTACCCCTGCCGGCGCCCCGCTGGACACCGTGGATCTCTACGGTTACGACGAGAACAGCGGCCAGTGGGCGTTCATCCCCTCCCAGCTGGCGGAGGGCAACGCGGCGATCGTCACCGATCTACCCTACGTTCCGCAGCATGTGGCTGTCTTCCAGACGGCTTCCCCCGCGCCAACGCTCGCCATCCCCCTGGACGTAACGGAAGCGTTCTCGCCGGAAGTCGCCCAGGTGGCCACAATGGTATTGCCTGCCGGGTTACAGCCCACCCTGCAGGGCACGCTGCAGGGCGGCCTGGCCGGTAACTTCCAGACTGACGCCGGTTACGGGGTCTTCCTGACCATCCGCAACTACAGCGATCCCAATGCGCTGGATACCAGCACGGTGGAAACCCTGCTGAGCAATGAAAGCCTGCTGGCTGCTCATGTCCAGGAACTGGCCAACTGCGCCCAGAGCTGCTACCAGGGCAAGGCTGTCACCGGCATTGCCATCGACTACCGGGGCATTGATCCGGTTTACCGCGACCAGTTCTCGCTCTTCGTCCGTGGGCTGAGCCGCGCCCTGCACACCAATGGCCGCAGCCTGCTGGTGGTTGTCCCGGCAGCGCAGGAAGGGGCGGTCGGCGAACCCTGGTCTACCGGGGCCTATGACTGGCGGGAGATTGGCCGCTACGCCGATTACGTCCAGATCACCCTGGGTGATAACCCGGTTGACTTCGTGTCCGGCGGGCTGGTGGAACGGATGTTGCGCTGGGGTGTGGGCGAGATCAGCCGCTATAAGCTACAGATCAGCCTTTCCGCTCACAGCTTCCGCCAGATTGGCGGCGATACGCCAGTCTTCACGCCGATCACCTTTGCTGAGGCCGTCTCCGGCCTGGGCAATGTCGCGATCGTCACGGAGAGCGACCGGCACTACTTCCTGCCGGGCACAACCATCGAAGCAACGCTCGACGGCACGCCGGCCACCACCGGCTTCGACCAGGCTGCCCAGACGCCCTACATTGAGTATGAAGGCGGCAACCGTATCTGGTTGACCACGCGCGGCGCCCTGCTCCACCGCATGAGCATCATCAGGCCGTTCCACATCGGCGGCGTTGCCGTCCGCGATCTACTGGATGGCACCGTCCCGCCAGAGATCCTGCAGGCCCTGGCCGACTTTGCGCTGAATGCCCCGCCCCCCGCTGACAGCGATCTGGAACTGGCCCTGCGCTGGACGGTTGTCGCTTCCTCGGGCGCGGTGGTGGAAGAAGCCACCACTGGCGTTGGCGAGCGCTTCCAGTGGGAAGCCATCGATCAGGACGGCAACTACGCGATCAACGTGGCCGTGATTGGCGCCGGGGAGGAAAGCGGTCGTGCCGGGCAACAGGTGGCAGTAGCCTTCCCCACCAATACACCCGCGCCAACCCCCACGCCAACCCCCACGCCAACGCCGACGCCGCGTCCGGTGGCTGCCGCGCCCAGTGGTGGCGGGGCTGCGCCGGTTGTCCCGGCGGGCAGGATCAGCGGTGGCTTTGAGTATGGCGGCCATGTGGCCGACTTCAACAGCGCTGTGCCCTACATGCAGTCCGCCGGGATGCGCTGGGTCAAGGTGCAGGTGCGCTATAACTACGGCGCGGACCCCGGCGGGCAGGCGGGCATCATCAACGCTGCCCATGCCAACGGTTTCAAGATCCTGATCGGCTCCGTCGGCTATCCTAACGAACTGGCCAGCATCTCCGAAGGGGAATACTTCGCGGCTTTTGCCCGCTTCAACGCCGGTCTGGCCGCGCTGGGCGCGGACGCCATTGAAGTCTGGAATGAGATGAACATCGACCGGGAGTGGCCTACCGGCCGCATCGATCCCGGCATGTACGTCCGCATGCTACAGGCATCGTACAACGCTATCAAAGGCGCCAATGGCAGCACGATGGTCATCAGCGGCGCGCTGGCCCCCACCGGCGCGGAAGGCGCGTTCGGCACCGATCGTGTCTGGAATGATGACCGTTACTACGCAGGCATGGCCGCCGCCGGTGCAGCCAACTTCATGGACTGCATTGGCGCTCACTACAACGAAGGCATCGTCCCGCCCGACCAGGTCGGCGGCGATCCTCGCGGTGGCTACCCCACCTACTTCCTCACCACCATGACCGATCGCGCCTGGGCGCCCTTCGGCGGCTCCCGCCCGGTCTGCTACACGGAACTGGGTTATCTCTCGCCGGAAGGTTACGGCCCACCGCCCGCCGGTTTTGAATGGGGCGGCAACACGACCGTCGCCCAGCAGGCCGCCTGGCTGGCCCGCGCCGCCGTGCTGCTCAGCAGCAGCGGCAAGGTGCGCCTGATGATCATCTGGAACGTCAACTTCACCAACTATGCCGGGGACCCCATGGCCGGTTATGCGATCGTCCGTCCGGGCGGTGGCTGTCCGGCCTGCGACGCCCTGCGGAGCGTCGGCGGGTAAGACCATCCGCGGGGGCGGCCTTCCCCCTGCCGCCTATCTCTCCCGGCCATGCAGTAAGGAGCTATTCAGCAATGACGATGGAAATCCCTGCCGTGCAATCGGAACGCAAACGACGCCGCCAGATGCGCACTTTCGCCCTGATCTGGGCCGCGCTGACTCTGGTGCTTGGCCTGGCGACTTTTGTGGCCATCTTCCTGGCCGCCGGGCTGCTTCTGCCAGAGTCCTCCGGCTCGGTTGTGGTCAGCGCTGCCGAGATCAACCGGCCTACCGCCCTCCCGACCCATGCGGTGCCAGCTACGCCTATCCCACAACTGGCGCAGGCCCGGCCCTCCGCGACTCCGGCTGTCGCCGTCCAGGCCCCGACTGCAACGGCTACTGACCTCCCGGAACCCACCCCGGAGCCAACGTTGCCCTTCATCCAGCGCACGGCCTTTGACTTTGGCATCCAGGTGCAGGAAAGCTACGACATCTACGAGTACTGGATGACGGTTGTCAAAGATCAGATCCATCTCGACTGGATCAAGCATCAGACCCGCTGGGAGGTGATGGAGCCGCAGAAGGGCAACATCGACTGGACAATCCTGGACATCGTCATTCCGGAAGCTCACAAGAAGGGCGTCAACGTGATGCTGAGCATCGTCACCGCCCCGGACTGGGCGCGCCAGCCCGGCGCAGACCTCTCCAAGCACGGCCCGCCCGCCAATCCGCAGGACTACGTTAACTTTGTCACGGCCATCCTGAACCGCTACCTGGATGAATACCCCGGCACCATTGGCGCCATTGAAGTCTGGAACGAGATGAATCTCGACCGCGAATGGGCCTCGGTCAACGGCCTGAGCAGCCGGGAATACATCGCCCTGCTTGCCGCAACCTACAACGCCATCAAGGCCATCGACCCCGGCATCATTGTCATCAGTGGCGCGCTTTCGCCGGGTGGCGGCTGGACGGAGCCGGATGGCCGCGTGACCGCCATCGACGACTTCGTCTACCTGGACGCCCTGCTCAACAATGGCATGCTTAACTATGCCGACTGCGTGGGCGCGCACCATAACGGCTACAACATCGGCCCGCTGGTCGCCTGGGACGTGGCCCCGCGCGAGCCGGAGGCGCGCACGGCCCGCTTCCGCGGCCCCTTTGATAACCCGCACCACTCCTGGAGCATGTACTCCACGCTGACCACCTACGCCAACAAGGTCCGGCTGGCGGGCGGCACGCAGCGCCTGTGCGTCACCGAGTTCGGCTGGGCCGTCTCCGAAGACCTGGGCGGCTATCCGCGCGGCTTTGAGTTCGCCCAGGATAACACCCTCCAGGAACAGGCCCAGTACCTGATCGAGGCCGTGCAGTGGTTTGAGGAATCGGGCATCATCTGGCTGGCCTGGATCTGGAACCTGAACTATGGCGCCCAGGCCGGCTTTGACCCCAGCAACGACAATGTGCCTTACTCGATCCTGCGCCCGGATAGCAAGCCCGCCCCGGCATGGGATGCTATCGCGCAGTATCGTCTGGAGAACTTCAGCCAGTAGATGCGTACACAAACATGGAGGGTCAGGTCAGGCGCGGGCGCGCTTGGTCTGGCCCTTTTTGCTGCCAGTTTGCTCGCAGCCTGCACAGCGCTCACGCCCACCCCTGCCGCCGTGCCGACTGCAACGCCCGTCCCGACCTATGATGGCCCCCTCGCGCCGGAGCCAATCAGCGGCCCGCACTTCGAGTCGCTCACGTACGGTATTCAGGCCTTCCTATGGTGGAGTCCCGATGCGCGGACTTTTGACCTGGAAATGATCCGGCTGATGAACTTCACGCACGTCAAGCAGATTTTCGCCTGGGGGGATATTCAACCGCAGCCGGACGTGTGGGACTGGAGCCGGGCCGACGAGGTGGTGGCTGAGGTGCTCTACCGGGGCCGCCAGCTGGTCGCTCGCCTGGATCATCCGCCGGTATGGGCGATCGTTGACCCGGCCACACGGGCCGATGGTATCCCCTTCGATGTCGAGGCCTATGGGGCCTTCTGCGGGGCGCTGGCCGCCCGCTACAAGGGCCAGATCGCCGGCTACCAGGTCTGGAATGAGCCGAATCTACAGCGCGAATGGGCCGGCTACCCGCCGGATGCCGCCGGATACGTCCGGCTGCTGGGCGCCTGTTATACCGCGATCAAGGCTGCCGACCCCGCCGCTATCGTGATCTCCGCCGGTCTGGCCCCCACGGAAACTGAGCCGCCGGTCGCCGTACCCGACGAGCGTTACCTGCAGCAGATGTTTGACGCGGGCCTGAGCAACGTCTATGATGTGCTTGGCCTGCACGCCCCCGGCTACAACAACCCGCCGGAGATGTCCCCTGACGAGGCGGAAGCCGCCGGACAACGGCGCTGGATGGTCTTCCGCCACGTTGAGGACATGCGCCGCATCCAGATCGCCAATGGTGACGCCGGGCGGCAGGTTGCGCTGCTGGAATTCGGCTGGCACATCAACCCCGGCATTCACCCGGACTATGCCTGGTTCGCGGTGGACGAAGCCACGCAGGCGGCATATCTGGTCGGTGCATACCGTTATGCCGCCGAACACTGGCGGCCATGGGTCGGGCTGATGAGCACAATCTACATTGCCGCCCCGGAATGGACAGAAGCCGATGAGGAATACTGGTGGGCGGTAACCACGCCCGGCTTTGGGGAGGATTACGGCGTACGGCAGGCGTATATCGACCTGGCTAACATGGAAAAGATTATGGGGGATACCATCATCCCCGCCCGCGACCCTGAGAGCGTGCAACATGAACCCCTCAGTCCTCGCCATTAGCTACTTCTTTCACCTGCTGGCGACAATCGTCTGGATCGGAGGGCTGGCTCTGCTGGTGCTGGTCGTCTGGCCAGCAGCGGCCCGCACGCTGGGCGACGATCCACGCTGGCCGGAACTGCTGGCCGAACTGCGGAGGCGCTTCACGCCACTGGCTAACCTGAGCCTGGTCGTCCTGATCGTAACGGGCCTGTTCCAGACCGGCGGCGATCCCAACTACAATGGTCTGCTTGTCTTCGACAACGCCTGGAGCCGGGCCATCCTGCTCAAGCACATCGCCATCGCCGGGATGATTCTGGTCGGCGCGCTGCTGCAATTCGGGGTGGTCCCGGCGCAGGAGCAGCTGGCGATCCTGCGTGCGCGTGGCAAAGCCGACCCTGCGGAAGCCGCCCGCCTGCTACGCCGGGAACGATGGCTCAACGCGCTCAACCTGGCGCTGGGCACGCTGGTGCTGGCCTTTACGGCAGTGGCAACCGCGCTATAATCGGGCGCTGTGCTGCCGGGGGGCCGGCGGCGCAGATTGTCCTGCCGAGGAGTCCACGTCTTGTCCAAGCACTATCATCACCTCGTACTGGCCGCCCTTCTCCTGCTGCTGGCAGCAGGCCTGCGACTGTGGAGGCTGGGGACGATCCCGCCCGGCTTCAACAGCACCGAGATGGCCAGCCTGCTGATGACCGAACACGCCAGCGCCGGGGCCATCCGCGTGTTTGACCGGGAACAGGGCCAGATTGAGGAGATGATGTTCCACGTCCTGCAGGCGGTGCTGACGGGGCCGACCGGCAAAGGATTGATCACCCTGCGCCTGCCTTCCGTCTGGAGCGGTCTGCTGACCCTGGCACTGCTCTACGCGCTGGCCCGACGGCTCTATGGTACGCGGGCCGCATTGCTGACAGCCGGTCTGCTGGCGGTGGGCTTCTGGCCGGTGTTGCTCAGCCGCCTTTCGCTGCGGGAAGCTCTCGTTCCGTTGTGGACAGTCGCCACCCTGCTGGCCCTGGTCAACGCTTTTCACATCCGTCAGCGCGTCGCCCCGGACACACCAACCATCACCGGCTATACTGCCCTGGGCATCGTCGTTGCCAGCAGTCTTTACGTGCACTGGTTCGGCTTTTTCCTGGCAGCAATCGTGACAGTTGCTGTCGCCTATCTGTTCCTGACCCGCCAGCCGATTTCACGCCACGCTGCCGGAGCCAGCATCTTCGCCATCCTGCTCTCGCTCATTGTGATCATCCCCTATCTGGTCACCACCCTGCGACTGCCAGAGATCAGCGGTCTGGCTGCCCTGCGCGCCGCCATGTCCCCGGCGCATATCCTCGCCTCGATCATCGATGGCCTGGCGGCGATCTTCCCACATGGTGACACGAATCCGGCCTTCAACCTGCCCGGTCGACCGCTGTTTGGCCCCCTCAGCGCGATCCTGCTGCTGGTCGGCGCGGGACACGGGCTGCGCTACTGGCGACGACCGGCGGCCTTTCTGCCGGTACTGGCGGCGACCATCGGGCTGATACCGGCCCTGCTGAGCACGGAACCGGGCGCCTTCATCGCGCTGACGGGCGCCTTACCCGCCCTGATGCTGCTGACCGGGCGCGGCGCCGATCTGGCCCTGGAGGCGCTGGTCGATCACCGTCCGGCCCTGCGCCCAGCCCTGCCCTGGCTGGCAGCAGGACTGATCGCCGTCAATGCCCTGTGGACAGGGAGCGATCTGTTCGTCCACTTCCCGGCCCAGCCCGCCGTGCGCCAGGCCTTCAATGCCGGGCGCGGGGCGCTGGCCGCGCATCTGGATCGCACCGCACACCGTATCCCGACGGTCGTCTGCAGCCCGCGCCTGCAGGACACCGCAGCCCAGCCCGGTGACCCCCTGCTGCTGGACCTGATGATGCACCGTGAAGACGTCCCGCTGCGCTACGTCGACTGCGCCAACGGCCTGATCCTGGCCGAAGGCGGCGCCCCCCAGCAATTCGCCTTCACCGATCGCACCATCATTGAACGCATCCACCCCGCCCTGCGCGTCTGGCTGGAAGGCCAGCCGCCTGTGCCGGTGCCCGGCCTGGCCGATGGCAGCGTGTTGCAGGTAGATGTCGCCCGTGCTCTGGGTGATACGGCAGGCCGCTTCCTGACCACCGCGCCGACCGGCTGGGCGCCGGAATCGCCGGGCGGCGCTGGTGCGGCGACTCTGCCGGTGCGCTTCGGCGGGAACATCACCTATCTGGGCTACGAACTGCCGGACGACCCCACCTATGCTCCCGGTGATGTGGTACCGGTGATCACCTACTGGCGGACGGACGGGCCTGTCCCACGGGACCTGCGCATCTTCACTCACGTGCTCTCCGACCCGGCGGCCATTGTCAGCCAGAGTTCGGTCATCAATGTCTGGCCCCCTTCCCTGCACAACCGCGATGTTTTCCTCCAGGTGAGCTACGTTACTCTGCCCGACTCGATCCCGCCCGGCCAGTACGATCTGTCCATCGGCGCGTACCAGGCTGGCTCCGGCCAGCGGCTGCCCGTCTTTGATGGCGACCGCGTGCGCGGCGATCGCCTGTTCCTGTACCAGATCACGGTCGTCGCGCCGGGCCAGGGCGCAGGCTAGGACAGCGCATGTTCGAACTTATCTTCCTGGGGACTTCCGCTTCGGCGCCATCCGTTTTCCGCGGCTTACCCGCCCAGATCGTCCTGGCCGGGGAATACCGCTTTCTGGTGGATTGCGGCGAAGGCACGCAGCGCCAGTTGCTCAAGAGCGGCATCGGCTTCAAACGCCTGAATCACATCCTGCTCACCCATGGCCACCTGGATCACATCCTCGGCCTGGCCGGATTGATTTCCACCTTCATGCGCTGGGAGAGTGTTGATTCGCTGGAAATCTGGGGGGGTCGCCACACACTCGATCGTGTCCAGGACCTGATCTATGGTGTCGTCCTGCGCGGCCAGCGTCCACCGATGCCCATCCACCTCGTTGACCTGCAGCCGGGAATCGCTTTTGACACCAGGAAGTTCACCATCGAGGTCTTCCCCGTCACCCATCGCGGGCCGGGCAACTTCGGCTTCATCTTTGCGGAAAAGCCTCGCCGCCCCTTCCTGGCGGAGCAAGCGGAAGCGCTCGGCGTCCCTGCCGGGCCAGAGCGCAGCCGTCTTTCCGCGGGCGAGTCGATCACCCTGGCCGATGGCCGGGTCATCCATCCGGATGATGTGCTGGGGGAACTGGTGCCGGGGGCCAAACTGGTGCTGATCGGCGACATCGCCCGGACGGATAACCTGCCCGAATCGATTCACGGGGCAGATGCGCTGGTGATCGAGGCGACTTACCGCAGCGATGAAGAGGACTTCGCCGAGGACTTTGGGCACATGACGGCGGCCAGAGCAGCAACTTATGCGCACGAAGCTGGCGTCAAGACGCTAATCCTGACCCACCTGTCACGCCGCAACCGGGAACGCGACATCCTGGATGAGGCTCAGGCCATCTTCCCCAATACTTTTGTCGCCCGCGACTTTGACCGCTTCAGCATCGTCAAAGGCCAGCCGGTCACCCGCCTGGAACCGGCGGGATCGTAAGGCCGGGCAGGTCAAACGCAACAGGCCGGATCGTGCGGGCTACTGGCCCCCTGATCCGGCCTGTTGCGCTGGGTGTTTCTTACAGGATCAACTAAGCGGACTGCGCCTGCTTGGCCAGCGCTGCCTGGCGTTCAAGTAACTGATCAAACTTGGTTTCCTGCAGGCGGCGCACCAGATCGCGCTGTGCCTCGCACCAGACCTCATGCACCGGGCAGGTCGCGGTGCTGGGGCAGGCTTCCTCGTTCAGGACACAGCGGTTCAGGCTGATCTCGCCGTCAATGGCTTCGATCACTTCAAGCAAGGAAATCTCCGCTGCCGGGCGGGCCAGGCGCACACCGCCGCTTGCCCCGCGCATAGCGTCCAGAATGCCCTTGACCGAGAGCTGAGAAACAATCTTGGCCAGGAATGGCAGAGGGATATTCTCTTCCTCTGCGATGACAGAGGTCGCCAGCCGTTCATTCTCTTTGAGCTGCGCTACGTGAAGAACGGCACGAACGGCATAATCAGCTTGACGCGTAATCTGCATAATCGACTCCAGTCACAGGCAACACAGAAGGAAAGGCCTGTTTAGCTTATTCTGCATTTAAGAGTAGTAAAATGCGAATTAACCCTCAAGTGACACACGTCATGAGGAGCTACGACAATAAACCCATCCTGCTCGTCTGGCCTCTGGAAGCCGATTCCTCCACCAGCCGCAAGGCCGCTCCCGCATCAACCTGTTCCCCATATCAGGCCTGTGAGGCGCCACCCACCGGAGACAGATCCGTTCCCGCCAGGTCGCCTGGCCCATACACCCGGCCCGGCGCGATCACCTGTCCGGGGCCAACCACCGGCACGCCGACCAGATCGTAGGCCAACGCCCCGGTGATCCGCACCGGCACAATCTCCCCGACTGGCAACGCCCCTTCCACCAGCACGTAACCGTCCTCCTCCGGCGCATCGCGGTACGTGCGGCCCACACTGATGATCTCGTCCAGCGACCGGCCCTGCTCATCCTCAGCTTCGGCATAGCCTTCGACCAGCACATCAAGCGTCCGGCCAACCTGGGCCTGGTTGCGAGCCAGGGAAATCTCCTGCTGCAGGGCCATCAGCGCATCGCGGCGAGCCTCTTTGACTTCTTCCGGCAGGTGACCCGGCAACGCGGCGCTGGGCGTCCCGGCCTCATAGGAGTAGGTAAACACCCCCACGCGATCGAATTGCACATCGCGCACCATCTGCAGCAAGGCTGCGAACTCCTCCTCGGTCTCGCCGGGATAGCCGACGATGAACGTCGTGCGGATAGCCAGGTCAGGCATCCGGGCACGCATGGTCTCGATGGTGCGGTACACCCAGTTTCCGATCTCCGGGCGACGCATCCGCAGCAGGGTATCGCGGTGGCCGTGCTGGAGCGGAATATCCAGGTAAGGGAGAATTTGCGGCGTATCCGCCATCAGATCGATCAGACGAGCCGTCACCGCACCGGGATAGGCATACAGCAGCCGGATCCAGGGCATATCCGGCACGGCCTTCACCAGCGCCTCCAGCAGATGAACCAGACCGTCCTTGAGACCCAGATCGTAGCCGTAGTCGGTCAAATCCTGGGCGATCAGGATCGTCTCCTTGACCCCCATATCGCGCAGGCGGCGGGCTTCATCCAGAATGGCCGCCAGCGGGCGGCTGACCGCCGTGCCCTTGATCATCGGGATAGCGCAGAAGGCGCACGGGCGACGGCAACCATCCGCGATCTTGAGGTAGGCGCTGGCTCCCTGGCGGGCGATGCGC
>FWPV01013903.1_pt1 | contig 11982 bp, 12 predicted proteins | sample 2228371 | NCBI WGS metagenome assembly FWPV01 (sample SAMEA103939776, study PRJEB20133) | metagenome | reverse complement strand
ATAATCAGTGGGTCAAACACCGTATATCCTCTGGGTTACTGGGTGCAATTCAGAGGCAAATGAGGGTAGCTCAAACTACCCTCATTTTTTATCAATATAAATAAAAAAATTCTTTTATAATACAAAAAAATTTATTTTTCAATACTTCAGTATAACAATGGCGCTATTTATGAAATAAAATCAAGGGGCTTGACATTGAGGCTGCAGAGACAAGCTGAAGCCTCAGGTCAACATATATTAATAACAATTTATTCAGAGAAAAGTTTTACATTTGTACTCTGGTAGTTTATTTTGTTTTAGAAATAGAACCATTGTTATTTATATCTAAAATAAAATTATCGAGTCAAATAAATTCTACTAAGCATCAGCTTCATTATTCGGGTCAATTAATTTTTTACCTGAAATTCAACAACATTAGAGCCTTCCTTTACCATTATTGACCTTCCGTCAAAAATTCCACCCTCAATTATTGTTAATTTCGATGTATGAATATCTCCAAGAACCTGACCTTTTGATTTTATTTCAACTATTTCCTTTGCTTTCAGGTTCCCTTCTATTTTTCCTCCAACAACAATACCTCTTGATTCAATGTCTCCTTTTACAGAAGCTTTCTCGCCAAGTATTACCCAGTCAGCAATAATATTTCCTTCAAAAATACCATCAATTCTCAAAGTTCCTTTTGTGTCTATATTGCCTCTAAATTCTGTATTGACCCCGATTAATGCCTCAAGTTTTTCAGAATTCCTTGAAAACATTATGACCTCCTTTTTAAATATTCATAAGGATTTACTGCTCTTCCATTTTTCCAGATCTCATAATGGACATGTGGGCCTGTTGAATTTCCTGTTGAACCAGCATAACTGATAACTTCACCTCTTTTTACCTTCTGACCTACTTTAACAACAATTGAACGATTGTGAGCATAAAAAGTAGAAAAGCCATGTCCATGTTCAATAGCAACAAGATTACCACTTCCACCATTCCATCCAGCAAAAGTAACAATACCATCCGCAGTCGCTTTTACAGGGGTACCAGTGGCAGTAGAAATATCTATTCCTGAATGAAAATCTTTAGAACCTGTATTTGGATGCTCCCTGATTCCATACGGAGAAGATATATTTCCATTTACTGGAAATCCCTTTGGTGTAGATAGATATACATCTCTTTCAGAACGCAAATATTTTCTTATTTCATCAACAGTTTCAATAGTATTGCTAATCTGTTTCTTTAGGTTTTCCATATCTAAATCTATAGAACCACTATCAATAACATCAGCATTCTCTAAGATTCTGTCTCTATGTCCTAATGAAAATAACATTCTGAACTCATTATCAGCCTTTTTTAATGAAGTAATGGTTGAATTTAATTCTGTAAATTGTTGAGAATAATAATTTAATTTACTTTTCATTCTGTAATATTCATAAGTATTAACCGCAATAATGCTTATATAAACAATACCAAAGCAACATAAAATAGCGATTGTGAAAATTCCAATAAAAGGCACTTTAAAGTTCAAAGGTTCGTTCTTACTATGAGGAACAAACATGATAGTTACAGGGGTAAATATTTTTCTTAGAAAATTCTTAATTTTCAGAATATCTAACACCTTTACCTCCTTTTTCTACAGTTCCAATAATACATGATTTAAAACCCTCTTTTTTCAATATTATCAAGGTATTATATGCATCAACTTCAGGTACTACTATAATATATCCTATGCCCATATTAAAAGTCTTTTTCATATCTTCTTCAGGCACATTCCCCATTTTTTTTATAATCTTAAAAATCTCTGGTACATACCATGATTTTTCTCTAATAACAGCGCTTACACCTTCTGGAAAAATTCTTGGTAAGTTCCCTGGAATTCCACCGCCGGTTATATGTGCCATGCCTTTAATATCAACCTGATTCTTCAAAGCCATAAACGCTTTAACATAAATCTTAGTTGGTTTAAGCAATTCCTCTCCGATAGTCTTCTTTAATTCCGGCACATAGGTATCAACTTTCATTTTTTTAATATCAAAAAACAATTTACGGATCAATGAATATCCATTACTATGAATACCATTAGAAGCAATACCTATGAGCAAATCACCCTTTTTTATTCTTGAGCCATTGATTATTTCCTTTTTTTCAACTATACCAACAGCAAACCCTGAAAGATCATATTCATTCTCAGCATAAAATCCTGGCATCTCCGCTGTTTCGCCACCTATCAATGAACAACCTGCATCCTTACATCCTTTAACTATTCCTTTAATAACTTCAGAAGCTATTTTTGAATTCAATTTACCAGTAGCAAAGTAATCAAGGAAAAATAGAGGTTCAGCACCACTTGTAAGAACATCATTAACACACATTGCAACAAGATCAATCCCTACGGTGTCATGTTTATTCATCATAAAAGCAATTTTCAGTTTTGTACCCACACCATCCGTACCGCTCACAAGAACGGGAGATTTATATTTTCTGGTATCAATATTAAAAAGAGCATTAAATGAACCTATTCCTGTTAAGACTTCCTTTCGGAAAGTTTTCTTAACCATTGGAGAAATAATACGAACAAAACGTTCACCTTCATTAATATCGACACCGGATTTTTTATAAGTTAGCTTTTCTTTCATCTTACATTTTAAAGACAAAAGTCTTCGATATCAGATTCCTTAGAATTATTAAGCTCATCCTTTTCCCAGCCCCTTCAGGATGAGCATTGAAAAAACACCTATATATTTTGCACAAAAATACAAATCTGAGCAAGCTTTTTCTAAAATATTACACAATACTCCTAATTTTGATACAATAATTTATGAATATAATTCTTGTTACAAATGATGATGGAGTTCATTCTCCTGGCATTATTTCTCTTTATAATATAATGAAAGAAATCGGCGAAGTTTATGTTGTTGCTCCAGACAGAGAAAGAAGTGCTGTAAGTCATGCTTTGACAATGCACAGACCATTAAAAGCAGAACGACTTGATGATCATATATATAGTTTGAATGGTACCCCAACTGATTGTGTTGCTATTGGCATAAACAAAATTCTACCTGATAAGCCATCATTCGTTGTATCAGGAATAAATAAAGGTGCAAATCTTGGTGATGATATAACTTACTCTGGGACAGTTTCAGCTGCTATAGAAAGCACAATAATGGGTATTCCTGCTTTTGCTGTATCTCTTGTATTAAATAAAAAAACCGGACAACCTTTTAATTTTAATACTGCTGCAAAAGTTGCAGTTGAAATTGGCAGATATATACTCGAAAATTCCCTTCCTTATGATACATTTCTCAATGTAAATGTACCGGATACCCTGTTGAAAGATATCAGAGGATTCAAACTTACTCGTCAGGGAAAAAGAATATACGATGGTTCAATTCATGAAACATTTGACCCACATGGAGAAAAACATTACTGGATAGGCGGAGGGATGCCTTACTGGGAACATGGCGAAGATACTGACATACAGGCTGTTCTTGATAACTATGTTTCTGTTACACCAATCCATCTTGACCTTACAAATTATGATGCACTTAAATTCTTGCAAAATAGATTCAGGATTAAAATATAACACATGAATAGTTATGATGTCATAATTGTTGGTACCGGGCCTGCCGGTATTTTTGCTGCTCTCGAACTACTTAAAAAAGATAATAACCTGAAAATTTTAATGATAGACAAAGGCAAAGATATTCAGAACAGAATCTGTCCGATGAAAGTTAAACAGACCAAATGTATGACCTGTCCTGAGTGTGCTCTCTTAAGCGGCTGGGGTGGAGCAGGTGCTTTTAGTGATGGAAAACTTACACTTTCGTCTGATATAGGAGGTTTTCTTTCAAGATATATTGATAAAAATTCTCTCGAAGATTTAATAAATTACACAGATAGTATTTATGTTAAATATGGTGCTCCTGACCATATTTATGGTGAAGATGATAAAGCTATTAAAAATCTTTCCTCAATTGCTTCTAAATATAATTTATCTTTAATACCGTCAAAGATAAGGCATATAGGTACTGACAGGTGCAGAATAGTTCTTGAAAATATAAAAGCATATCTTAGAGATAAAGTAGATATTCTATTTTTATCTGAAGCTGAAAAAATACTGGCACAGAAAAACAAAATATATGGCATAAAACTCAAGAATGGCAAAAAATATCTTTCTGAATACCTAATTCTTGCACCCGGTCGCGAAGGTTCAAGATGGCTTGAGAATGAGGTGAAGCGTTTAAAACTTTCTGTGCTTCAAAATCCGGTTGATATAGGAGTTAGAGTAGAACTGCCTGCAAAGGTACTCGAGAAAATAACACAAATTACATACGAACCAAAACTTATTTTTAAATCTAAAAAATTTAATGATCGTGTAAGAACTTTCTGTGTAAATCCTTACGGTGAGGTCGTAAAAGAATATTTAAAAGGCATATGGACAGTTAACGGTCATAGTTATACTGATAGAAAAACTTCAAATACAAATTTCGCAATTCTCGTAAGCACTACATTTACAGAGCCTTTTAAAGACCCCATATCTTATGGAAGATATATTGCAGAACTTGCTAATCTACTCGGGAAAGGTGTATTAGTACAACGTCTTGGTGATTTGAGAAATGGCAGAAGATCTACTACTGAAAGAATTTCAAGAGGTGAAGTTGCTCCAACATTGTCTGATGCAACTCCGGGAGATTTAAGCTTTGCACTTCCTTATCGTTATCTTACAGATATAATAGAAATGATTGAGGCTCTTGATCATATTGCACCAGGTGTTAATTCAGAGCATACACTTTTATATGGAGTTGAGGTAAAATTTTATTCAATACAATTAAAACTCTCCAACCAACTTGAAACTGAAATTAAAAACCTTTTTTCAGTAGGAGATGGTGCAGGTGTAAGCAGAGGTTTAATTCAGGCTTCTGCTTCAGGAATAATAGCAGCAAGAGAAATTTTAAAAAGGATAAGCAACTGATGGATTTCAAAGAGTTAAGAGAATATATGGTTAGGACTCAGCTGATACCACGTGGAATTAGCGATGAACGTGTTCTCGATGCCATGAGAAAAGTTCCAAGACATATGTTTGTTCCGGAACACATCCAGCAAAGAGCTTATGATGACATGGCTCTTTCAATTGGTGAAGGTCAAACAATTTCACAGCCTTATATGGTAGCCATAATGACAGAACTTCTTGAACTTAAGGGAGACGAGAAAGTGCTTGAAATAGGGACAGGGTCAGGATACCAGACCGCGATTCTTTCTGAACTTGCAAAAGAAGTATATTCCATTGAACGTATAGAACAACTTGCAGAAAGGGCAAAAAGTATCTTGAATTCACTATTTTACAAAAATGTAAAAATAAAAACAGGTGATGGAACTCTGGGATGGGAAGAAGAATCTCCATTTGACAGAATTTTAATCACCGCTGGAACACCTCAAATACCCCAGCCTTTAATTGAACAATCGTCAGATAACAATGGAATTATAGTTGCTCCAGTTGGAGATAGATTTTCACAGGTTCTTATAAAAATCATTAAGACACATGGAAAATTAGAGAAAGAAACACATACACCATGTGTTTTTGTACCTTTAATTGGAAAACATGGATGGCAAAAAGATGAAGACTATTATGTCTGACCTTATATTTAACTCGATAACTTCATTTCTGAAACAAAATGAACTACCAGATTAAAATTAAATTTTTTGAGTAAATCTTTTCATTAGTGAATAAAATATCCCGCCAGCAAAATTAGCTATCATATCCTGCATATTATTGTCATAACCCCCTACTCCTGCGCCCGGCACAGTACTGACAACAATATACTCCACTATTTCGATAATGGCTCCCATACCAAGAATAATTAGTATAACGACAAAACCATCAAACCTTTTTATACTGAAGCCAAAATTATTAAGCACCTTTCTCGTAATCACGCATGCAATAAATGAATTTACAAAATGAACATATTTGTCGTAACGTATATGATAGAAAAAATTATCATACAGTCTTTTACCTTCGATATTTACCAGACCACCAGCAAAATGAATAAGTATTCCAAACTCTATTAGACAGAGTATTAACAAATTTATTTCATAATGTCTGAAATATATCCAGCATGTCGAAATTACTGAAAGGGTAAGTAAAGCATATACATAAAACTCAAGAATCCTTTCAGAACCTCTATAAACTATAAACCTGTCGTAATATACAAATACGCACATCAATAGGAACAGAATAATATTGAAAAACATGAAAATATCAAAACTCTTAATTTTCATACTGAATGATATATACTTCTTCTCAAATATGAATTATTCATATCTTAATGCTTCTGCAGGAAGTAATTTTGAAGCTATTATTGCAGGTGAAATAGCACTTAAAATACCGACAACAGCAGAGAATACTATGGATTTAAAAAAAGTCTCATATGATATGAAAACAGGTATCCACCCTAATCCAACAGCATTTATATGATTAAGTATCCATAATTGAATTATTCCTATGATATTTCCAGCAAGGCACCCGGCAAGACTTATTAACAATGCTTCATTCATAATCATCCTGATTATTCTTAATTTGCTCCATCCAATAGCCATAAGAATCCCTATTTCGCGAGTTCGTTCAGTTATTGACATAATTAATGTATTACTTATAATGATACAACTTGTAAAAAGTGAAATCACAGTTATAGCCCATACAAAAGTTTTTACAGTATTATTCAATCTTAAATGATTTGCAAAATCACCGCTTCTTGCAGCATAAAGTTCGGGATAATCATTATTGATTTTATGGATAATAGTCACAGGATTTACATTATTTTTAACTCTTATAAAAAGCATGTTTGCATAATCATTAAATCTAAGTATTCTTTTTATATCTTTTAAATCAAGACATATTGCTCCATCAATTATCCTTATTGAAGTAGAATATATACCCGTGAGTGTATATACTTCATCTTCTCCAAACTCAATTTTACTATTAATCCCGAAATTAAACATCTCAGCAGCAAGCTGACCAATAATCGCTTCTTTTTTACCTGGAAGCATTATTCTGCCTTCAAGCAATCCAATCCTGTAATTCAGTATGTCATTTGAAATGCCGATTATCATGAAATATGGATTCCACTTTGTCCTTACAGTTCCTATAATCATACTTGAAATGTTTTCGATTTCATCTATTTTTTGTAAATTCTGATAATCTTCCCATGTGATTCTGGAATGTATGGGCGTTGGAGAACCTCTTCTCTGTACAGTTATATCAACCTGATAATTTTTTATTATGTCTTGCATCTGCGTCTGAAAACCTTCACTGAAAGAGATAGCGGTGGTAAATAGTGAAATACCGATAGCTACTCCCAAAATAGTAATTAGAGTTCTGACCTTTCTTCTTAGAATATTTCGTAAAGATAACATTTAATTCCTACGATAGCATACACAATCTAATAGGGTCAAAAATATAGGTATAAATTTTTTCTTTTTTATATTTAATAATTTCAATTTATTCAAATTTTTATCTAATTTCTCTCAAAAGTATTTTATATCTTTGCTTTTCTTCTGAAGTTAATATCTTTTCTCCGAATCTGTGTTCTTCATACATTGTGATTAATTCTTCTACTTTTTCTCTTAAGCCATCTTTTATAATTAATTTTTTAATTTCACTTGAAGTCATTTGTTCCGTTATTTTTATTCCTTTTCTCTTTAATATTTTAATCGCTCTTAAATATTGAACTGTTGGATAGCTATATCTTTTTTTCTTTAATGATTTATATATTAATAACGTTATTGTGCTTATTACAGAAATAATCAGAAAGAATCTTAGTATATCTCTTAAATTTCTTAATCTGAAATCAGGCATATCAGGTACCGTAAATGGAAATGTAAATAAACGTAAAATATTTTTCTGATCTGAAGAACTAAATGATACAACATATCTGTTCCATTGCATTTTTATCATATCAAGATAGAGCATTATTATTGATGGTTTTTCAATAGAAATAGCAGGTGTTGGATCAAATCTTATCCATTTATTATCTATAACTGCCTCAACCCAGGAATGAGCATTACTCTGTCTTACCATTATATATCCGCCATAGGAATTTATTTCACCACCATAAAAACCTGTAACAATCCGTGAAGGTATTCCAACAGACCTTAACATGAGTACCATTGCAGTCGCATAATGTTCACAGTAACCTTTCCTGGTCCTGAATAAAAAATCTTCAATTGGATTCATTCCACCGGGAGGTTCAGGAACAGCAAGGGTATAAGAATATTTTTCTTTAAGATGTTTTTCAATTGCCATAGCTTTATCAAAAGTTTTAACTTTTCCACTGACTATAGTTCTTGCAAGCTCTTTAACTTTATTTATGCCTTCAGGCAATTGAAGATATTTCTTTTCTAAAAATCCTGAATAAACCTGTTCGTCAATACTATACACAGTATAAAAAAACTGCTTATTTTTCTTCATGGGGACATATATTGCATTTGTTTCATCTATTGAAATGACTCTACTGTTTGTTTCAATAGCCGTAATTAATGGAAGTCCAAAAAGAATTTCAGTATCAACCGGCTCAAGATAAATTTTCTGTATTGTTGCATTCGCTTTATTAAAAGGTTTTATTTGAAAATAACCTTCACGTTTATATATTAATCTTTTTCCTCCAGCTGTATTCTCCCACATTATTCCATTGAAATAATCAAGCGTCATACCCCTCCAGTAAAAATCAGTTCTTTCGATTCCATTCAATTCAATACGCATTACAATAGTCGGGTCAAGTTTTACGGTTCCAAATGTACCAAAATCTACCTTTTCTGAAAATCCAGCTGTTTTTATACCCTTTTTATGTCCCTTACCCCATATACCACCTGCCACTCTTGGAATACTTATAAATAATATTGTTGTAAGGACAAATGTTATAATGGTTATTAAAAGCATGGGTTTTGTGATAACTATTTTTTCTTTAATGCCTGTTTTTATAAAATGAGCAAATATAATAGCGCTTACTGTTGATGATAAAAAAACAATGAATATTCCACCGAATAATATAGAATTCGTAAATTCAGAAGTGATTATCAACTGTAATAAAGACATGAAAAACACCTGAAGGTTATCCCATGGCTCTCTCAAATCGAAACTTTTTATTGCCTGGAATAATATCGTAAGATTTGCAACACTTACAAGATAATCATCAGAGGCAATAAATGCATCAAGCAAGAAGATAATTAGAGTTGTAATAGAGAGAAAATTTATTGTCCACTTTGGAGCCTGTGGCATATTTTTTACCACACGGTAATACCCATATATCATGACAACAAGACTGAATAAAAAAATGGGATTTATCTCACCTGATATAAAAAGACTGAGATTTCCTGTAACAGCAATTATAGCAGTTAATATGTTATAAGTCTGAAGCATAAAACACCATGTCTGCTGATGATATAAATTTATTCATCGAAGATGCATATGAGTTTAGTATCAATAAGGTGATACCATCTGAATAAAAAGTAATCGGGCATTCCCACAATTCCTTGCTTTCAATAACAGCAAGCACATCAAGTATCTTGTATAACTGCTCCTGTCCTGCACCAAAGGGAACCACTTTGCCACAGCTCAAAAGTCTAACATAGTAGCCCTGTGTTATATAATAATCTGCTAAAGATGCTGCCAATGAAACAGCTTTTTCAAAATCATCTTTATCAGAAACATTAAGGTTATCAAGAATTATTGTTAATTTTTTAACTTCTGAAGCATCATATTCCATAACAAGAAGCTTCTCTGTTTTTGCTGATGCTTTCCAGTGTATTTTACGACTGTCATCACCGTATCTGAATTCTCTGACCATTGAAAAATCTTCGCCCTCGCCCATCCTTTGACTGATGCTATTCTGTCCTTCTTTGATATAGGATTGTAGAAACTTTGATTGTTCTTTAATCTCAGGATAAACAATTATTTCTCCTTTAACATTGCACAAAATTGTTCTTTTAAAAAAAATAAACGGATACCCTGATTCAAGATAAAAATCACCATATCTGTATAATCCTCTTTTTTCAAAAATCACATTTACACTAATTGATGATTCTTTATATGGTGGTATTCCCTGGAAATATGCATTTTCTTGCATACCACCCGTTGAAATGACTTTAATAGAGCGAGCATAAAACCTTTTCATATTTTTCAATCTTAACAAAATCTCAGAAGGTGTATTTGCAAAGATGGGTCTGTTTTGAATCACATTTAAAACAAGGTTCTTCATATTGTTCATTAGAATAACTATTGATATGAATATAATTGAAAGTAGAAGTGCGAGTATAAGGTAAATCAGATTATTTCCTGTGTTAAGAGCAGTAAGGCTTATAAGTACTGTGGCAATTACAAGTCTTTTGCCCTCTCCTGTAAGTCTCATAATGGTAAGGGAATTTTATTGAGTATATCTTCTATTATTTTTTCTGCATCAGAAATATAAGATTTTGATTTCAATATAATTCTATGTCCGAAAACTAATGGAGTAAGTTCTTTTATATCACCAGGTAAAATATAATTTCTACCCTCAAAATATGCTGATGCTTTCGCAACACGCAAAAGAAACTGTCCTCCTCTCGGACTGACGCCGAGTCTTATTCTATCATCTTTTCTTGTCTCATAAATAATAGCCATAATATAATCGAGAAGGCTTTCTTCTACTTTTATATTATCAATTTCCCTTTGCATCCTGATAATATCATCAGAGGTAACGACTGGCTTTATTGTATCAGCAATTTCTATTGGAGATGGCTGTAATAAAACCTGTTTTTCATATTCTCCTTCAGGGTATCCAATCTTTATATGCATCATAAAACGATCGAGCTGACTTTCTGGCAAAGGAAATGTACCGTGATATTCAACAGGATTCTGAGTTGCTATTACCATAAATGGTTCAGGTAATAAATAAGTTTTTCTTTCAACAGATACCCTTCTTTCATTCATTGCTTCAAGCAAAGCCGATTGTGTCTTGGGATTTGTTCTGTTTATTTCATCTGCAAGTACAATGTTTGAAAAGATCGGCCCTCTTCTGAATTCAAATTCTCTTTTTTCTGGATTATAAATATTCACTCCGATTATATCTGTTGGAAGCAGATCACTTGTAAATTGTATCCTCTGAAATGAACAGTTTATTGATTTCGCAATTGTATAAGCAAGAGTTGTTTTTCCGACACCAGGAATATCTTCAATAAGTAAATGCCCCTTTGAGAGCAGAGTTAAAAGGGCCATCTTTATAGCATTACTTTTACCTTTTATAATGACTTCAATCTGACTCTGAAGTGTATTAAGTAAATTATTACCCATGTTTATACTTTATCTCATTGATGTTTTAATAACAAGTTTAATTAAAAATATTATCCATATTAATTTCGGGTATATTTTTAAATAATCGTGTTTTTTGTATAATGTAAATACTATGGAAATATTCTGGAAAATTGCTGAAAGAAGGATTACCGAAGCAATGGCGAATGGTGAATTTGATAACCTCGAAAATATGGGGAAACCTATTAATATTGAAGATGATACCTGGATTCCTGAAGATTTAAGAATAGCTTATAAATTTTTAAAGAATGCAGGTTGTATTCCACCTGAACTTGAAGAAAGAAAAGAAATCATGAATATGTGTGCTTTAATCAATACGATCGATGACGATAAAGAACGTTTAAAGAAAATAAGAGAACTCAATTTCAAGCTTTTAAAAGTAAATCTTAATCGCAAAAAGCCCTTAACATTTGAAGATTTCCCTGAATATGAAGCCAAAATGATAGATAAATTCACTTCAACAGATAAAGCCAAATAATAAAATCAATGCTCAAAAATTATTTAACTCAACAATTTTATTTAAAAAAATATTATTAGCAAATCACAAAAAAGTTCATGGTAACCCACCCTTAAATATACACTTAAGATAATTATAAAAATTTTTTGTAACATCTATTTATTCGAATTTTATTATTTGTTTTAAAATTATTGTATTA
>FWPV01013902.1_pt1 | contig 11982 bp, 12 predicted proteins | sample 2228371 | NCBI WGS metagenome assembly FWPV01 (sample SAMEA103939776, study PRJEB20133) | metagenome | reverse complement strand
GCCACCACCGCCAGACCCGCCAGCAGGGCCGCATTATAAAGGGTGGCCGAAACCTGGCAGACACCGAATGCACTGCTGGTCATCGGCATCGTCGCCGGCGCCTGGGCGTCAGCGCTGGTGGCCGGCCAGTTCACGCCACGCTGGCCCACGCTGCGCGACGCCGTACGCGGCCTTTCCGGCGGGGTGCTGCTGGGCTGGGGCGCGATGATCGGGCTCGGCTGCACGATAGGCAACCTGCTGTCCGGCACCATGGCCGGTGCGGTATCCGGCTGGGTGTTCGGTGCGGCGATGTTCTTCGCCGTGTGGCTGGGACTGTGGGTTCAGCGCGCCCTTGTCGCGAAGGCGGCGCCCGCGTCAGGCGAGTGATCGCTCTCCGGTCTGCAGCCGCCACAGCGACGCATAGATGCCGCCCTGCGCGACCAGCGCGTCGTGAGTGCCGGATTCGACGATGCGGCCGCCGTCGATGACGTGGATGACGTCGGCCTGACGCACGGTGGACAATCGGTGCGCCACGATCAGCGTCGTGCGGCCGACGACCAGACGGTCGAGCGAGCGCTGGATGGCGGCTTCGGTTTCGTTGTCCACCGCCGACGTCGCCTCATCGAGCAGCAGGATGGGCGGGTCTTTCAGAATGGCGCGCGCCAGCGCCAGCCGCTGGCGCTGGCCGCCGGACAGCTTCATGCCGCGCTCGCCGACCTCGGTGTCGTAACCCTGCGGCAGTGCGCGGATGAAGTCGTCTGCCTCGGCCGACTGCGCGGCGCGCACGATGGCGTCACGCGGCACGTCGGCCATGCCGTAGGCGATGTTGTCGGCGACCGACGCGTCGGCGAGAAAGGTGTCCTGCGCGACATAGCCGATGGCGCGCCGAACGTCCTGCAGGCGCAGTGCCGAAATCGGCTGGCCGTCGAGCAGCACCCGGCCCTGCTGCGGTTCGTAGAAGCGCAGCAGCAGCTTGATGAGTGTGCTCTTGCCACCACCGGTGCTGCCGACAAAGGCAACCGTCCGGCCTGCAGCGATGCGCAGGTCGATGCCATCGAGCGCCGGCCGCGCGCTGCCATCGTAGGCAAAGCTCACCTGCTCGAACGCTAGCTCACCGCGCACCGCCTCGCGCGGCAGCGCATTTCCTTCGTAGCCGATGCTCACCGGCGTGTCGATCAGGTCCATCACGCGCTGGATGGACGACATCGAACGCTGGTAGAGATCGGTCAGTTCGGCCAGCCCGGTCAGCGGCCACAGCAGGCGCTGCGTGAGGTAAACCAACACAGAATAGCTGCCGACGCCGATGTCGCCCTCGAGCGCAAGGAAGCCGCCATAAAGCAGTGTCACCGTGAAGCCGGCAAGGATGGCCATCCGGATGACCGGCGTGATGGCCGCCGACAGCCGGATCGCCTCGCCGTTGCGACGGCGGTAGTCATTCGAGCCATCGCGGATGTGCCCGGCTTCGAACTCTTCGGCCGCATAGGCCTTGACGGTGGCGATGCCCTGCAGGTTGTTGTTCAGTCGCGTGGCCAACGCACCGGCGGCTTCGCGCACCGCCGTGTAGCGCGGCGCCAGCCGACGCTGGAACCAGAAGGCGCCATACAGGATGAGCGGCACCGGAATCAGCGCGAGAAAGGCCAGTTCGTGCGTCAGCACGAAAAACACGCCACCGACCATCAGGGAACCGACGAACACCTGGATCAGCTCGTTTGCGCCGCCATTGAGGAAGCGCTCCATCTGGTTGATGTCCTCGTTCAGGATGGACAGCAGGTTGCCGCTGCGATTGCGCTCGAAGTAGGCCATATCCAGTTGCTGCACATGGCGGTAGGCTTCCATCCGCAGATCGTGCTGCAGGTTTTGTGCGAGCGAGCGCCAGCGCACGTCGTACAGGTACTGGAAGGCCGATTCACCGACCCAGATCAACACCGTCAGGATAGCCAGCAGCACCAGCTGGTCCTTTGGATCGACGATGCCGAGCCCGGCGAGAAAGGAGGCCTTCTGGTTCACGACGACATCGACCGCCACGCCGATCAGGATTTCCGGCAGCACATCGAAGAACTTGTTCAGCACCGAATAGAGCGAGGCGATGCGTACGTCTCGGCGGTACTGGCGGGCGTGCGAAAACAGGCGGGAAAGCGGGTGCATGAAAGCTCGAAGGAAACGGGGTGACTGTGACTAGATCGTCATCAGCATGATGCATCCGGGCCCTCGCGGGGAAGCTGTGCGAGGCGGCTGGCCAGTTCCACCCAGACGGATTCGCCGCCGAATGCCAGCGTGCCGGCGCGCGCCGCGCGGCACAGGCGCTGCAGCGTATCGGCGAATGGCGTAACCGGTCCAGCAAAACAAAGCCGATCATCGCCGGCAATGAGAACGGTGGGAAAACTGTCGATCTCGACGCCCAGGGAATCGAGCAACGCGTCGTGGGTCTCGATGTCTATCCACTGGAACCGGTCGCCCGCCGACTGCGTGGCCACGCTGGTGAAGGCCGGACGAAAGTCGCGACAGGTGCCGCACCATTCGGCACACAGACAGATCACATGAAGCGCCATCGACAACACGGGCTCGGTGATGAAAACCCGTTCACTATAGCAGCCGCAGGGCAATAGCCCGACATCGGAAACGTGACGACATCCGCCTCAGCGGTGCAACCACTTCGCATGCGCCGTGCGGGCCAGGTGGTCGAGCGCGTAGCCGAGTGCACCGATGAGCACGATGGCGGCCATCAATTCCGAGTAGGCCAGCCGGTCACGGGTATCGAGGATGAAGTAGCCCAGCCCCGCCGACACACCGAGCATCTCCGCCGGCACCAGTACGATCCAGATGATGCCGATGGCCAGCCGCACGCCGGTCAGGATGTGTTCGGTGATGCCGGGCAGCACAATGCGCAGCACGATTTCGCGCCGCGTTGCCGACAGGCTGCGCGCCAGCAGCAGCCAGTTCGGATCGAGCTGGGCCACGCCGGCTGCGGTGTTCAGCAGGATGGGCCATACCGCGGCAAATGCGAGCAAAAAATAGACCGGCGCATCGCCCACGCCGAGCACCATGACGGCCAGTGGCATCCAGGACAGCGGCGACACCATGCGCAGGAACTGGAACAGCGGGGTCGTACCCTGCGCAAATCGCTTCGACAGGCCGGTCAGTACACCCAAGGGCACACCGATCAGCACCGCAAGCAACAAGCCGATCGCCACCCGCTTCAGGCTGACGAAGACATGCGGCCAGATCTCGCCGCCACTGATCAGGTGCCACAGCGACACGGCCGATTCGACCGGCGCGAAAGCGCTGGCGATGACCATGTTCCGCTGCAGCAGCAACGTGCCGCCCTGCCAGAGCAGAACCGCCAGTGCCAGACCGATCAGCGGCAGGACAAAGCGCACCGCCGTCACGTCAGCACGACTTCCTTGCGACGCAGATCGGCCGGCAGGCCGAACACCGACGGGCCACCGACCAGATCGATGGCCTTGCGCGCAAAGCGGTCGTCGACCAGATCGCCGGCGACGAATCCAGGCTCCAGCGCATCCAGAAACTTCGCGTCGCCTTCCACCTTGGTCTGCTTGATCGCACGCACAAGTTCTTCTGTGTAGGACGGGAAGGGATAGGGCTGGAAATCGATGCGTCGCTGATACCAGCCCTTGTGCTTCACGACACCCGAGGCCTCGTAGCTCGCGTAATCGGTGGCGGCCAGCACCTTGGACAGCACCGGCAGCGCGTGGGGCGTGTACTTGCCGTCACCGCCGGCCGACAGCAGCTTGGCCGTGTCGAGCTGGTTGCTTCGCGTCCACAGCTGTGCGCGGACAATGGCGTTGGTGACGCGCTGCGACCACTCCGGCTTGTCCGTCGTGTCACGCTCCGACAGATAGGTGACGCAGCACGCGTGGTTCTGCCACACATCGCCAGAAAAACGCAGCACCTTGCCGACGTTCTTCGTTTCGGCCAGCGCGTTGAACGGGTCTGCCACGATGAAGCCGGCGATCGACTTGCCGGCGAGCGCCGACACCATTTCGGCGGGCGGCAGCACGATCAGGTTGACCTCGTTCGGCGCCGGCTTCGCGTCCTTCGGCCGGGTGACCGCCACCAGATTGCTGGCGCGCAGCAACTGCTGCAGCAGGATGTTGTGGATCGAATACCAGAACGGTACCGCGACGGTCCGGCCACCCAGATCGGCGATCGAATTGATCGACGGGTCCACGGTCAGCGCCGAGCCATTCACGTGATTCCAGGCAACGATCTTGGCCGGAAACTTCGTGCCGTAGCGCACCCACAGTGCCGCCGGCGACAGCAGGTGGATCACATTCACCTGGCCCGCCACGAACGCCTCGACCACCTGGGCCCAGCTGCGGAAAAGCCGCGGTGCTTCGGTCTTCAGCCCTTCGGCCTCGAACAGCTTGCGCGCATGTGCGACCAGCAGCGGCGTGGCATCGGTGATCGGCAGGTAGCCGATCTTCACCGGCTGGTCGTCGCCCTTGAACGACTGCGCCTGCGCATCACCGGCGCGCAGCAGCGGGGCGGCGACGCCGGCCAGCGTCAGTGCGCCCAGACGCAGCATGTCTCGCCGCGTCAGGCCGCAGCCGCAGTCGGACGAGGCGCAAACGTGGACCGGACGCGCATCATGTTCAGTATTCATCTTGCTTCCTTTTGAATGCAGGGTCAGAGACGGATGTTCAGTGCGCACGCAGGTCATGCAGCGCGGTCAGGATGTCGAGTCGAAGCGCAGTCACCGCAGCCGGATCGGCTTCGCGCGGACGGTCGATGTTCACGGTCCACTCGCGCACGATGCGGCCGGGCGAACCTCCCATCAGCAGGATGCGGTCGGCCACCAGAATGGCTTCGTCAATATCGTGCGTCACCAGCAACACCGCGGTATGCCAGCGGTGCACAACCTCGACCAGCAGCGACTGCATGTCGGCACGGGTGATCGCATCGAGCGCCGAGAACGGTTCATCGGCAAACAGCAGCTGCGGTTCGCGCGCCAGCGCACGGGCGAGCGCCACGCGCTGGGCCATGCCGCCCGACAGTTCGGACGGATAGCGGTGTGCGTGGCCCGACAGGCCGATCTGAACTCCAGTCGCCTGTTCGATGCGCGCCTCGCGCTCGCTGCGCGACAGGCGAGGCTGATGTTCGAAATCGAGCCCGAAACCCGCATTGCCGGCAGCGTCGAGCCAGGGGAGGAGTCCGGGTTGCTGGAACACCAGAGCCGCACGCGGATGCGGTGCCGTCAGCGGCTCACCCAGAAACCGGATGTCGCCCGACGCGGGCACTTCCAGCCGCGCCAGCACGCGCAGCAGCGATGACTTGCCGCAGCCGCTGCCGCCGAGCAGGCAGACGATCTCGCGGTGCGCAACCTCGAGCGACACGTCGGCGAATACCGGCTGCTCGCCGTCGTAGGCATAGCCGAGATGGCGGGCCTGCAGGGCAAGACCGGACGCGCCGGTCATCTCGCGCACGGCTTCGGCCTGCGCGGCCAGCGCGCTCACGCGGCTCTCGCGCAGGCCGCTGCCTGACGCTGAAGTTCGCCCTGCAGCTGGGTCACGCTCGGCGTGATCACCGGCACAAAGGCGGATTCCTGCAGCCGGCGCGCAAAGCCGAACAACGGATCGACCAGGTAGGCGCGACCGCCACTGGCCTGCAACTCGAGCTGCACGGCGCGCTGCACCTGTTCGGCCAGCGCGATGCGGATATGGAACAACGACGCCGCGTCAGCCACATAAACGCCGTCGGCGAGTCCGCTCAACAGCGCTGTGGTCAGCTGCTGCAACGTGCCGGACACGTCATCCAGTGCGTCCTGTATGACGCTGCGCGAACTGTTGCAGCGTGCCTGGGCAGCGGCCAGCGCCGCCCTCGCCAGACCGATCGACATGCCGCACTGCATGCCCAGAAAGGACGGCCGCACGCGTGGCAGCCAGGCGCGGGCGTCCGGCGTGATCACGTCGCCATCGTCGATCCTGACCGCATCGATGCGAATCGCGGCGGTGTTGGAGCCGCGCATGGCGATCAGGTCAAGATCGGCGCTGCGCTCGACACCCTCTCGTGCACTGTCGAGCGCCACGATGAAGGGCGGGCCGCCGTCGGCATCGGACACCGCCGCGGCGAAGGTGAAACCGGACTTGCGCAGATTGGTCACCCAGGGCAACTGGCCATCGAGCTGGCGACCTTCCGGTATCCGACGTGCCTCGATCTGCAGCGACTCGATGCCGCACAGGAACTTCATGGCGTTGGACAATCCGGTCGCACCGCCATGGCAGCCATCGAGCAACGACGGCAGCAAGCGGGCGCGCAGTGCGTCGTTCGGGCTCTGCAACAGATATTCGATGAAGGCGCGGTGACCCCAGAACACGAAGGCGGCGGCCAGCGAGTGTTCGGCCACCGCGGCGATTGCCTCGACCGCGTCCCGCACATCGCCGCCGGCACCGCCCTGCTCCCTCGGCACCCCCGCCCCGATCAGCCCCCCCGCGGCCAGCGCCGGCAGCAGCGCCTCATCGTCGGCACGGCCGTCATTGATCGCCGGCGCCTGCGCCTGCAGCCAGTCGCGCAAACGGTCGGGAAGACGGCTCATGGCTGCAGCACCCCGGCACGGAACGGTTCGAGCTGCAGGTTCACCGGACTTTGCGCCAGGCTGTTGGCGAAGTTGCACAAGGTCGCAAGGCTCACACCGAGGATGACTTCAAGCACCTGCTGATCGGTAAAGCCGGCCGCCCTGAAACGCGCCAGCTCATTGTCGCTGACAGCACCACGGGTCGCGATCACCGCGCGCGCAAAGTCGGCAATGGCGTCGAACCGCGGATGACCGGTCGGCTGGCTTCGCTGCAGCGCCACCACGGCGGCCGCGTCGAAGCCGGCCTTCTTCAGCGCAATCGCGCTGTGTCCGGCCACGCAGAAATCGCAGCCGTGAAGCGTGGCAGCGGTGATCTGCACCACCTCACGCTCGGCCAGCGTCAGGCTGGCGCGACTGTTGATCTCGGACACCGTGAGAAAGGTCTCCAGCGCCACCGGCGCATTGGACAACGCGGCGATCAGATTGGGCAGATAGCCGTTGGCCGTGATTACCTTGTCGATATAGGGACGGCTGGCTGCGGGTGCGCTGTCGGGGGTGTGCAGGGTGAGGCGGGTCATGGTCAAAAGATCGGTGTTCAGGACGCACGCACTGTAGTGAGCCTCGCAGCGCTTCCAAACCAATTCGTTTCGATGAGCTATTCATGGAATGCAATGCATAACGGGCCTGTTTCCGTTACTGGAAAGCAGACCCGTATGTTTAGCGAATCCGGAGACGTCGACCGGGAGCTGTGACGCGCTCAGCTCTTGCGCTGCCCCGCCAGACGCCTGACCACCGCGGCGAAACGATCCACCTCTTCGCAGGTGTTGTAGAAGGCCAGCGACGGGCGCACCGTGGTTTCCAGACCAAAGCGACGCAGAATGGGCTGTGCGCAATGGTGTCCGGTACGCACCGCGATGCCTTCCTCGTTCAGCGCCTGACCCACTTCGTCGGTCGTGTAGCCCTTCAGCACGAAGGACAGCACGCTCGCCTTGTCGGCCGCAGTTCCGATCAGTCGCACACCCGGAATGCCTTCGATTGCGTGCGTCGCATACACCAGCAGGTCGTGCTCGTAGCGCGCGATGTTCTCGATGCCGACGCGGCCGACATAGTCGAGTGCGGCACCGAGACCGACGGCATCTGCAATGTTGCCGGTACCGGCTCCGGAAGCGGCCCGGGGGCGGGTGGAAAATCGTACGCTCGAAGGTGACATCCTTGATCATGTTGCCGCCGCCTTGCCAGGGCGGCATGTCTTCAAGGATGTCGCGCTTGCCATACACCACGCCGATGCCGGTCGGGCCGAATATCTTGTGGCCCGAGAAGACGAAGAAGTCGGTGTCCAGCGCCCGCACATCGACCCGCATGTGCGACACCGACTGCGCGCCATCGATCAGCGTCTTCGCGCCGGCGCGATGGGCGAGTTCGACGATCTCGCGTACCGGCACCACGGTACCGAGCGCATTCGAAACCTGTGTCACGGCAACCAGCTTCGTCTTCTCGTTCAGCAGGCGTTCGTATTCTCCGAGCAGCACCTGACCGCTGTCATCGACCGGAATGACCCGGATCTTCGCGCCGGTTTCGGCCGCCAGCTGCTGCCAGGGCACGATGTTGGCGTGGTGTTCCAGATGCGACACGATGATTTCGTCGCCTTCACGGATGTTCTTCGCACCCCAGCTCTTGGCGACCAGATTGATCGCTTCGGTCGCGCCGCGCACGAAGATGACTTCCTCGACCGACCCGGCGCCGATGAAGCGCGCAACCTTCTGCCGCGCCGCCTCGTAGGCATCGGTCGCCCGGGCGGCAAGTTCGTGCGCCGCCCGGTGGATGTTCGAGTTCTCGTGCGCATAGAAGTACGACAGTCGGTCGATCACCGCCTGCGGCTTCTGCGTCGTCGCGGCGTTGTCGAACCACACCAGTTGCCGGCCATTCACGCGCTCGGCAAGGATGGGAAAGTCGCGTCGTACCGCGTTGACGTCGAACGGCGGGTGACGCCCGGCATCGGCATTCGGCACGCGACCGGCGTGACCGACGGTCGGTGCTGCGTTCGGCTCGACGAAGTAGTACGACGGTGAGGCTGACGGCGATGGCGCAGCTGTCGGCGACGCGCCATGCGACGGTTCAGCCAGCAGCGCGCGCAGCGCATCGCTGCCCGGCAGACCGAAGGACTGCGCGGTCAGCCGATCGTCGTGCGGCACACCCGGTGCGGCCTGAGGTGCCGATTGCAGCGCGCTTGATTCACCGATGAAGTAATACGGCGACGACGGCGCCGAAGCGCCGCCTGCCGGAAAGGCCGGTGCGCCACCGACAGCGGGCAGCGAGGCAGCGTAGGCTTCAGGCACCCCCTGCGCGGCGGCCGAGCGCGGCGATCCGACCGGATAGGCGTCGCTCGCGACGTCGGGCACATGATTCTGCGCGGTGGCATGCGGCACCAGCTTCGGCGACGACGCGCCGAGCGACAGCCCGTGTTGCGGCGCAGCCGGGACGGTGGCCGTGACCGGCGACGATGGCGCTGACTGGGGCAGCGGTACGGCCGGCGCCTGCGGCGTCGGCGCGGGAGCAAAGGCCTGCGCACCCGAGCCGCTGCCGAAAGCAGGCGCCGACTGCCCCGGCAGCGCGGCGAACAGCTCGCTTGCCATGCGGGCCAGCAGGCTTTCGTCGGGCGCGCCGGGCGGCAGGGCCGCGGACAGGCCGCTCACGTTACTGCTTGTAGGTGTCGGGATACTCATGGTACTTGCCGATCTCCACGTCATCGAGCACCGCCAGTGCATCTTCGGTCAATACGGCCAGCGAGCAGTAGAGCGAAATCAGGTATGAGGCGATCGCGCTGCGGTTGATGCCCATGAAGCGGACCGACAGGCCCGGGCTCTGTTCGCCGGCGAGGCCCGGCTGGAACAGGCCGACCACGCCCTGACGCTTTTCGCCGGTGCGCAGCAGGATGATCTTGGTCTTGCCGTCCTCGACCGGCACCTTGTCCGACGGGATCAGCGGCAGGCCGCGCCAGGTCAGGAACTGCGAACCGAACAGGCTCACGGTCGGCGGCGGCACACCGCGGCGCGTGCATTCGCGGCCGAAGGCGGCAATGGCCAGCGGATGGGTCAGGAAGAAACCCGGTTCCTTCCACACCCTGGTGATCAGGTCGTCGAGATCGTCCGGCGTGGGTGCGCCGGTCAAGGTCGAAATGCGCTGGTCGTCATGCACATTCGCCAGCAGGCCGTATTCCGGGTTGTTGATCAGTTCGCTTTCCTGGCGCTCCTTGATCGTTTCGATCGTCAGGCGCAACTGCTCCTTGATCTGGTCGTGCGGGCTGCTGTAAAGGTCCGAAATGCGGGTGTGCACATCGAGCACCGTGGTCACCGCATTCAGGAAATACTCGCGCGGCTGTTCGTCGTAGTCGACGAAGATCTGCGGCAGTTCGGCCTCGTCGCGCTGCGAGCACGCCACGCGTACGTCCTGCGGGTTCTTGACCCGGTTCAGGCGGTAGATGCCGGCTTCGACCGGCAGCCATTGCAGCAGGTGCACCAGCCAGCGCGGGGTGATGGTGGACAGCTGGGGTACGGTTTTGGTCGCATTGGCAAGCTGGCGGGCGGCGTTGTCGCCGAGCGCCAGTTGCGCGTCCTGTTGTTCTGCCATGGGAAACTCCTGACGAGGTAGAAACCGGGAATCCGGCTTATTCATAAATTTGCTAAGTTAATATCGCTTTCTTCTAAGCGAGGCTCAACCGGCTATAGCCGCCACGCGCGCTGAATACACGTGTGGCGGACGGCTCAACTTTATGGTTCGGTGGCTGCGAGCTCTCCCTCGCAGCGCGACAGCAGCGCTGAAGCGCTGAGTTCGAACGCGTGTGCCAGTTTTGCGATGGTCACCAGTGAAGGCATGGCGTTGCCGCGCTCCACCTCACCGAGGTAAGAGCGGTTGAGTTCGGCGCGCTCGGCCAGCCACTCCTGCGACCACCCCCTTGCTTCGCGCGCCCGGCGCACCGCACGGCCGAATGCGCCGGCAATCGCGTCGCCGGTCGCCGAAGCGTCTTGCGCCGCCTTCCCGTCGCGATCGCCGGCCGAAGCAGGTCGCGCGTTCATCCTTTGGGACTGCCGTCTGCGGCCTGCTCATGCAGCGAACTGGCCTGGGTCACATTGCTGCCGGGCGGTACGCTGCGTGTCAGCCACACATTGCCGCCGATGATGGAGCCGCGCCCGATGGTGACGCGGCCGAGTATGGTGGCGCCGGCGTAGATGACGACGTCGTCCTCGACCAGCGGATGGCGCGGCAAGCCTTTCTGGAGCGTGCCTTCCACATCGGTCGGAAAACGCTTGGCACCGAGCGTGACCGCCTGGTAGAGCCGCACCCGTTCGCCGATGACTGCGGTTTCCCCGATCACCACGCCGGTGCCGTGGTCGATGAAGAAGCCCGCGCCGATGCGTGCACCCGGGTGGATGTCGATGCCGGTAATGGAATGTGCCGCTTCCGCGATGATGCGGGCAACCAGCGGCACGCCCAGGCTGTACAGGCGATGTGCCAGCCGGTGATGGATGATGGCCAGCACACCGGGGTAGCACAACAGCACTTCATCGACACTGCGCGCCGCCGGGTCGCCCTGGAACGCCGCCAGTACGTCGGTATCGAGCAACCGGCGAAGGTCAGGCAAGGACAGCGCGAACGACTCGACGATGGCGCGCGCCTGGGCATCGACACCATTGCTCGCGTCCGGAGAGTGACGCGCGTTGTAACGCAGTTCGAGCTGCACCTGGCGCAACAGCGATACCAGTGCGGCATCCAGCGTGTAGCCGACGTAGAAGTCTTCGCTCTCCTGATGCAGATCCGACGGGCCGAGCCGCATCGGGAACAGCGCACCGCACAGCGCATCGGCCACATCGCGCAAGGCGTCGCGCGACGGAAACTCTCGCGCACCGAATTCGCGGGTGCGCTGCTGCGCGCCACGCCATTGCGAGCGCACCGCGCGCAACTCCGACACGATGCGGTCAAGTTGCCAGGGCCCGTCGAGTACAGACGTCCCGGTACTGCCGTTGTCCTTCAGATTCATTTGAGATCCCGATGAGAAGCCCGGGCCGCGCCGGACACCGGCCCGTACTGGTCAGTCCTGCTCCCAGGGCAGACCTGAAACCACCCAGCCGCCACTGTTGCGTCGCTGCTGCGCCGCATTGAGTTCGCCCTCGAACCCTTCGAGCACATTGAATGCGGAGCCGAAGCCGGCCTTGGCGGCGGCTTCGGCGGCAAGCGCGGAACGCTTGCCGCTGCGACAGAGGAACAGCACCACCGCGTCCTTCCCGACGCGCGCCTCAAGTTCCTTCACGAAGCGGGGGTTGCGCGTCATCGCGGTACCGGTGGCCCACGCCACATGCACCGTGCCAGGCACCTGACCGACGAACTTGCGTTCCTCGGCGGTCCGGACATCGACCAGCACGGCTTCTCCGGCAGAAAACAATGCCCAGGCCTCGTGCGGCGTCACGCCGCCGGCA
>FWPV01013898.1_pt1 | contig 11984 bp, 8 predicted proteins | sample 2228371 | NCBI WGS metagenome assembly FWPV01 (sample SAMEA103939776, study PRJEB20133) | metagenome | reverse complement strand
CCCGCCCGCCACCACCGCGAGCCGCACCGCTCGGCCGCGTTGCGCCCCGAAAATCTCACTCAGCAGGCGGCGGTCAGGCAGGTCCCGGGGCAGGAGGATTTCGTCGGGGAGCGGTCGGCCCTCCTGGTAGTACTGCTTGAGGAAGTCGCCCAGCAGGTCGCTTTGGGGCAGGGGGTCGGGGAAAAAGTATTCCTGGCTGCCGCTGACCAGGCCGCCTCTGACCAGCAGCACCAGCACCAGGGCCCGGCCGTCTTCCTGGGCCAACCCGATGACGTCCTGGTCCTTGAAGTGCGGGCGGGCCATGGCCTGGCGCTCCAGGGTCTCTCTGATGGCGTGCATCCGGTCCCTCAGGCGCGCCGCCTTCTCGAAATCCAAAGCCGCGGCGGCCTGCGCCATTTCCTGCTTCAGGGCCTGCAAAAGATGGCGCCCCCGGCCTTTCAGGAACTGCACCGCCTCCCGGGCCGCCTGGAGGTATTCCTCTTTGCTCACCAGACCGGCGCAGGGGCCCAGGCAGCGCCCCAACTGGGCGTTCAGGCAGGGTCTGGTCCTGGGGGGCAGGCGCCGCTCCTTGCAGCTCCTCAGGCCGAAGACCTGCTTCATCACCTTCACCGTCTCCCGGGCCAGGGAGGCCGAAGCGTAGGGCCCGAAGTAGAGGGCGCCGTCTGCCGCGAAGCGGCGCACGAAGCGCAGAGCCGGGTAGTCTTCCCGGAGGTCCAGCCGCAGGCAGAGGAAATTCTTGTCGTCCTTCAGCTCGACGTTGTAGCGGGGCCGGTGCTCCTTGATGAGGTTGCGCTCCAGGATGAGGGCCTCCCGCTCGGTGGCGGTGAGGATATAGCGGACCTCCGCCAGCTTGCGGAGCATCATGGCGGTCTTGGGGTCATGGCGCTCCGGCGCCTTGAGATAGGAACCCAGCCGGTTCCTCAGGTTTACCGCCTTGCCCACATAGAGCACCCGGCCGCCCTTCTCCTGAAAGAGATAAACCCCGGGCTGCCGGGGAACCTGGGGCAGGATGGCGGCCAGGGCTGGATAAGGCGTCTGCGGTTTGTCGGCGCCGGAGGGCTGTTTGTCCATGTCGGTCCTGGGGGGAGGGGTCCCGTTGGCTCAGGTCCTCCACCTGCGCCCGGCAAATTCAGGCAAAACCTTGGGCGGGCGGCGGGACGAGCGGAATCGTCCCAGAGCTGGCCCGCGCTCCCGGCGGTTTGCCGCTCTTTGCCGGACCCTACCTTTACAAGGCGGTTTTCCATCTTATTATACTGACAGACGCCGGCGCCGAGAAGCCACCGAGGAGGTTGACCATGACCCTGCCCACGCGGCCTTTGGGGTCCACCGGGATTCAGGCCACCCAGCTGGGATTGGGGGGAGAAGGGGTGCTGCGCACCTTCGGCTATGACCGGGAAGCCCAAGCGGTGATCGACGCGGCCTTCAGCGGCGGCATCCGCTATTTCGAGTCGGCCCGGGCCTACTCCGGCAGCGAAGCCTACCTGGGCCAGGGCCTCAAGGGCCAGCGGGACCAGGTCTTCCTCACCAGCAAGTCCCACGGCCGCAGCCGCCGGGAGGCCGAAGCCCACCTGGCCGCGACGCTGCGCCACCTCCAGACCGACTACCTGGACCTCTGGCAGGTGCATGATGTGCGCACCCGGGCTGACCTGGAGGCCATCGCCGCCCCGGGCGGGGCCCTGGAAGCCTTCCGCTGGGCCCGGGAGCGGGGCTATGCCCGCTTCCTGGGGGTGACCGGCCACCACGACCCCGGGGTGCTGCGCCAGGCTCTGGACCTGATGGCCTTCGATACGGTGCTCCTGCCCGTCAACCCGGCGGAGCCATATTCCGCCAGCTTCCTGCCCCTGGCCCAAGAGGCCTTGGACCGGGGCCTGGGGGTCATCGGCATGAAGGTGCTGTGCCGGGGGCTGGTGGGCCAGCTCCAGGTGGCCGAGGCCGGTGATTTCGTGCGCTACGCCTTGAGCCAGCCGGTGAGTCTGGTGGTCATCGGCGCGGACGACGTGGCCCAGGTGCAGGAGCTCATCGCCGCGGCCCGAAACTTCACCCCCATGCCGCCGGAGGAGCAGCGCCGGCTGGAGGAGGCGGTGCGCCCCTTCGCCCGGGGCCTGATGTACTACAAACCGTGAACCCGGCAACTTCGGCCGTTGCCGCCGGCAACCTTTTGGCTTGCCTCGGCGCGCGAGGTATGGAACAATGCTGCCAGACTGATCAGCCGACACCGACCAGGAGGCCTCCATGCTCAGGGAATTCAAAGAATTCGCCATGAAGGGCAACGTGGTGGACATGGCCGTGGGCATCATCATCGGGGCGGCCTTCGGCACCATCGTCAAGTCCCTGGTGGATGACCTCCTCATGCCTCCCATCGGCCTGCTGTTGGGCAATGCGGACTTCTCCAACCTGTTTTGGGTGCTCAAGGAGGGGAAAACCGCGCCCCCCTATGTCTCGGTGGCTGCGGCCAAACAGGCCGGGGCGGTGACCCTGAACGTCGGGCTGTTTCTTAACACCGTCATCAGCTTTGTTATCGTGGCCTTTTCCGTGTTCCTGGTGGTCAAGGCCGTGAACCGCATGAGGCGGGAGGCGCCCCCTGCCGACCCCACCACCAAGGACTGCCCTTTCTGCTGCACCGCCATCCCCGTGAAGGCGGTGCGCTGTCCGCACTGCACTTCGGAGTTGCCCCTGTCGGCCTGAAGCCGGCAGCCGCAGGAAAAGAGCAGCCCCGGTCCGCCCTCCAACCCGCCCAGCCGGCAGGTTAATCCCCGGGGTGGGTTCGGGCCGGCGGGCCCTGCTCCCGGGCCGCCAGCCGCCGCCGGGCTGCGGCCGCCAGCCACCCCAAACCCGCCAGCACTACCACCAACAGGACGGCCAAACTCCCCGGAACCCGTCCCTGGCAGCCGACCTGGACCACGGCGTCAGCCCCCACCACATAAAAGGCGATTCCCGGCAACAGGCAGAGCCACGACCAGAAGAGATAGGGAAGAAACGGCACCCGGGTCAGGCTGAAGCCGTAATTCAGGAGACTGAAGGGAAGAATCGGCACCAACCGGGTCAGGGCTACGATGATGGCCCCGTGTTCGGCCGTGAGCCGCAGGAGCCGCCGGAACCGGGCACTGCCTGAAAGCCGGCGCTCCACTGCCTCGCGGGCCAGATAACGCCCCAAGAGGAAGGCCAGGGCGGCCGCCATCGTTGCGGCGGTGTGAGCCAGCAGGATCCCCCAGAAGGAGCCGAAGAGCACCCCGCCCATCATGGTCAGGGCCGATCCCGGGACGGCGGCCACAGCTGCGGTCACGAAAACCAGCACGTAGGCCAGCGGCGCCCAATGGCCCAGACCTGCCAGCCACTCCCGCACGGCGGCCAGCCGGTCCCCCAGGCCGAGCACGGGAGCGGCCAGCACCAGGACGGCCACCGGCACCAGGAAAAGCCCGAGGCGCCACCAGGATAAAGGGGGGGTGCAGTGCCGGGATTCAGGTTTCATGGAGAGGAAGATACCTTTTCTTGCCCGCCGCCCCAAGGGAAAATTGCCGCCAGCGGCCTTCCTGTCCGGGCCCGGCAGGTGCCGCTGGCCGGGTCCTCCAAAAATTTGATGACGCCGGCAGATAAACTTTTTCTTTTGGTGAGGATGCCGGGAAAAAATATCTTTACTTTTTTCCCCATTCTTTCTAACATGCTTTCCTGGATTGCTATTTATCATGAGATGCGGCGGGCATTTCAAGGAACCTTGAAAACCGGTTTAAGAATTCTTCAGAAAATGCCGTTAAGGAAAAAGGTTTTTAATCTTTTGGAAATTACCTCCAGCATTGCGATCTCAGGGGATACTGATGGGTACGCCGATTTGGCCGCGCTGGCGCAAACCGGAAAAGGGGGAGACTGAAATGGTGGAAACCGCAAAGGTTCGAGGTTGGGGGGCGCCCGGCCGCCTCCTCCTGGCACTCCTCGCCGCCCTGCTGGCTCTGTCGCTGGGCGCCGGGGGGGCCGGGGCGGCGCAGTTAAAAATCAAGGACCAGGAGCTGACGCAGACCCTGAAGCTCAAGGTGGGCCAGTCCAAGGTGCTGCGGACCCCCTTTGCCATCACCCGGGTGAGCGTGGCCGACCCCGAAGTGGCGGACATCATTCTCACCAGCCCCCGGGAGATATACATCAACGGTCTGGCTCCGGGGGTCACCAACCTGAGTCTCTGGGGCGGCAACCGTTTCACCAGCGCCCGGGTAACGGTGGAGGCCGACGTCAGCATCCTCAAAGAAAAGCTGGCCCAAGTCCTGCCGAAAGAGAAAATCTCGGTGCAGGCTGCGGATGAGTCCATCATCCTCTCCGGCGAGGTCTCCGGCCCGCTGGCCCAGCAAACCGCCATAGTCCTGGCCGCTCCCTTCGTGGGCGGCAAGAAGGACCGGGTGGTCAATCTGCTGCATGTGGGCGGCGTCCAGCAGGTGTTGGTGGAGGTGCGGGTGGCGGAAATCAACCGCAATGTGGGCCGCCGCCTGGGGGTCAACTTCATCGTCCGGGACCGCCAGCACGCTTTCGGGGTCAGCACCATCGGCAACCTCACCACGGTGACCGATTTGATCCGAAGCTTCGGGGGCACCGACATCACCACGAACATCGGCAATAGCATCAACGCCATCGCCGGTTGGCAGACCGGCTCTTTCCTGTGGACTTTGTTCCTGGACCTGCTCAAGCAGCATCGCCTGGGCCGCTTGCTGGCCGAACCGAATCTGGTGACCACCAGCGGTCAGGAGGCCAGTTTTCTGGCGGGCGGCGAGTTTCCTGTGCCGGTACCCCAGCAGTTCCAGACCATTACCATTGAGTGGAAAAAGTTCGGGGTCGGATTGGTGTTCACCCCCACAGTGCTGGAAAATAACCGCATCGCCCTGAAGGTGGCCCCGGAGGTGAGTGAGCTGGACTTTTCCGCCGGCATCGCCCTGACCGCCGCCGGCTTTGCGGTTCCGGGGCTGGCGGTGCGCCGGCTGTCCTCGCATGTGGAGGTTCAGGACGGCCAGACCTTTGCCATTGCCGGCCTCATTTCCGACTCGCACCGCACGGCGGTGGACAAGTTCCCCATCCTGGGGGACATCCCCATCCTGGGGCCCCTGTTCCGCTCCACCCAATACCAGAAGAACGAAACCGAGTTGGTCATCCTGGTGACCCCGCACCTGGTGAAGCCCATCACCAGTCAGGCTGCCAGGCTGCCCACCGACAAGTTTGTGGAGCCCTCCGACCTGGAGTTCTACCTGTTGGGCTGGCAGCAGGGAGCGCCGAAACCCGCCCCGGCAGCGACGCCGACCAACGGCGGCCAGAACCCGACGCAACCCCTGCCTCCCGACTTCGGGCGGCAGAAAGTGGAATAAGGGGGAGAAATTATGCATCTTCTGTGCCGAACCGGCGCCTTTGCCGTGGCCGCTGTGCTCCTGATGCTCCTGGTGGCGGCCTGCTGCCAGCCCCAGACCCTGGAGCGGGATTACGGCCGCTCAGTGACCAACAATCTGGTGGGCCAGTTGGTGAATCCCCGGGCAGGGCAGGCCAATACCCCCACCGCCGGCCTGGACCCGGTATCCAGCGCCAATCTGCTGGGCAAATACGAGTCCTCTTTTAAAGAAAAAGCCGGTCAACCCATGCTGCAGCTCACTACGGGTGGGGCTGGCAGCTGAGAACCTCACAGGTTGGTGGGGAGCAGGCTCCCGCGGGGCTGACCCGGAAAGGAAGCCTCCTCCCCTCGGGTTGCCAGAGACAGCCCGACTCCCCGTTGTCTAACTTCGGGAACAGGTTGAAAGGGCCGCTATATCCTGGCTAACCCTCTCAGCCTGCAGGGGGATGGAACGATGCCCGCGAAGCACATCAGAAAACCGGGCTGGCGGCCAGAGGCGTTCGGGGGCCTGATGCTGGTCTTCCTGGGTCTCTGGTGCGTGAGTCTGGTCCTGTCCGCCACCGCTTGCAACAGTACCAAGCTTGGTCAGCCTCCCTTCTCACCGGGAGCCCAAAAGCAATTTCTCCAGGCCGTGCGGCCGCCTTCCGGCGAAACCGCCCGGCTGCTGCAAAACGCCAGCACCCTGAGGATGATGGGCCGCACCACCCTGGCCCTGAAAGAACTGGAAGAGGCTTACCAGCGGGAGCCGGGCAATCTGAAAATCGTTGATGCCTTGGCCCAGTGTTATGAGGACCTGGGCGCTTATGAGCGGGCCCAGGACCTTTACCAGGAGGCCTTGAAGCGGGAGCCGGGCCATCCGGCCCTGACCAACAATCTGTGCTTTTCTTATTACCAGGCGGGCCTCTGGCAGAAAGCCGAAGCCTGCTTCCGGGAGGCGTTGCAGCGGGAACCGGGCAACGCCAAGGCCCGCAACAACCTGGGACTGCTCCTGGTGCGGCAGGGTCGCCAAACCGAGGCCTTGGCCCTGTGGCAGCAGCATGAAGGCGAGGCCGCAGCCCGCCAGCGTCTGTCCCAGGCCATGGCCTCTCTGGGGCTGCCGGCCCCGGCCGCGCAGGCCCGCCTTGCAGAACCGCTTCCTGCTTCCCCGGCGGCGGCCTCCCCGGCGGCGACCACCAAGCCTGTGCAGGCCTTGCCGGCCGCAGCAGCGCCTCAACCCCAGCCGCCTCCGACGTCAGCCCCCGTTGCAGCCTCAGCTCCGGTCTCGCCTGAGCGGGTCTCCCACCCGGCTCCGGTGGCTGCGGCGCCGCCGAGGACTGCGACTTCAGTGACCGCAAAGCCGCAGGCTGCCATGACCCAGGAGAGCGCACCGGCCAGCGCACCGGCCCCCACTGCCTCCGAACCACCGACGGCGGTGGCCGGTGGGGCTCCGCCATCGCCATCTCCCCGGCCGACTCCGACAAACGCGCCGATCGTGGCCAAACCGGCGACCCCGCCGCCGACGGCGTCAGCGAAGCCGGCCCTCCCAGAAAAAAGGCCGCCCGCGGCCAAGCCCGCACCCCCGGTGGCAGCCGCCCCGCTGCCCCAGAAGGTCAAGCAGCCAGAATCCCTGACCACCGCCGTAACTGCGGGACAGCCGGCCGCCTCCACGAGGGTTGCCGCTGCCGGGAAAGCGGCGCCCCCGAAAAAGGCGGAACCTGCCCAGGTTAAGCCGGCCGCGGCGGTCAAGGCCGTGACGGCCAGCGCCAAACCGGCAGCTGTGAGGCAGAAAGCCGCAAAACCGAGGCCTTCCCAGCCGGCGACGTCACTTACCAAGGAGACTCCCGCCCTGCATCCGCCCGCCCCTGTGCCTGGGCCGCAGGAGAGTGCAGCCGCCGTCCCCGCGGCTTCCCCCGGGGAGGCTTATTTGACGAGCCGGGAACTTCTGGAGACCCCCCTGGTGGTGCTCAACGGCAACGGCCGCCGGGGCATGGCGCTGAAACACCGGCAATGGCTGAATATGGAAGGCTTTACGGTGGTGGCGCACGCCAATTTCCGGGACTTCGGCCAGAAGCGCACCGCCATCTGCTATCACCCGGACATGGGGCGGGTGGCCCGGCATCTGGCCCAACACTTTTATCCGCACGCTGACCTCCAGGAGGTCCCTGCTCCGGCCGGGAAAGCGACGGTCAAAATCATCCTGGGGCGTGACCAATGGGACCGGGAAGGCCAGATCAACGGGCGCCTGGCGGCATTGGCAGCCAAGGCCGAAGTAGTGCTGGCCGCCCTGCCGCCCGCCGGGAAGCGGCAACCCCCCGAGGGAGCTGCCAAGCCCGCGCCTCCCGCCTCCGCCGGGCTGGTTTCCGCTCAGCCTGAATCAACCTCGGCCGGCGGCGACAGCCGCCCGCTGGCCCTCACCGCGGCGGAGCTCATCCAGACCCGCATCGCGCTGCGAAACGGCAACGGCCGGCCCAAGCTGGCCCGGGACTGCCGCACTGAGCTCAGTCTCCAGGGGTTCAATGTGGTGGATATCAACAATCACCATGACTTCGGCGCCGAGCAGACGGTGATTCTCCACCGGAGCGGCGCGGAGCGGGTGGCGCGGGCCCTGGCCCAGCAGTTCTTTCCCACCGCCCGTTTGCAGGAGGCGGCCAACTGGCCGGAGGAAGTGGACGTCAAGGTCATCCTGGGGAAGGACCTGACCCAGCGGCCGGAGACTTTGGCCTTTCTGGCCCATTAATCCCCAAGGAAGGCAACCCGAGGAAAGCCGCTGCGGCCTGGACGGCCGAGGCGGCTTTTTCGCGGGCTAACTCGGTAGCACCAAGGCGTGGGGTGGTTAGGCAGGCCGGGGCGGTCCGGGAGAACGGACCAATTGTTCCAGGTCGGCCATGATCTTGCGGCGGTAACGCTCCACCTCCTCCGGATTCAGCATGATCATGTCCAGCTGGCGGGTGTGGATGGTGACGTAGCCCAGCACCTTCAGGCGGCTGAGCATGTAGTCCAGGGCTTCCCCTTCCAGGCGGGCGAAGAGGGCGTCCTCCTTGACATCCACCTTGAAGTCGAAATGCTCCAGGATCTCGGCCACGAACTGGGCCCTGAGGATGCGCCGGGGTTGGTCCGCCGCGCCGCCCTTGAAGGTGAAGCGCAGGTAGTTTTCGTAGGGCTCCTCGCCGGTGAGGGCCTCCACCGTGGAGAAGTGGAACCCCAGCCGGGAAGTCAGGTTGCAGAAGTATTTGGAGGCCATGAAATAGTTCTGGTTGCCGTACACCGTGCCGCCCGCCGCAGCCAGATTGGGGTCGGTGGCGGCCCCCATGACGATGGACATGAACCCCGCGGTGTCCACCGGCGGCGGGCCTTCCCAGGGCACCGCGGTGATGCCCTCCCAGAGGGCCAGCAGGGGGATGGAGGCAATGTTGTCCAGGGTGACTTCCTTGCCGGGCACCTCCTCCTTGAAGGCATCCTCCAGGTTGAGCACCAGCCATTGCATGGGCACATCGGTCACCAGGCGCTTGATGAAATGTCGGGTGAGTGCCTGGTCCCGCTCCACCGCAAACATTTCCCGCACCGAGACCTCATGGGCGAAGCGGGTGATGTCATGCAGCGTGCGGCAATGTTGAGGGGAAAACTCCCGGCTGGCCGGGTCGGTGAGGTTCAGGGGCGTGATGTACGCCATGACCTCTTGCATGGTCTCATATACCGGAGTGCCCTCCATGACCCCCTTTTTGGCCGGGGATGCGGTCAGCAGGGTCTCCACCCGGCCGGCATAAATGGCGTGGCCGTCGGCGTCCACGGTGACCACTTCCCCGGGCCGCAGCAGGCGGGTGGCCTCGAAAGTGTTGAACAGGGCGGGGATGCGGAACTCCCGGGAGACATTGGCCAGGTGGCCGGTGATGCCCCCCCGGTCGGTGACCACCGCCGCCGCCCGGGGCAGGATGGAGGCCCAACCCGGGTGGGCGAAGGCGGTAACCAGCACCGCACCCTCGGGGAATTGGAGCACGTCCAGGTTGTTCTTCACCACATAGACCGGCCCCGCCGCCACCCCGGGGCTGGCCCGCTCGCCGCCCCGAAACAGGACGGGGTTGGAGACCTCCTCCAGGGGCGGGCGTTCCTCCGGGGAGGCCCCAGTCACCTGCTGGAGGGGCCGGCTCTGGAGGATGAACATCCGGCCCGCGGCGTCAATGGACCACTCGATGTCCTGGGGGGCCTGAAAATGCTCCTCCAACTTCAGGGCGAGGCGGGCCAACTCCAGGGCTTGGTCATCCGTCAGGGACGGCAGGTCAGCCTCCGGGTCCTCCTCCATGACGACGCCCTCCCCCGGCAGGCACACCGCCTTCTGGTGTTTGTGGGCCACCTCCCGACGCCCGATGGCCAGCGGGTTGCGGCTGATTTCCCATACATCAGGCGTGACGCTGCCGTCCACCACACTTTTGGCCAGTCCGTGGACCCCGTTGATGAAGACCACCTCCCGGCGGATGTTGGTGGGATCCCGGGTGTACATGACGCCGCCGCTGACCGCCTCCACCATCTGCATGCAGCCCACGCACATGGGGACGTCCTCGTCCCGCAGCCCCTTGTGCAGACGGTAGTTCAGGGCGGTGAGGGCATACTTGCTGGCCAGGATTTCCTTGTAGGCGGAGAGCAGGTTTTCCGGGCTGACGTTTAACTCCGAGCGGTATTGGCCGGCAAAGGAGGTCTCCACCGCGTCCTCGCCGATGGCGCTGGAGCGCATGGCCACCTTGACGGGCTGCCCTGCCCGGACCGTTAATTCCTGATAGGCCGCGATGATGGCCTCGGCCAACTCCGGGGGCACTTCCCCCCGGATGATTTCCATCTGGATTTCAGAACTCAGGCGGTAGAGGTCGGCGATTTCCTCCATCTCCAGGGCCTGAAGCCGGCGGTTGATTTCCTCCTGCAGGCCGTTGTGGCGCAGGAACAGCTCGAAGGCCGCGGCGGTGATGGCAAAGCCGGGGGGCACCGCCAACTCCGGCAGGGCCCGGGTGATTTCTCCCAGGTTGGCCATTTTGCTCCCCACCCCGTCGGCCATTTCCCTGGTCACCCGGCTCAAGGGCAGCACCAGCTCGCGGATCACCGGAAGGCGGCGGCGGTTGAGCACCGCCTCGATCTTTTCCCGGATTTCTTCAAACACCGGCACCAGGGTGGGGTACTTGTTGCCGGAAAGCTCGTTCAGCGAGCGGATCATGGCAAACACGTTGACGCAGGCGGCGGTGGCGTGGGCCCGCACAAAGGTCATGCCGAAGCTGCGCTGGCCGTGCAGGGTGGTTTCCATTTCCGCCATGATCTGCAAGGCGGCATTGTTGTGATTCAGCAGGACCTTGAAGGCATGGAACTTGGCCCGGAAGGCCCGGCGCAGCTCCTCCATGGCTTCGGCCGGCGGGGCCGTCTCCCGGGAAAACCAGCTCTTCAACCGCGCCAGGAAACCCCTCATATGCACAAAGCCTTTTCGGGCGGCTGGGAGAGAGGCGGCCAGGGGGCTCAGACCCCGGCCCGCTCTCGGCAACCTGCGCTCCCCCCGGAGGGAGTTGGAAGCGAAGGGCGGGGGGCAGGCGCCTCCAGCCCGCTCCTCAACTGCCGGAGTCTTGGCGGGGCAGGCGGACCAGGTAGCCCGCCTTGACTTCCTGATCGGCGGCGGCCCATCACACCGCGTCGGTTTCGGTGGCCTCCTTGACTTCAATGGAGGCCGTGCGCCGGCCTTTGGGATCGAATACCGGCAGGCGGTCGCCAGGTTGGAGGCCGTGTCGGGTGCCCAGCCCGAAGCCGACCTCCAGGATGCCCTCACCCCGGGTGACCCGGTAAATTTCCCCCTGCCCCTGGGCGGCCATGAGCCTTTCGATGGGCCAGGAAAGGAGAAAGACCCCGCCAAAGGCCAGGACGATTCCCGGCACCAGCAAGAGCGCCACCAGCCCCGGAGCCACCCCCAGATGGCGGCGCACCAGGGACAGGGCCTGCCGCTGCCGGCTGGCCGCGTCGGGGTACACCGTCACCCGGAACACCAGGGCCTCGGCAGGCTTCCCGGGGTCCGGCTGTTTGGGCCGCACCGCCACGGCATATTTGCCCGCCGCAATGCCCCGGCCCACCTTCAGGGTCCCCTGCCACATGCGCCCGCCCAGGAAATAGCCGGAGTGCACCTTTTCCACTTCCAGGCTCAGTTCCGGGGAACTGCTCACCCACTCCAGGTCCTGGGGCTCCTTCACCCGCTCCTCGGTGGGCCCGTTGATCTCCACCGTCTCTCCGGGCAGCACCGCAAAGACGTTGAAGGGCTCCCGAAACTTGGTGACGAGGCTGTCCAGCACCGCCGCCAGGGCCAGGAAGCAGCACAGGGCCCCGAGCCGGCCCAGGAAGGTGCGCAGCCGCAGCGCCTGGGTCAGAGTCATCCGGAAATCATCCTCAATCGGCGGCAGGGCGGGTCTCCCGCCCTCTCAGGGCCCGCCTTGCCGCGCTGGCGTCCATTGTAGCATAAGAGGCGGAGGGACGCCGCCTTTCCCTGTTTGCGCGGCGCTCTCCGCCCGGTTGGAAACACGTCTGACCTTTACTTCTTGAAGATGTCGGTCCGGGTGATGTTCATCAGGCGCAGGGCCTTGCCCGGCTCCTTGTAGTAAATCCGCACTTCGTCCCCGGCCTCCCAAACATCCGGGGG
>FWPV01013896.1_pt1 | contig 11986 bp, 11 predicted proteins | sample 2228371 | NCBI WGS metagenome assembly FWPV01 (sample SAMEA103939776, study PRJEB20133) | metagenome | reverse complement strand
GGGTCAGCCGGTCTCGATTCCGGTTTACTCGTTCAAGGAGTACACCCGTGCCCCCGAGACCATAGAGGTAAAGCCTGCGCCGGTGGTGGTCCTCGAGGGCATCATGCTGCTGGTGGATGCGGCCTTGCGGGCCGAGATGAACCTCAAGGTTTTTGTGGACACCGATGCCGATGTGCGCTTTATCCGACGCTTGCAGCGCGATATTCTCGAGCGGGGCCGCACGGTGGAAAGTGTCATTCAGCAGTATCTGGAGCAGGTGCGCCCCATGCACCTTTCGTTTGTCGAGCCCTCCAAGCGCTATGCCGATGTCATTATTCCCCACGGCGGTCACAACGAAGAGGCCCTGGCCATGCTGACCGCCAGGGTACGGAGCCTGGTTCCTGCGGAAAAATCAGGTCATGGGGGTTGGCTTTGAATCTACGCAACCTGTTGCGACTAGGGGTCATGGTGGCGGCAGTGCTGAGTTTGCCGGCGCTCTTGCCGCGGATGCAGGCCGAACGTCCGGGGCCGGTGGTGCTCATTATGGACGGCGAGGAGGTGGCCGACCAGGCCCGCTTCACTGGCCAAACTTTTTTGCAGGTGATGCAGCAATACCGGGCCCTGGGGGTGCAGGGGGTCGCGCTATATGAACAATCGGTGCGAAACTGGGTGAGCCGGGGGCTATTGACCAGCCATTCGGCCAACACCCTGCAACTGGTGTACCCCAACGCCCAGATCAAGCCCGGCTGGTTTTACCTGACCGGCCCGGCGAGCCTCCTGGATGCAATGGTGGCGCGGTGGAACATCCCCACCGAGCGGGTGCTGATTGGCACCCAGACCTGGCTGGCCACTCCGGTCAACGTGGACTTTTTCCCGGCGGGCTACGACCTGGCCCTGGCCCGTGAACTCAAGGCCCAGGGCTTTTACCTGGTGGCCCGGCCCTTCGACCACCCCTACCGCAAATACGACGTAGAGTTGATTCCTCCCGAGGCCGATGCGGTGGTTTTTGCAGGGCTGGATGTGCTGGGCTACAAAGACAACCTCGAGGTCGTGGCCTCGGGTCTGCAAGGCAAGCCCATCGCCTGGATCGAGGGCACCCCCCAGCGGGGCTTTGCCCAGCTTAGCCGCACGCTGCCGGTCAAACGGCTCTTTAGCATCCGGCCAGAGTGGCAGGACAAGCTGACCCCCGCCGAAACCGCCGACAAGTTTGTGCTGGCTGCCCGCGAGCGTGGACACCAGTTGCTCTACCTGCGGCCCTACAAGCAACCGGGCGACACCGAGGCTTTTCTGACCATCCTGCGCCGCGACCTCGAGCGCTCGCGCATTCCCATCGGCGCGCCCACCGCCCGCGACTTTAGCCCATCGCCGCTGCGCTTTGTGGCCCTGCTGGGCATTCTGGCGGGGCTGGCCCTGCTGGCCCTGGGGCTGCCGCAGCCCTTGGGCATTCCGGTAGCGGTACTGCTCACCCTGTTGGCCCTGGGGGTAGCCCGTGGAGATGCCGGGCCCCTGCTGGCCGCAATGGTGTTCCCTGCGCTGGGCTTCCTCGAGCGCCATCTACCGGGTTTGCGCTTGTGGTTGGCGGCGGTGCTCTATTCGCTGGCCGGGGTGGTGTTTCTAGCGGCGCTGGGCAGCACCCCCCAGAGCGTGCTGGGCCTCGAGCCCTTCCGGGGCGTCTCGCTGACCCTGGTGGTGCCACCCCTGCTGGTAGCCCTCTCGTTTTTGCCTGTCGCTTACAAGCCCGCCCTCAACGCCCTGTACAACCATCCCCTGAAGCTCGGTGAGGTGGCGGTGGCGCTCTTGGGGTTGGCGGTGGTGGGGCTCGCAGTGCTGCGCCGGGGCAACGATGCGGCCCCCTCCATTGTGCCCGAGTGGGAGTTGCAGCTTCGGGCCTTCTTGCAGGACGTGATGGTGCGGCCCCGCTTCAAGGAGATTTTCGCCCATGCCCTGGCCCCGGTGGCGCTGCTGCTGCCCTGGCCAACCTGGCTCAAGAACGTGCTGCTGGTGCTGGTGGCGGTGGGGATGGGCTCCATCCTGAACACCTTTTCGCACTACCACACCCCCCTCAGCATCTCCTTTTTCCGGGTGCTCAACGGTCTCTTAATTGGCCTGCTGGTGGGGCTGGTGGGGGTCTGGGTGGTGCGGCGCCTGCGCGAATGGTGGCTCAGATAGAAGCATTTAATCCTGGGGCGTGCCAAGATATAACAAACCTGGAGGGGTATTCATGCGCGTGGGGGTCAGCGGGTATTACGGCTTTCAGAATGCGGGCGACGAGGCCATCCTCGAGGCCATCGTGCATGAAATCAAGGCCCGTGGCCACGAGGCCGTGGTGTTTTCCCACAACCCCAGCGAAACCGCCCAGCGCTACGGGGTCGAGGCTGTCAAGCGCACCCAGCCGCTGGAAGTCTGGAAGGCGCTGGGCACCCTCGACCTGCTCTTATCGGGCGGGGGCGGTCTGTTGCAGGACAAAACCTCGAGCCTGAGCCTGTGGTACTACCTGACCATTCTGGGCCTGGCCCGCCGCCGGGGCAAGCCGGTGTATGTGTTCAACCAGTCGCTGGGGCCCCTCAGCAAGCGGGGTGAGCAGCGGGTACGGCGGGCCCTGCGGGGCGTGCCGTGCTTCTTCCGCGATGAAGGCTCGCTCGAGTACGGGCGAAGCCTGGGGCTCGAGGTTCACCTGGGGGCCGACCCGGCCTTGCTCCTGACCCCCCCGCCGGTAGAACGCGAGCCCAATATGGTGGTGCTGGTACCCAAATACGGCACCGAGGAGGCCACCGCCAACCTGCACAAGCTGGCCGACCGGCTGCGGGTAGAGGGCTACGAGGTGGTCATTTTGGCTCTGCAGCCGGGCTTCGACGAACCGGTACTGGAAAAGTTCAGCAGCTTCACCCGAGAGCTGGCCTGGGATCCCCGCCGGGTGAGCTACCTGCTGGCCCAGGCGGGCTACGTGATCTCGGTGCGCCTGCATGGGGCCATTCTGGCGGCGGCTGCCGGAACCCCCTTTGCCGGCATCGCCTACGACCCCAAGGTGGCGGGTTTCTGCCGCGACGCCGGTGCGGTGTATGTGGACCTGCCTGGCGACTCCGACCTGCTGGCCTCGGCGGTGCTTACGCAACGCCAGCCCAACTGGAGTGCCATCGAAACCATGAAAACCCGCGCCCGCAGCAGCTTTGATCAGGTGCTCTCCAGCCGACCCCAGGGCCGTGTACAGCGCTCGAGGTAAAAGCTGTCCGCCTGGCGTGCGACTTGTGACCTGAGAACTTCGACATCTCCAGCATCGTTTCAGGCGGTTGCTGCTAAGTATCTCCACGATAGAAACGTAATGGGTAGGGAAAAGCTGATTCACGAGGCCGCGCCGTCGCAAACCCGAGAATTCGCACTTCCGTTGAGATGCATGATATTTCTATCGCGGGCGCACTTAGAGCGGGATATTCCCGTGCTTCTTGTAGGGTCGCTCTTCTTGCTTGGTGGAAAGCATCTCGAGGTGCTGGATCAAAAGCCGACGGGTCTCGGTAGGGTCAATTACATCGTCAATATAGCCCCGCCCAGCCGCCACATAAGGGTTGTCGAAGGCTTTTTTGTATTCGGCAATTTTGGCTTGTCGGGTTGCAGCAGGGTCGGGTGAGGACTGAATTTCCTTGCGGTAGATGATATTTGCAGCCCCCTCGGCGCCCATCACCGCCACTGCTCCGGTAGGCCAGGCCAGCACCACATCGGCCCCCATGTCGCGGGAGTTCATGGCCAGGTAGGCCCCGCCATAGCTCTTGCGGGTAATCAGGGTAATCTTGGGTACGGTGGCCTCGGCATAGGCGTAGAGCATTTTGGCTCCGTGGCGGATGATGCCCTGGTGTTCCTGCGCAACGCCTGGCAGGAAGCCGGTTACGTCCACCAGGGTCAGAATGGGAATGTTGAAGCTGTCGCAGGTGCGAATGAAGCGGGCGGCCTTGTCAGAGGCGTTGATGTCCAGCGCCCCGGCCATATAGCGCGGGTTGTTGGCCACAATCCCGATGCTCTGGCCGCCCAGGTGAGCAAAGCCCACGATAATATTTTTGGCAAAGTTGGTGTGGAGTTCCAGAAAATCGCCCTCGTCCACGATGGTCTCGATAATCTGGTGCATGTTATAGGGGCGGCGCGGGTCGGGGTGCACGAGGTCGAGTAGCTCGGGGGTTTTGCGGTTTTTGGGGTCGCTGTTGGCCTTCAGGGGGGGCTTTTCTTTGGCGTTTTGAGGGAGGTAAACCAGCAGTTTCTTGATGGTGTCGAGCACGCCCTGGTCCCCCTCGCACTCGAGGTGGGCTACCCCCGACTTGGCGGTGTGAACCTCCGAACCCCCCAGTTGCTCGAAGGTGACTTCCTCGCGGGTCACGCTCTTAATCACTTCCGGCCCGGTAATGAACATGTAGCTGTTGCCCTTGCTCATCAGCACAAAGTCGGTGATGGCCGGACTGTATACGGCCCCGCCCGCGCAAGGGCCCAGAATGGCCGAGATTTGCGGCACCACGCCCGAGTAAATCGCGTTGCGGTAAAACACCTCGCCGTACCCCGACAGGCTGTCCACGCCTTCCTGGATGCGGGCCCCAGCCGAGTCGTTGAGGCCGATCACCGGAGCGCCCACCTTAACGGCCATATCCATCGCGTGGGCAATCTTCTGTCCGTGGGTCTTGCCCAGGCTCCCGCCCAGCACGGTAAAATCCTGGCTAAAGACGAATACCGTGCGTCCGCCTACCTTGCCATAGCCGGTAATGACTCCGTCGGCAGGTGCTTGTATACCGTGCATCAGCTCGGTCTCGGGGTGTTCGGCAAAGGGTTGCAGCTCGACGAAGGTATCCTCGTCGAGCAAATACTGAATGCGCTCGCGGGCAGTCATTTTGCCAGCCTCGTGCTGCTTTTTAATTCGTTCTGGCCCGCCGCCCGCTTCGATATGTTTGCGTCGCTCTTCCATTTCGGCCAGCAGCTCTTCCATCCAAGCCCGCGTGTTGTCTGCCATAGCGTATGTATCTTACCAATGGGCTCTGGTGTCAAAGGTACCTGCAGCATTGATAGGGCTGGATTGGCTCCAAAAAACGCGTACTGTGTTACATGAAGCTTATAGCCGATAGCCCATAGCCGATGGCCGAAACACGATAAGCGGCGAACTGTGAAACTACTGCAGCGGCACCAATGGCGAGAAAATAACAACAGCATCGTTCTAATGGAAATTAGGTGCAATAATAGCTAGAGGTGGCCCGAAAACGCAAAACCAAGCCCCAGCCCTCCTACAAACCGTGGCTGGCCCTGCTTCTGGCAGCCGTTCTGGTGATGCAGTTCGGTTACTTGAGTGGGGCGATTCGAGTGCCCCAGCCAGCATCTGGGGCTGCTACCAGGCCAGCCCAGAGCCCTACCGTTGCCGCTACCCCGGCTGCTACAGCCCAGCCAATGTTTGGGGTGGAGCCCAAGCCCAACCCGTCTCCACCGCTTCAAAAGCCCTCGAGCAGAGCACTAGAAGAAACGGTGCTGATTACCCCGCCCAGCCAGGATCCACCTCCTGAAGCCCTGGAGCAGCCAGTACAGCCCTCGGCACCCATCAACAGGCCTACCCCCAACCCCCAACCCCAGCCGTTGACAGAAAAGAAACCCCCCCAGCCTTACTCATCTCATACCGGGGTTGTGCGCCGCATCCTGGTGGGGGAGGAAAAACTGGTGGCCCTGACCTTCGACGATGGCCCCTGGCCCGATACCCCGGCAGTGTTGGAGGTGTTGCGACAGTATGGCGCGAAAGCCACCTTTTTCTGGGTGGGGTTGCACCTGCAAAAGCGGCCCGAGATTGCCCAGCAGGTGGTGGCGGAAGGCCACGCCATCGGCAACCACACCTGGAGCCACCGCAACACCCCCATGACCCCGGAGGAAGCCGGAGAGGAAATTGAGCGTACCGCAGCACTTATCAGGCATACCACGGGCCTTTCTACCTCCTTATTCCGGCCTCCTGGGGGCCGCCTGCACAACGGTCTGGCCGATTATGCCTTGCAGCAGGGATATACGGTGGTGCAGTGGTCGGTCTTGAGCAAGGACACGGAGCCGCTCGAGGCGCTGACTATTGCGGATAACGTGCTTCAGGGGGTTCAGCCCGGCAGCATTGTTTTGCTGCACGATGGCGGGGGGGATCGCAGCAAAACGGTGGAAGCCTTGCGCATCATTCTGCCAGCCTTACAAGCCCAGGGGTATCGGTTTGTGACCGTGCCTGAATTGTTGGAGTCGAACCAAGCCGCTATTCCAAAGGCACCTTCGAACTAAGAATTCTGTCTGCTTACTACACCGTCGTATAGATAGCTGTACATTCTCACCGGAGATTAGGAAGTGTTCTTGTCATTGCGAGCATCCGCAGGATGCGAAGCAATCCAGATCTCCTTACCCCGCAAGTGTCTCGCAAACTTCTCCTGGATTGCTTCGTCGGCCTATGGCCTCCTCGCAATGACGGCTACCACTTGAGAGACTGGTTGGCGAGCGCTCAGACCAAAGTTCGCCAGAATGTATAGGCTCCTTTACTACGCTGTAATGTATTTCTTCTCCCGTTGGTTGCTTACCACGACAGTAAGCTGGATCGTTGGATTATTTGCCTGGACAGTAACACCATTACGGCAGTGGGCTCTTTTCTCACCAGCCTGGGTACAATAGGCTGTTGAATCGGGACGATGGAAGAACTTGATCAGGTTATCCGTTCGGGGCGGTACGAGGAAGTCCGAAGCCGCATTCTGGCTGGGGAAGAGGGGGATGCCGATGGGCTGGCGGTGTTGCTGGAACTGCGCGACTGGCTGCGGCTGAAAGAATACGGCAAGGCCCAGAAGCTCCTGGAACAGGATGGCGACCTGATTGCAGGCTACCTGGATGTGACTCAGGCCAAGGCGGCCATCGAAGCTTTTGACCAGGAAGACGAAAGCAAAATTGCCGCCTACCTCGACCACCCCCACCTGGGCGCTGAAGCCTGGGCTGCGCTGGGCCTGGTGCGTATTCGCGGTGGCAATCGGGAAGAGGCCCGAAAGGCTTTTGATACGGCCCTGCTGGCCGACCCCGGCCATTACCGGGTCAAGACCAACCTGGCCAACCTGACCCTCGAGGCCGGCCAGACCGACGAAGCCATTCGAATGTACGAAGAGGTGCTGAAACTGAACCCCGAGTATCCCCTGGCGCATCACAACCTGGGCGCGGCCTACCGCAAAAAGGGCCAGATTGACAAATCGGTGTACCACATCAAGCGCGGCCAGCGCTTGCAGATGCGGCCTGCGACCCGCCCACCCCGATCGGTGGTGCCTGGCGCTGCGGCCCCGTTGCCCTTACCCGAACGCCGGCCCTTCCTGGGCAGTTTTGGCAACCGCTGGTGGATTTGGCTTTTGGTGATTGTGGTGGTGTACTGGTTGTTGAACCGTCAGCCTTGAGGCGTGGACCCAACTTCGCTATCGTGCCCTTCATGGACGTGGCCGAGCATCCTGGCGGCTACCGTACTGTCCAGGACAAAGGACTCTTAGTCCAGGATAGCCCGATATTACTGAAGAGCGCTCTAAGATTGCTCCAGCATTTTCCTGGCAAGCACCTCGAAGCTCTCCTCAACCCCCTCACCCGTTTTGGCGCTGGTGTAGCGGAGGTCCCAGCCTCTGGCTCGAAGACTGTCTAGCAGGGCTTCACTCACTGCCCAGGGCAGGTCGTGTTTGTTGAGCATCAGGATAAAGGGAACTGCCCCCAGCACCTCCTGGGCGCGTTGCTGAATGCTCTGGGCAACCTCGAGGGTCTCGGGGCGGGTGCCATCGGCGACCAGCAAGTAGCCCGAACTACCCCGCAAGTAAAACGATTGCACCCGCTGGAACTGGTCTTCCCCGTAGAGGTCCCACAGCACCAGGCTAACTTCTTGATGACCCACCTTGACCACTTTCTTGTCAATCTTGACCCCCACGGTGGTCTGATACTTTTCTGAAAAAATACCGTGCACATACCGTGCGACCAGGCTGGTTTTGCCCACGGCGAATGCGCCCAGCATGCAGATTTTTTTCTGAATCACCTGTTCCCCTGCCCTTTCTGGATTGAAGCTGAACAGCAAATACATTTGAATAGAGGCTTCACAATGGTGAGTGCAGTCTACGGTTGCAGGTGCAGTGGGCGCAAGGGGCGTACCTGGCGGAATATTGCCCGTATCATCTGCGGAGCGGCTCGAGCACAAGCTGGCTGGTATCGAGCTGATCCACCCCCAGCAAAGGGGCCAGGTTGCGCAGACGGCTGAGCCAGGCCCCGGTGCTGCGGCCCGAGACCACCAGAACCCCATCACGCCAGGCCAGCCGCACCGTGCCGGGGGTGTCCAGGCGCTGCTGGATGCGCCTCAGTACCATCTCGGGCTCGAGGGACTGATAGGGCTGCCAGGTAGCCCGGAGCTGCTCAGGGCGAAGGGGAAGGCCCTCGAGCAGGGTCTGGGGGTCGGCGGCCAGGGGGTCGCGCAGGCCGCGCACTTCGTAGCGGCGAGGGGCTTCGGTGACCACAATGCCAGGGGTTTGGGACAGGCGCTTCAGGTACGTCTCCCAGGTTCGCTGGGCCTGGAAGTTGTTCCAGCCCCACCAGACCAGCCCGGCCAGCAACATGGCCAGGGCCAGCCAGACTGCGTAGGGGCGACGACGCTCGGGGCGCTTGTACTGGGTTTCCAGCAAGGCTTCCAGCATGGGCCGCACATCGGCAAAAACCTGATTATCGCCCGAATAGTGCCGCAATTCCTCGGCAAAACGGGTGTGAATTTCTGAAAGGGTGTCCTGTAAGCGTCCCTGTAACGTCGGGGGTGGATTACCGCGAACTACCGCCGCCAGGACGGCCTGGGCGCTCTGCTCGACCACCAGTACCCGTTCACCAAAATTTACCGTGTTGAGCCCCGCCTCGGGATCGAAGGAATCCCGCACAAAATCGCCGATGGCCGTGAGCATGCCCGAGACCAGGGCGCCGTCCTGAACATTGACCCCTTCGGCTACCTGATGGGCCAGCAACAGCCCGCTGTCCCGCTGGATGAGGAGCACCTGCTCCACCCGGTACAAGAGGGTGTGCGAGAGCACCACCTCGGCAAAGGTCTTGCCGGTAGAGAGGGCCTCGAGCCGCCAGCGGAGGCCCTGGAGGCTGAAGACCTGGTCGAGGGTCTGGTTGAGGCTTTGGGTCAGCGAGGCAAACAGGCTGGCCACCGCCCGGCGAATGGCCGGCAGCAAGACTGGAAACAAAATTTCCACCAGCAGCTTGGGGTTGCGCCGCACCAGCCGCACAAAGGTTTCTTCCAGAATCGGGTTCAGGGCGTACTGTATCGATTTATCCGTGTGGGCCCGCCGAACCAGGGCCTCAGGGAGTACTTTAGAGACCTGCTCCTCCCAGAGCTTGGGGTTTTGCAGTTCCTCCAGGGCTTGCTGCTCGGGCTCGAGCAACAAGCGCCGCAGCGCCTCGAGGTCGCCTTGGGAGGAGGGGGGAGTGGGGTGCGCCATGACCAGGGTGGGGCAGGGGAGAGGGGGGTAACCGGCTGCCTCTCCAGGCCCGCAGCTTTACGCCTTCCGCAGCTTATCGGCCAGCCCCTCCAGCAGCTGGGCCAGGGTGGAGCGGTCGGTTTTGCTCAGACGCAGCTCATCTATGGCGGCCTGGAGGCTTGTGGCCATCTGGTCGAGCTTCTTGCTCAGCTCTTTGCCCTGGTCCTTCAGGTCGGCCCGCAACTCTTTCATCTGCGAGGCCAGTTCGCCTTCCAGGTTGCTTACGGCGGTGTCGAGGTTCTCCTGGAGCGACCGATCGGCAATCTCCCGTTCCTGCGCTTCTTGCTCCAGGAGCCCAACCACCCGACTTTCAAGGCCTGCGATTCGCTCGAGCAGGATCTGGTTCATCTGTTCCGCATTCTCCTGAACGCGCTGCTCCAGGCCCTGGAGTTTGCGCTCAAACGCCTGCATCTGCTGTCCAAACAGAATCGAGCGAATTTGCTCGAGGTGGGCATCGGGGTTCTCGGCCCCCTTGGTTTCTTCAATTACCCCTCGTTTCGACATGCCATCACCTTATCACAAGCTCTTTTTGAGCCTTGCGCCAGTTGGACAGACTTCATTCATACCCGAATAAAAGCGGCTATCTGGGGGTTCTGACGCAAAGCTTGCAGATCCTGGGGGCTTGGCAGCTCAGGCCGGTCGCGCTCGGCATTCACCAGGCACAAGAAGCCAAGGGGCTCATCTTCGGTAGCGCGGAACTGATGCCAGGCCAGGGGCGGCACGGTAATCAGGTCGCGCAGACCAATCGGATGCACCTCGTCCCCCACCAGACAAGCCCCCCGCCCCCGGATGACCATGACGGCATGCACGTGCTGGTGGCGCTCGAGGGTGGTATGTCCCCCCGGCGCTACCTCGAAGTAGCGCCATTGGGCGGCCAGGTGGGGGTCGTCGAACAGCACCTGGCGGGTTACGTCCTTGAACGGTGCCTTTACCCCCGATTTATAAGCCAGCACTTCCACATCTTCCCAGGTGAAGCCCTGGGCAGCCCGCTTGCTTTTGGCTCGAGTGGCCTGCATAGCCTCATTCTAGCGCTATATTTTGCCTGCGCTGGCCGCCACTTTTTGTACGAAAGCCTCGGTGCGCTCCAACAGCTTGTCCCCTGCTGCCAGCAGATTGCCCCCGATCAGCAGCATGGAATCAGGCCCATAAAAACCCACCATCTCCTCCACCCGTTCCACCGTCATGCCACCAGCCGGAACCGGCAGGGTGGGGCGGAGGTGTTCCCAGGGGGCCCGGGCAGCCTGGGCCAGGTTCATGCAGGTCTCGGTGCTGTAGGCAAATCGCCCGCCGTAGTTGGGGAAAATGGTGGCATCGGCCCCCAGCAACCTGAACAGCTTGCCTAGCATCAGGGGCGGGGCTATCCGATGGCCGGCGAAGGCGGGGTGGGCCAGCACGGCCATTTCCAGGTCTTCCACCAATTCGGCAAAGGCCGGAAGCCCCATAAGCATCGGGGCTACCAGCACCACCCGAACCCCCGCTTGTCTGGCAATTTGCAGACGCTCGAGCAGGGTTTTGGGGCTACCCGTCAGCATGGGGGCATACAGGGTGTGGCCGCCGGTTTGTGCGTTGGCCTCTGCAATGGCTTTTTGAATGATGGGAACCCGCTCGGCAAAGGGCGCGTAGGGTTGGTTAGTAAGGCCGTGGTCGTCCTTGACGATATCTATTCTCCCCAGCGCAAAGGTACGGGCCAGTTCGGCCAGTTGGGTAGGGGAGAGGCCCTGTGGCTTGAGGGCGGTGCAGGTGAGGGGCCGGTCGTGTACCTGGGTGAGCTGGCGCAGCCCGGCAATCCCAAAGCGAGGCCCAGCAAACGCCGATAGCAGCTCGGAGGGCAGTTTCAGGTCTACCAGTGCTACATCTTCTTGCAACGCACAGTTGCCAAACAACACGTTGAGCAAGCCTGGGGTTTCAAAAGCCGTGCTCTGACTGGCAAAGCGCACGATCACCCGGTAATAGCCCTCTTCGGCCTCCTGGATGGAGGCTACCTGGGCCAGCACCTCGTGCAGAATATCGGGCTGGCGCACGGCAGAGGGAGGCATCTCGATGCTCTGCTCAATGGCCAGCGCTTCGGCCCTGGCCTCAATCTGGTCGGGGCTGGATTGGATGTGGTAGGTGGCCTCGAGGCTCTGCATGCCAGCCGATTCTAAGTGATTCCCGAACCTTGAGAAAAACCACCCCTTGTTCGATTGGCTCAACTACCGAGAGCGGCCCTTTGAGGGGCACATGGGACGTCATCGAGACTGGTGGACAAAACCCCTTTCCCAGGGGGAGAGGGGGAAATGATTGGACGATACCAGAGGGAAAGCGCCTTACATTTGGCCGGTCTCAGCAGTAGAGGGCCAGTGGGCGAGGGTTTTTAGGCTAGACACCAAACGAAACCCCCCACCTCATAGGATGGGGGGCAGGGAAGTTGTATTGGAGCGGGAAACGAGACTCGAACTCGCGACCCCAACCTTGGCAAGGTTGTGCTCTACCAACTGAGCTATTCCCGCGTGGGATAGGCCTGT
>FWPV01013895.1_pt1 | contig 11988 bp, 10 predicted proteins | sample 2228371 | NCBI WGS metagenome assembly FWPV01 (sample SAMEA103939776, study PRJEB20133) | metagenome | reverse complement strand
CAGGTAGATTTCACAGGCCCGGTATTCCTGGTTGTCCCCGGCCCAGCGGGTGAAGTTTCCGGGGAAGATGCCGGCGACCTTCCAGCCTTCGGCAAGTTTCAGGGTTTTTTCCTGGGTGATGGTGTGCCAGGTCTCCAGAAAGGTGGTCAGGTATTCGGCGCCCGAAGCCAAGGCCATGCGGTGCATGAGGCTGCCCAGAAGGTTCATCAGCCCTTGACGGCGGTATTGGGGATGAGTGCCGGCAAAGGTATATTCAATCTGGAGGTTTTTGTCCAATTTGGTCATCAGGCTGGCGGCGGCCAGTTTGCCGGTGGTCACTTCCTCGGCCACCAGCATGCAGAACGGCTTGCACCGGCTGTCCCGGTCCCAGGTCTCGGTTAAGGCCACCCGGGATTCGTACTCCTCCGGGTACAGGATAAAATCGTGGGGGGAGCCGTAAACTTCGGGATAGGCCCAGCGCCAAAGCTCCGCCACCGCCTCAATGTCGTTGCGGCTTAAGGCCCGGCCCAGAAAGCGGCCGTTGCGGTGCAGCTTGGGTTCAGGCTTCACCCAGACCACCTGTTTTTCCTGAATAGGGCGGGTCTGGCAGGTCACAGCCATCCGGCGATATGGCTCGTAGCGGCTCATATCCAATATACGCATGCTTGTCCTCTTTCAAGATTTAAGCCATGCAACTTTCATTCCTATAAAATACCCGTTGTCTTTATTTTCACAACCATACCCCGGGCAACGGTGTTCCGCAGGCCGAACAGCATCCGGCCACCATGTTTGAGGCCACTATATCAAAAATATAGCGGCGGATCAGTTCCTTCCCACAGGTGGGACAAAAGGTGTTTTCCCAGGGGTGGCCCGGGACGTTGCCCAGGTAAGGGAAGCGCAACCCGGCCTCTTTGGCCAGATTGACAGCACCTTCCAGAGTGGCCACCGGAGTGGCCGGAATATGGCGCCAGGCAAAAGCCGGGCGGAAACGGGTCACATGCCAGGGGGTGGCCGGGCTCAGTTCCTGGGCCAGCCAAGCGGCGATGGCCGAAAGCGTGGCCGGGTGATCATTGACTCCGGGGATAATGTTGGTCACTGCCTCCACCCAGGCGCCGTAGTGCTTCCGGGTCCTGGCCGCGGCATTCCGGATGCCTCTGGCCTGGGGCAGACCGGCCAGCTTTTCGTAAGTCTCGTTAAAATAGCCTTTGAGGTCCACCCGGTATACGTCCAGATGGGGGCCCAGGGCATCCACCGCTTCGGGCGTCAGGGCGCCGTTGGTGACAATATTGGTGAAAAGTCCGGCGGCCCGGGCCAGGGGGGCGGTGTCCAGAATGTACTCCAGCCACAGCACCGGCTCGTTGAAGGTCCAGGAGATGCCGACGGCTTTCTGACGCAATGCCAGGTCCACCAGGGCCGCCGGACTGATGTACCGGGTCCGGGCAAGCTCCCGGTCCAGGTCAGCGTGAGCCAGCTCCCAGTTTTGGCAGCCGGGGCAGCGGAAGTTGCAGCCCAGGCTACCCAGGGAAAGCCACCAGGTGCCCGGCAAAAAGTGGTATACCGGCTTTTTCTCTATGGGATTGAGGGAAAGGGAGGCCACCCTCCCATAGATCAGGCTGACCAGCTGACCGTCCCGGTTTTCCCGGGTATGGCACCAGCCTCGTCTTCCCGGAAGAATAACGCAGCGCCGGAGGCAGGTATGGCAGCGCACCCGGCTGTGGGAAAGCCGCTCTGCCAGAAGGGCGGGATAAGCGGATTGGGGTTCTGGGTCGGAAGAAGAGCGCGTCGGCATAAATGCGAAGGCTGTCCCCTTTTTTTAAAGATATCAGTTATATTATAAGAGGAAAAGACAGGTTGGAATGTATGATCCCCTGGAGTTGGCCCGGCACACGGCCAAGACGGTGTGCCGTAACCGGGAGCGGAAATATTACCGGTTCCGTCCGGCTCGGTTTTACGGCGGGATCGCCACCGCCGACTGTCTGGGTTGCAACCTGCGGTGCGTCTTTTGCTGGGCTTGGGGTCAGCTCCACCAGGTGCACCGTCTGGGGGAATTCCAGCATCCGGAAGACGTCGCCGGGCGCCTGGCCGCCATCGCCCGGAAGAAAGGCTATTCCCAGGTGCGCATCAGCGGCAATGAGCCGACTCTGGCCATGCCCCATCTCCTGGAAGTCCTGGCGGCGCTGCCCCAAGAGCTGGATTTCATCCTGGAAACCAACGGCATAATTTTGGGGGCGGAACCGCAGTGGGCCAGGGAGCTGGCAAATTTCTCCCAGGTCTTTGTCCGGGTGAGCCTCAAAGGTTGCAATGAGGCGGAGTTCTCCCTCCTGACCGGGGCGGTGCCCCAGGGCTTTGGCCTGCAGCTCAAGGCACTGGAGCACCTGCTTGCGGCCGGAGTGGAATGCCACCCCGCGGTGATGGTGAGCTTTTCCCCGCCCGCAGCCCGGGAAACCCTGGCCGGACGCCTGGCGGCCATATATCCGGCCTTCCGTGACTTTGAAGTGGAGGAGCTCATATTGTATCCCCAAGTGCAGGAACGCCTCAGCCGCCGGGGACTCTCCTATTTCAGCGGCTACAGGCCGGCATCTGTGCCGCCTGAGCAGATTTGAACCGAGGGAAATGCAGAAATCAAAGGCAGGGAAAAAGCTTTTGTTCCCGGGGGCGGTGCTTCTGGCTGCCGCCTTTGTCGGTTGCGGCGGCCTGGTCCATGTTGATCTGCCGCCCCGGGTGTTGGTGTCACCGTCTGAGGCAGATGTTTGCAGAGAGCCGCCGGGTCCGGATCCAGTCCGGCCCCTCAGACTGCCGGAAACCCGCTACTAAAGGCCGGCGAAGCACGGTTAATCTGTCAACTTCCGGGAAATAACAAATTCGGTTATTGCTTATTAACCTGTATAATTTATTTCAGGCTGGAGCAGGCCCTGAGTGGAAAGCATCAGACGGTTCAAATTCATGGCCTTGGAAGTAGAATCCGCAGTGGTTGTAAAGACCTTCCCCAACCGCATCCTGGCGGGCCTGGCTGCCTCTTTGCTGGAGGCGGAGGGCATCCAGACCTTTATCCTGTCAGATGATGCCGGCGGGGCCTATCCCATGCTGCAGTTTATCCGGGGCGTGCAGTTGCTGGTGGCTCCGGAGGACGAAGCCCGGGCCAGGGACATCCTGGAAGCCCAAGTGGCGGACTGGTCGGAATCACTTTAATAGATAACCCCGAACGGCGCAAATCCCTCCTTGGCCTTCGGTCCATCCTTGAGAAGTCGGATTTGTTCACCGGGTTTAACTAGATATTCAGGTTTTTAAACATGGATTAAATCTTGATTAAATGCCCAAAAATGCAACTATTTGATATTATTAATTAATCTTTTTTGGCACAAATCTTGAGTAAGGGATAGGGCAATGTGCGGAAAATTTTTGACCATTTCCATTAATTTATAAAGGGCTTAGGGGACAAGGAATGGCCCTCCGTTCCTTGTCCCATTGCCCTGGGAGATAAAAAGATTTAAAAAATCCTAAGGAAAAACTCAGCCTTTGCCGAACAAATATACAGACGAAGAGGCTTCTCTGTCATGAATGTTTTGCTCCTGTGCGAGGCCCTGGCCCAAAAAATTGTCGATAATCTGAATATTTCCGATCCTTCTGAGGTGGATTTTGCCTCCCAGCCGGAAGTAGATGCCTTGCTGGACAGCATTGATCTGGACCGGGAAGTCCTGGCGGAATTAACCAAAATCAAGGACGGAAATCTGCCGTAAAACTTCTACAGGCTGCTTAAAGCTTCTCTACCCAACCTTCTCCATCTCCCTGTTTTTCTGGTTTCAGGTTTCCGCATCTGCTCTGCTTCGTTCAGGGAAACGAACCCGCCGGAAATTTGGGCTTAGCGGGGGTAGCCCGGTCTGAAACAATTCCCGGAAAAGATAAAGCGCCGGTGCTTGCAGATATTTTGACGTCGTATTCAAGGGAGGCATGCGGGGAGTTTTAAAAAAGATAACGCCGGACCCCTGGGGGAGGTAAGAGCCCGGCGTTGGAGGGGGTTTATTGAAGATGGGAATGAAGATTAGTTATTTTTATAACAATCAAAGACTTGCCTGTCAACCCATCATGTTAATTTAGTTATTTTTTTTGTGCCGGTGGCAGATTCCCTATATCTGGAAAAAAGGCAGCCAAATGGGCATAAAACCGCTTGTGGCCTTAAGCTCCGGGTTGAAGATGGGGGATACCGTTTTTTATGGCAATGGTCCAAAAAGGCGGTTATCTTTAATTCTCCAACAAGTGGTAACCGGGCCTCCGAAACCGCAGGTCCTGACCCCGGCCGGCAGCCCGTGCTTCCGGCCGGCGATGCGAGAGCGAATAAGCAGTTTAGGCCCGCAATCCACTCAGCCGAAAGTGTTCCCGTCCAATCCCTTTTAATTAACCTGATTGTCCACTTGTTGCAGGCAGGGAGGAAAAATGCACTGGTATCAGCTGGAAGTTGATCAGGTTTTTGCAGACTTGCACACTTCCGAACACGGCCTGACCAACGCGGAAGCCAGGGAGCGCCTGCGGAAATTCGGGCCCAACAAACTGGCGGAAGAGGAAAAGGTCAGCAAGCTGAAGATTCTGCTGCACCAGTTTGCCAGCCCCCTGATTTACATCCTGTTGGTGGCCGCGGTCATCACCTTTTTCCTTGAGGAGTACAAAGATACCGCGGTCATTGCGGCAGTGCTGAGCCTCAATGCCCTCATCGGCTTTATTCAGGAATACAAGGCCGAAAGACAGGTCCAGGCCCTGAAAAAAATGGTGGTGGCCAAGGCCCGGGTCCTGCGGGACGGGAAGGAACTGGAAGTGGACAGCGAAGAAGTGGTTCCGGGGGATATAGTCTTTCTGGCGTCCGGGTCCCGGGTGCCGGCAGACCTGAGACTTTTCAAGACCATCGAGTTGAAAATCGATGAATCCATGCTCACCGGGGAGTCCATTCCGGTGGAGAAGCTCACCGATGCCATCGAGGAAGACAACCTCACGCCCGGGGACCAGAGGAACATGGCCTTCATGGGCACCGTCATCGTCCACGGCCGGGGCAAAGGGGTAGTGGTGGAAACGGGTCCCCGTACGGCCCTGGGGCAGATTGCGGTGGACGTTCGGGAAGTGAGCCGGGTGAAGGCACCCCTGCAGGAAAAGATCGACCGGTTTGCCAACGCCATCGGCGTCATTGTCCTGACTGCGGCGGCTTTGCTTTTCCTCATCGGCATCCTGGTGGGCGAGAGTATCAAGGACATGTTCCTGACCGCGGTGGCCGCTGCGGTGGCCACCATTCCGGAAGGTCTGCCCATTGTGGTGACCATCGCTCTGGCCATCGGGGTGGCGCGCATGGCCCAGCGGAATGCCATTATCCGGAAGCTGCCTGCGGTGGAGACCCTGGGAAGCACCACGGTGATCTGTTCGGACAAGACCGGCACCCTTACCAAGAATGAAATGACCGTGACCCGGGTCTATGACGGCCGCCGCATTTATGAAGTGAGCGGCAGCGGCTATAACCCGGAAGGCGAAATCTTCGAAGAGGGCCGCCGCATAAACGTGGCAGCCGAACCTGACCTTTTGATGCTGTTCCGGATAGGGCTTCTGTGCAATGAATCCGACCTCTATGTAGAGGACGGGGACTTCAAGGTGGACGGCGACCCCACGGAAGGGGCCCTGATAGTGTCGGCCATGAAGGCGGGTTTAAACCCGCAGGAAGAGCGGGATGCCTACCCCCAATCGGCCATTATTCCCTTTGAATCCGAGCGGGGCTATATGGCCACCCTGCATCGGCATGGTGACCGGAGGTATATTTTTGTCAAAGGGGCTCCCGAGAAACTCCTGGAGATCTGCAGCCAATGCTGGGGGGAAGACCGGGGCAGGATTTTCGAAGTCGCCAATCATTTTGCCCGGGAGGGGCTGCGGGTGCTGGGCATGGCCTACAAGGAGGCTCCTCCGGGCCTTGATGATCTTGTCCACCGGCATCTGGAAACCGGGCTGATCTTTGCGGGACTGCAAGGTATGATTGACCCGCCCCGGCCGGAAGCCATCGAGGCGGTGGCGGGCTGCAAGAAGGCCGGCATCCGGGTGGTGATGATCACCGGCGATCATGCGGTCACTGCGGAGGCCATCGCCAAAAAGCTGGGCATCGAGGAAGAGGAAGAAGAGGTGGAGGACCTGGTCACCAAACCCCTGGAGAGCATGACGGACGAAGAGCTCTTTCTGGTGGCCAAGGAAGTGACCAACGCCTTTGCCCGCCGGGCCGGCCTGAATGGCCAGACGGCCCAAACCCTTACCGGCCGGCACGTGGAGGCTATGAGCGACATGGAGCTGTTCGTCTTTATGAAGGAAATGCTTGCTGCGCTGGTGAAGCGGGCGGGCCCCGAGGGTTCGGTCCGCAAGGTTCTGACCGGCCGCGACCTGGAGACCATCAGCGACCACGCCCTTTTCCACCTCGTCAAGGGGGTCTCCGTGTATGCCCGGACGGCTCCGCATCACAAGCTGCGCATTGTCCAGCAACTGTTGAAGCACGGCGAAATTGTGGCGGTCACCGGAGACGGGGTGAACGACGCCCCGGCTCTGAAAGCGGCGCACATCGGCGTGGCCATGGGCAAAACCGGCACTGAGGTGGCCAAGGAGGCTGCAGACATGGTGATTGCCGATGACAACTTTGTCAGCATCTACCGGGCTGTGGAACTGGGCCGGGTGGTGTTTGACAACATCCGCAAAGTCACTTTCTTCCTTATCCCTACCGGCATTGCGGCCATCATCTCTATCCTGGCCGCGGTGATGCTGGGTCTGCCCGCGCCTTATCTGCCGGCTCAACTGCTGTGGATCAACCTGGTCACCAACGGCCTGCAGGACGTGGCCTTGGCCTTCGAACCCGGGGAAAAGGATGTGCTGAACCGGCCGCCCCGGCATCCCAAAGAAGGCATCATGTCCCGTCTGCTCATCGAGCGCACCATTTATATCGCCCTGCTCATCTCCGCGGGGGTGGTGTATGCCTTCATCTATGCCCTGAACCAGGGGGTTTCCCTGGAAAAGGCCAGAACCATAGCGGTGACCACCATGGTTTTTTTCCAGTTTTTCCAGGCCTTTAACAGCCGTTCGGAAATCCACTCCCTGTTCACCATGAACCCCCTGGGCAATCCCTTTCTCTTTTTCGGCACCATTGGGTCATTCATCGCCCATCTGGCCGCCATCTACCTGCCGGCGATGCAGTGGCTGCTACGCATGGAACCCATCGGGGCGGGCGATTGGGCCAGAATCGGGCTCATCTCCCTGACCGTGGTCATCGCCGTGGAGCTGGATAAATGGCTGAGACGCAGATATCTCCGGGCCGAGAGTTGAGTGCCGGTGAGTGGCGGGATTGAGGCCTTGCACCTGCACCGCCCCGTCGAAATAAGGGGCGGAGCCCCAGTCATTCCTTATAAAGAGACCCTTTACCCGTTCTCGTTTTTCCCTGGAGCCCGTAAAAGCCTTTCAACGGCGTCTGCCTTGGGGCCGACCAAAGAGTCGGCCGTTCCTGATGTAGTCCGTATTATTGCCGGCTCGACCGAAAAACCGAAAACTGAGGTTAGGAATTGGTATCCGCCTTGCATACCAGTAGGGTAGGAAAGGAGTTGTTGATGCTGGCGCGCACCTTCTACTGGTTCCTTCTGGCATGCGAATTGGCCGCTATTATCCTGATTATCATGGGCCTGGTACAAAAAGTGAGACGGATCATCGACCGCTCTTGAGGGAAAAACGGAGCATCCCGATGTTCAAAATTACATAAAAAAGGAGCCTTTATTGTTTAATATTTTTAACAAAGCAAGGGCTGGCCCGGGTCGTTCATTGCCGCTTTCCCATCTGCCGGCATGGGCACACTGCCTTAGGGGTGGATCGGTGTTTTTAGAGGCGGACGCTGGAGGAGAGGGGATTCAGGCTCGGCTTTTGAATGGGTCTCCCAGAAAATCCCGGGCCATGCGGCAGGCTTCGGCCACCTTTTGCTTTGGAGGCAGGCCCATAAGGTCGGGGTGAAAGTTGACATAATTTTTCAGGCAGTAGCGGAGCATTTCGACTTTCCGTTCATCTTCCGCCAGATCCGGGTTCTCCTGTAAACATTCTTGAATGGCCGCCTCGATTTCGTCCTCCTGCCGGGCGTGTTGGGACTTTTTCTTCAGGGCTTCGCTCAAGTCCTGCAACGACCCCTCCTGAAACGGGGCAAGGCTCTCCAGGAACTTTTCCTGCTGGATTTCAGGGATCATTGTCTCCGGCAGGAAACTGTCCACCAGTTCTGACACCTGGCGTTCCAGGTCCGTCCAGTCATGCAGAAATCTCAAAGGATGGCTGTCGGGTTCCTCCAGGCCCGACCCCTCTTTTTTTTCCGGGGAGATTCTGTCCGGAACAAAGGCATCCGCCCATTGGGCCAGCTGCCGCTCCAATTCGCTGGCCCGGGCCGCCAGTTGCCGTAACTGGAGGAGCATGGCTTCGTAACGGTAGCGCGGGATGGCAATCTGCTCTTCCAAATAAGCAGGAGACTCTCGGGTGGTCGGCGTGGCCGGATGTTCCTGCAGTCCGGAGGTCACCAGGTCAGCCAGCCAATCCCACCTTTGCGGCTGCTTTAGAGCGTCCCCTCGGGGGGCGTGCCAGAGGAGGCCGAGCAGGAGAGCCGGGTCTCGCAAACCCACCTCCAGGGCAGCCTGAAAAATGGCCTGGTAGTACTCCTCGGCGGAATCGGCCGGAGCCAGCAGGGCCTGGAGTAAGAGGGAATGAGGGGATAGCAAAGGAAATATTTCTTCCCAGGAGGGGATCTCCGGCCTCAAGGTCGCCGCCGCTCGGGTCTTCTGGCCCTGATGATCCTTCAGGCTTAGGATCTGGCCGGGCTCATCCTCCCCCAAATGTGGAAAGGCATTTGATTGATTATCATTTTCGGAGCCCATACCCGGCCTCTTCCGGCGAGCAAAGGATTTTCCCGACTGCCCTTCTTAAGCGAATAGGCGAGTCGCTGGCTGATGGATGGTCTTTCCCCTGATGGCCCCGATGCTATCATAATTTTTAAAAAAATCCAGTGTCATGTCTATATTTCACAATACCTTTTGGAATATCAGGTAAAAACCACTCCCCCGTAGCCTACAAAGCTTTCTCCCGGCATGACGTCATAGCTGGTGTAGTAATCCACCAGAATGGCCTGGGTGGCGCCCATTTTCCTGACCGCCGCGATGGCCGCGGCCGGAGCGCCGGCCGAACAGGAGCTTTGGTCCTCGTTGGCGGCTTTAATCGCGCCCAGGGCGTCCATCTTCAGGACATGATCCAGGAAGCGCCTGTCGTTCACCTCCTTCACCCATTTCACTGCATCGGGGCCCAAGCCCTTGGGGGCCCAGCCGTAGTTAGGGCCGTAGTGGGTCAGGTCCGCGGACCCGAAGAACAGGATGCTTTTGTTCAGCTCCTGGGCCACCGCGGCCACGGCTTCGCCCAACTCCAGAGCCTTGGCGGATTGGGGCGAGCGAATCGCCAGCACCCGGGCCTGGGGGAAAAAATGGGCCGCAAAGGGCAGGTTCACCTCAATGGTGTTATCTCCTGGATATTCTTCTTTGACCTGGATCTTCTCCCGCAAAGGAGCATAAAACTCCGTGGCCAGAGGCACATTGCCGTAAGGCGTCTCCCAGGCATCGTCGGCCACCAGAAGCGGCGGGGAGTGGCCCCCCAGATGGCCGCCGAAAATACACACCACCTGAGGCTGAGCTGCCTGGGCGGTCAGATAAAAAACCCGGGCTGCCAGCCTGCCGGAGAAATACCAGCCGGCGTGAGGCACCATGCCCCCGTACACTCTGATTCCCGGGGCCAGGGGCTTTACTCCCTTTATGTATCCGGAAATCTCCGACTCACAGCCGCTCCTGCTCCCGGGATACCACCCGGGCGGCAGCATTCGAGGACGGACGCGCATGTTGGCCTCCTCACAGATTTATGCCTTCAAAAGTCCAAGGTCCGATGGTCAAAGTGTGCCCCTAATTGTCTTGCACTTTCATCTCATGTGCACCGGCTGCATGTCCCGCCTGGCGCGCTGAGCTACCCCGGATGATCAGGGCAAAACGCCCGAGGCCCGCGGAAGTAGTTTTATCGGCCTTGATGATGTGGGGTTGACGTCCTGTTCCGTGTAGATGGTGACCGTGGGAATGCCCAACTCCTAGCAGGTCCGGATTTTACGGACGGCGATTTCGCCCCGGCAGGCCACCGGCACTTGGCAAAGCCGCCCCATTCGGCAAACCTTAAGAAATAACTTAAATTTTTTCACATTAAACCCAATGCCCAGGGTTTTGTCAAGAAAACCTGCAATAACAAAGAGATCCTGCACCAGCTGCAGTTGAACGGATTCAAGGGAAAAGACCGGACCCACACGACTATAACAACTTGACTCCCAAGGATTTATCGGTATGCTGGTGATAAATGGACAAATCCATCTGAACAAGGCGGGATCAAGACTATGGTTTTCCCCAGGAAAGCCTGGGCCGTTTTGCTCATAGTGGGCACATTTTCGGCTCCTTTGGCGGGTGCCGCCGGGGACCTATCCCAGGACCACCGGATCTCGGCGGACTCATTTCTGGTGCGAATAGCCTCATCCAAAAAGAAGGCTTCCAAACGGGGCTGACCCCGGCGCCAGGGTGTCAGGAAAGGGGGCACCAGGAAGACCAGGATTTCAGCGCGGCCGACTACCCGAAAGACATCAGCCCGTATGATTGATGTATCCCGGGAGGGAAACAAGGCGTTCACCGCTCCATAAGTTATCAACGGATATGATCAGGGAAAGCGGCTCAGGGGCTTATTTGGGAGCGGCGCCGGATGCGGCTGCCTGGCAGGTGGCTTCGGATCCGAACTTTGACGTCTTTGAAAACCGCGGCAGACGGCTGCTCCTGGGGAAGTGCTCCCGCCTGCCCGATGACGAGGACGTCTCCCGGGGCCGGTTCGGCATTGACTTCCACCGGGCGATGCCGCCCTTTACCGGACCCTCGGGATTCATCTGCAACTGGGGAGAAGGCGATATCGAAGTCAATGCCTACAATTATGCCTGTCACCTGCCCCGGGCCCTCAGATTCCGGGAGTTCACCGGCAATCTGGCCTTCGCGGCCCGAAGCCTGGCGGAATACCAGGCGAAAAGCCGGACTTATAAGCATTTTTATAAGCACCTCTATCACGGTCCGTTCCAGGTGGTCATTGCTGCACCCCATTCCGGCCAGGTTTGCCGGCCGCCGGACATTTACCACCCTTTTCCTTTGTCCGAGATAGACGCCTGGACGGCCCGGGTGGGAATCCGCTCCCTCAATTCCGAAGTTTTGCCCGCCAAAAGAATCCTTATTTCCCTGCACAGCACGGACTATTTCGGCAGCCTCCTGGACCTGGGAGACTTCGGGTTGCCGCAAAACGCCGGGTTGCCCAAAGTTCTGAAGACCTTGCGGCGCCGCTTTGCCGGGGCCATCGAGGCGCTGCTCCCTGCCTATCACCGCCATATCGTGCCTTATACGCTGGCCCGGGTGGAGTGGTTTGAAAAGAAATTCGGGACCCTGGACCCGCACCGCCTGGCCCAAATTTCCACGGCCGCGGGCTTTGAACTGCGGAGCATCAGGAAGGTCCTGGAAAATAGCGGCTTTCAGGGGGAAACGGATACTGCCGCCGGACTGCGCCAGGGACTGGAAAGCTTCCGGCGCCAGCCGCCCCAGGAGCTTATCACCTTGAATGGCATATTTTCCGGCCGCAAGACCGCCCGATTGCTCAATCTGGCTACCCGCCTGCACCAGGCTGGCATTCACACCGCGGTGCAGGTGGAGTGCTATACTGCTCCCCTTGAGGCTGAGACATAAGGCTAAGGGAGTATAATGCCTCAGGGGGGTGAGCATGAAACGCCGGAAGATTGATCCCGAAACCAAGACGGCGGCGGTCTTGGAGGGGCTCAGAGGCGAGAGTTCCATGGCCGACATCCGCCGTAAGTACCAGATCAGCGAGAGCCTTTACTATCGCTGGCGAGATAAGTTTTTGGAGGCTGGGAGTCGGGCTTTA
>FWPV01013894.1_pt1 | contig 11988 bp, 5 predicted proteins | sample 2228371 | NCBI WGS metagenome assembly FWPV01 (sample SAMEA103939776, study PRJEB20133) | metagenome | reverse complement strand
GAACCCAAGCTGCAATCCGCCCTGATGGCGGGCGTAACCCTCATCCTTTTCCCTGTCGAAGAAGTTTCTCGCGTCGAAAGCGGCATCGCGTAGGGAATAGAAGGCCGAGCCGTGCAGTTCGTTGCCACCCGAACGAGTCACCGCATTGATGACCGCTCCGGCCGCTCGCCCGAGGCTCGCTCCCCTGGCCGATGTCTGCACGGAGAATTCCTGAAGCGTGTCCAGACCCAGGGACACTCCGGTAACTCCGGCCGGTGTGGCACCGGTGTGGTCGGCTACGCTGATACCGTCAACGTACAGGGCATTCTGGGTAGGCCGGGATCCCCCCACGCTGAACGGGATTCCGTAACCGGTACTGGCGTTCCGTGCACGGTTTCGACTGGGTGTCACAACCGCGGTCAACCCCGCCAACTGCAGGACGTCCCGCCCATTTAACGGAAGCTCCTCGATGGTTTCGGACGCAACCCGCCCTCCCACGTTCCCCCCGCCCGCTGCCAGTTCCCAGAACCTCGTGTCGACGGTGATGCTGTCCCGGGGACCTTGAGGGTTCAGGAAAACTTCCATGCGGATGGCCTGGTCCATGGAAAGCAGCACGTCTTCCACGACCGTGGGCTCGAAGCCCGGCCCCGTAATCCTCAGCATGAAGCGGCCCGGCTCCAGGCCGAGAAACGAGAAGAAGCCCTGCGAGTCACTCGTGGCTGAGCGGCTCCACCGGTCGGCGTGACGCAGCAGGGTCACCTCGGCTCCCGCCAGGACCCGGCCCGACGCGTCGTACACATAGCCGGCGACTTCAGCCGCCCGAAGTTGCATTCCTTCAGCGCCGGTTCCCCAGCAGGCAACCGTCACCAGTGCCCAGATCCAGGCGGCATGGCCCTTTCGTTGTTCACGCACCCCTGCGTTCAAGTTCTATCCCTCACTTGCCTGTTGAGTCTCCGCCAACCTGTGGGAGAAGTTGGGAATTGATTTTACTCGCGGGATCTGGCTTCCGGCAGTGTCTCGCCCACTTCAGAGCTTGTTGTGTGGGACTGGCGTTGCACCGCCGGTTGCAGCTCTCCGGTACGGCCGCTTCGGCCCCAGGCCTACCCATTTCCCCCCAAGGATGCCGGGGGCTGCAGGGCTGAGTCATCGTTCCACAGGAGTCCGCCCTTGCCGGCCGGCGCCGGATCCCGCACGAGGCCCGACGCTTGGCAGCCAAAATCGGTGGCAAAAACGTCACGCAAGCGCTCTCCAGGCGCCCTTGAATCAGCCTAAGCTCTGTCTGAGCGTCTTTGGGGGTCGAAAGGTCCCGCCGCTTGATTCCAGCCCGCGGCACAAATACAATTACCTTGCCCTACGGCTCGACGAGGTCACGATCGTGGTTCCAGGTGCAGCGCAGGGGCTTCACGGGCTCAAACGGTCGAGGTGGAAGAAGGGTGCGGTCCTGATTGTCGGGCTGCTGTTGGGGACGATCCCTGCAGCGGCGCAGTCCGTTACCTACACCTACGACGCAGCAGGGCGTCTCACCGGATTCGCTTGGAGCACCCCATCTCCCGCCTCGTCGGGGGCCATCGCCTACGCCTACGATGCGGCGGGGAACCTTGTACTCAGGGAAACCACCCGGGACCCGAACCTCCTGTTCTTTCCCTTCTATCAAGCCGGCTCGTCCACTTTCCTGGGTATCGCCGTATCCAATTACTCGGGAGCTGGCGCGGAACTGACCTTCACGGCGCTGGGGCCGGCGGGGCAGGTACTGGGCTTCGACAGGAACCCAGCGGTAATACCCCTGCCTTCCGGCCGACAATATGCCCGGTTGGCCAGTGAGATCTTCAAGACCGGCTCGAATGCACAGAACGCCTGGATTCAGTTGGCCGCGAATACCGCGGACCTGGGGAGCTTCTTCCAGTTCGGCAATGGATCCCTGACCCAGCTCGACGGATCGACCGCCGTCGAGCTGCTCACTCGCGAATTCCACTTTACGAGGGTCTACGAGAGTGCCGACGGCTACCGGGGACAACCGGTCCGTACCTACCTGAGCATCGCCAACCCGAGCGACGAGGAAGCGGTGGTCGACCTTTCTCTCCACGAACCCGGCGGCGTCACGGTCGCCACGAACCGGCTGACCATCCCGGGACGCGGGTTCACCTACCGCAGCATCGGCCAGATCTTCGGGTTGAACCGGATCACCGGCGGCTACGTCAAGGCACGGCAAGTCACGGGACGGGGGCTGGCAGCCTTCGAGTTGGTCGAACTGACGAGCCGGGTGACGGTCATCGGGCTGGGCGCGAACTCCGGCAACCTCGCCACAGAACTCTATTCGGCTCAGCTGGCTGACGGATCCTTTATTTACACCAGTCTCAAGCTGGTGAACGTCTCCGATCAGCCGCGTCGGGCACGGCTGGCTGCGGTCGGCGACAACGGTACGCCACTGACCGACACGAAGACGATCCTTCTTGCTCCCGGCGCCTCCCTCGAGCAGGACGCCGGACCCCTTTTCGGTCTGCCCACCCAGACTCGACTGACCATTGGCTCGGTCCGGATCGAGACCGACGGACCCGGCGTGATCGGCGACGTCGTCTTCGGGGACCCGACCGGCTTCCGTTACGCGGCGGCCATGCCCCTGCAGAACCGCCGTTTCACGCGGGCGATCTTCAGCCAGGTGGCAAACACCCAGGATTTCTTTACGGGTCTGGCCCTTTACAACCCGAATCCCGCCGCCGCACAGGTCACCGTGCGGGTTTTCGACGTCTCGGGGCAGAACAAAGGCGAGCGCACCATCCCGCTGGGGCCAGGGACCCGCAGTTCGGGCCTGGTTCCGGACTTGGTCCCCGGCACGGCGGGGGTCGTCGGCGGATATATCGTCGTCGAGTCGTCGCTGCCCGTGATCGGCCAACAGATCTTCGGCGAATCCCGGTTGTACCAGTATTCGGCGGTACCGCCGAAGATCGTGGAGTAGGTCACACCATGAACTTGCCACCCTGCGGCACGCAATGTCTCCTCCGATCGGCCGTAGTGGCCGTGCTCGTTCTCCTGCCGGTCTGCGGCACGACCGCCGCCGACTGCCTGGTCAAGGCGGAACGCTTGCCTCCCCCGGCAGCGAGAGTCGGCGACTGGATCGACATCGTCTTCACGTACTCCTGCGTCAATCAGGGCGCCGTGAGCTTTGTCTACGATTGGGGCGACGGGGAGAACACCCCCGCCGACCTTTCCGGGGAGTTCCGGTCGCGCAGCCACCAGTACGCGTTTCCCGGAACTTACGGCTGGCAGGTTGTCGTCACCACAGGGGGAAGGAACTTCTTCTACTCCGGCACGGTGGCAATCTACAGCGGCACCGTGCTGCCGCCGGACCCGGTCAATCGGGGATCGAATCAGGGCGGCCCCGACGACAACCCTTACACGGAGTTCGCGGATATTGCCGATCAAGGGAACTGCCAGCTCATGGGATTGCCCCGAGCCAGGGTGAATGCCGCAACCCTGAACGTGGTGGTCGAAGATCTGATCGGCGCGATGCGAGGCGTGGGAGCGCCGGTCGACCTCAGATTTACTTTCAACGACAACCTCGGGCGGCTCGGGTCGTTCGGCAAGGGGTGGAGCTTTCAGTTCGCCTTGGAGTTGGTCGAGACCTGCGACGGCGCCACCGTGGTCAAGGGCTCGGGACAACAGGTCTTCTTCTCCGGAAACCTCTGCGCGAACGGTGTCGGCGACCTCGAGCTGACGCCGCCGCCTGGGCTGCAGGACCGGCTGTGGAGACAGGGAGCCGACTGGTACTGGGAGGAAAGCCCGTCCCGTCAGGTCTGGAAGTTCTCCCAAGTCGGCACCCGTGCAACCAAGCGGGCGGTCGAACTGGCGGATCCCTACGGCAACCGGGTGAGCATCCTCTATGCGAATGGATTACTGGTCGGAGTGCGGGACGCCGCCGGCAGGACCGTCCAGCTTGAGTACGCCGCCAACAGCCTGCTCAGCCGTCTGGTCATGCCCGACGGGCGGGCGGCGTCCTTCAGCTATGACAACCGCCGCCGGCTGACCCAAGTCGTGGACTTCGCGGGCGTCGTCTCGCAGTACCGCTACTTCGATACCCAGATGACCCGCATCACGGTGGACGGCAAATCGACCAACTTCAGCTACGCCTTGGACGCGGACGGTTTCAGCCGAATCAGTGCCGTCACCGACGCCGAGGGCAACCAGACTCGGTTCGCCCGGGACGCCGGATCCGGCACGGTCTGGATCACGGATCCCCGCGGAGCAACCTGGGTCTTCGAAGCAGACACCGAGGGCAGGACGGTGGCGAAATCGGATCCGCTGGGAAACCGGGATCAGTTCGTCTTCACCAACGGGAACCTGACCCGGCAGGTCAACCCCGCCGGGGGGGTCACGACCATCGAGTACGACGCCAAAGGCAATCCGACTCGGATCACGGACCCGGCCGGAGGCGTCAATCGGGTCACCTACAACGCCGTCGGCGATCCCGTCACCCGCACCGATCCCCTGGGCAACGTGTGGACTTTCGACTGGGACCACGGGCACAGCCTGGTGGGAATCACCTCTCCGTTGGGGAACCGCATCTCCATCACCTACGATGCGAGAGGTCAACTGGTCTCCGTGACCGGGCCGAACGGGGATCGTACCGAACTCGCCTACGACGACTTCGGCAACCTGCTGACCACCAGAGATCCGCTGGGTGCGGTGATTCGCTTCGGCTACGATGCGTCGGGGCTGCAGTTGACGAGCCTAACCGACCCCAAGGGGAAGGTGGTCACCTACACCCACGATGCGAACGACCGTCTGCTGAGGTTCGTCCACCCCGACGGAACCTACCGGGAGTTTGGATATGGCTGCTGCGCGGGAACCACGATCCGCGACGAACTCGGGGCTATCATCACCCAAGTCCGAGACCCACTGCTCCGGCGAACCCGGGTGGTCGACGCCTTGGGAAACCAAAGTTCCTTTGCATACGACGGCAACGGTAACGAGGTTTCTGCCACCGACGCATTGGGATCGGTGTGGTCCAGGCAGTTTGATGCCGCCAACCGTCTGACCCGTCTAACCGATCCCCTGGGTGCAGCGGTGGAGTTCCTGTATGACAGCCTGGGCCGAGTCGTCCGTTTCACTGACGCCGGGGGCCGCAGCACCGAGTTCACTTATGACCAGGTCGGGCGCCTGACTTCTGAGAAGCTGCCCTCGGGCGTGGTCCGTACGTTGAAGCGGGACCCGGCCGGACGCATCCAGGAGATCACCAACGGCCGCGGGCAGAAGATTCTGTTTCAGCACGATGCCGAGGGCCGGCTGGTAAGCAAGAGCCTGGGCTCGGTCAACCTGGCGCGGTTCGAGTACGATCCTGGAGGGAATCTGGTTCAAGAGGTTTCGGGCTGGGGAACCACCCGCTACCGTTACGACGGCGCCAACCGCGTCATCGCGGTGACCTATCCCGACCAGAAGCAGGCGTCCTTTGCCTACGATTCTTTGGGGTACCTCAGCTCCATCGCCTATCCCGGAGGGCTTCGGGTGGATTATACGTACGACAGCCGCCACCGGCTGTCCCGCGTTTCGTGGACCGGGGGCGGCCGCATTGACTACGCCTACGATGCCGCCGGCAACCTGCTCCAGGAGACCCGTTCCAACGGGACCGAAAGCAGCTACAGCTTCGACGCCAACCGGCGTCTGGTCAGCCTGGAGCACCGGAAGGGGCAAGAGACGATCGCGCGCGTGAGCCTCACCCGAAACGCCGTCGGGAACTCGATTTCCGAGGTTCGCGAAATGCCGATCGCAGCCGATCCGACCCCGGGATCGTTGCCCTCGACGATCGACGCCGCCGGCAGGGTTGGCAGTCTGGATGGAGATGCAGTCTCCTACGACGCCGACGGGAATCTCACGAACTGGCGGTTCTTCACGGTGTCCTACGATGCCGAGAATCGTCCGCTCACGGTCTCGAACGAAGGGGTGGAGCACCGCTATTCTTACGACGGACTGGGACGCCTCGTCACCGCCGAGACCGGGATCCGGAACCAGTACTTCCACTACGATCCCTTCGGGCGCCTGCTCTTCGAGACCGACGCCGCGGGCGAGGTCACCGTGGCCTATATCTGGGCCAGAAGCAGGGTCGCGGTCCGACGGGTGGGCGCTTCGGACAGCTTCTTCCATTTTGATTCCCGAGGCTCCACCATCGCGCTCACGGGCCCGACGGGAGATCTGCAAGCCGCATATCTCTACGACCCCTACGGAAAGCTGTTGAACCGGTCGGGGTCGGTCTACAATCCTTTCACTTTCGCCGGCGCCTACGGCGTGATCGACGCGGGGGACGGCCTCTACTTCATGCGGTACCGCGCCTACCACGCCGATCTGCATCGTTTTTTGCAGCGCGATCCCGCCGGGCTCGCGGCTGGCCCGGGCGAGTACCTCTACGCCGGGGGGAACCCCGTGCGCTTCACCGACCCGCTTGGACTCGCCGAGTACCCCGACGACTCCCTCCCGCCGATCTTCGACATCCCGGAATTCAGTTCCCCGGAGCTGCAATACATCACCGAAGAGGCTGAGCGATGGAAAGCGAAGATCCTCAAGCACGGTTGGAACACCAAGAGATTCAAGCTCAACGGCGGCGGCGCGTGGTCGGAGATCGCCTGTAACCCGGGCGGCGATCAGCGCAGGGTGTTCCAAGTTGACTCCCGCATCTGGAACCGTGGAGAAATCTTCCGGGTAACGGTCCGCACCGTGGGCGCCCCGGGGGGAAAGCGGCGCCTGTTCGAGTTCACTCCCGTCCTGTCGGGGCAGGATCTCCAGCGGATCAAGGACTCGTCGCGCGGTCTCGGCAACTATCTCCGGCGGCTGTTCCTGGGAGAGGACTTCAACGTCCAAACCGCCGACGTGATCACCGGCGTCAAGGGCTGACCGGAGAGATCTTTACTGCGAAGGGAGCGAAGAGCGCCAAAATCAGCAGGAGTGCCGAAAAATGCGTTCGGAACACCCTCGTTGAATCTCCTCGGCTGCGTAGCGTCTCCTGGCCGGCTATGATGGCGAACCGATGACCGATCGGCTGGAGCGCCTGGGACGAGCGGCCATTTTCGGCGGGGCAGCTCTGGTGCTGGGAAACGAAATCCTCAGCTGCTTGCGGGCCCTACGCTTTGCTCCAGTGTTGTCGCTCTGGTTTCTCGTGAGCGCCGGCATAGTCATTTACCTGCGGCGAGATCTGTTCCGTCGCTTCACACCAGAGCCATCCTCTGGGGGGCGAAGACCCGACCTTATCAGCAGGATTCTTGCGGCATTCGGGATCGGCCTCACCGGTTACGTGCTGGTGGCCGCCTTGTGGTTCCCGCCTAACACTTGGGACGCCATGGTCTTCCATCTGCCTCGGCAGGTGCACTGGATCCAGCAAGGATCCCTCGAGCATTTCCAAACGCACATCATTCTGCAGCTTTTCCGCGGCCCATTGGCTGAGATTTGGCAGGCGGATCTGCAAATTGTCTTCGGAACCGACCATGTAACGAAGCTGGTTTCCGTGGCCTCCTGGGGGTTGACAGCGCTCTTCGCCGCCTTGGCGGCGGGAACCTGGGGCGCATCGTCCCAAGGGCGGTGGCTGGCAGCCTGCTTGACCCTGACAATACCCATCGGGTTCCTGGGCAGCCTCACGACGAAGAATGACCTTATGGTTACGGCATGGTTCTTGGCCGTAATCTGGCTGACTCAGCGCGATAGCCAGGGAAAATCTGGTGACTGGGACGCTGTCTTGTTGGGCAGTGCAGCAGGAATGGCTGGGCTCACCAAGACGACGGGCTGGTTCTTCCTGGCTGGAATAGCACCCTGGCTGATTCATGCTTGGTGGCGGTTTCCCCGGCGCCGGCGGTGTGCCCTGGTTGCTTTGCTATCCGCCGTCGTGCTCAATTGGGGGCATTGGAGCCGTAACCTGGAGGTTTTCGGTCAGCCGATCTATGTCACCCGAGATCTTTCGGTGCACCCGAACCAGTCGATGACCCCGGCTCGCCTGGTTTCCCGGCTGTCAAAGGAGGTTTCCTTTCACCTGGCGACACCTTGGGATGCGGGGAACCGGTATGTGGAATTCTTGCTCCTCCGACTGCATGAAGCCCTCAACGTCGACATTTTGGATCCCGCCACGACCTACCCGGAAAGGTCCTTCTCAGTGCGCTTCCGGCCCTATTCCGAGAGCGAAGCCGGGGCTCCCTTTCACTTCCTGCTGATGGTCTTGTTGCCGCTGCTGGCATGGCGCCGGCGGGGGGACATGGGGCGGTCCTACTGGTTTTGGAGCTGGGCACCGGTGTGGCTCTTCGTATGGACGGCGCTGGTGACCCGTTGGGAACCATTCCTGAACCCGCGCCTCCACTTGACACCGCTGGCCCTCAGCGCGGCTCTGCTGCCAGGTCTGTGGGTACTTCGACCGGAGACGGGAAGGCGGGGCCACCCTTCCGGCATCGATCCGGCCTCGCCCACCCGGGCCCAGCAGCTCGGAGGCGCACTATTGTTGGGCTGCCTGCTACAACTGACTCCTACCCTGTACTGGTCACCCCGAGCACTACAGAATCAGCTCCGCACCGATCCGGTGCGCTGGCAGTATCAGCAGGCGGAAGCTCTGAGGGCGCCTTACGAGGCGGCTATTGCTTTCATCGCCTCGCGGGATCCGGCGGTCGTCGGACTGGATTCTCGGGGCCACCCCTGGGGTTGGCAGTATCCTTTCATGCGGAGACTTCGAAGAAGCCTTTATGAACCCCGCTTCGTGGCCGTCAATGTGCGGAATGCATCTGCCCCACTGCCGGATGGAGACGGTCCCTTGCCGGATCTGATCATCGCCTTTCGGCCGATCGAGGAGCTGGTGTGCGCGCCCCATGCCGTCCGTTTCGGGAAAACCGCGTCCTTCGGCTTCCTCACGGTCCTGGAGCCTGCCGGGAAGAAGGAGTAGGCGTGTGGAAGCTCCAGGGGAGTTCATGCCGGATGCGCCGGGGAGCCCGCGCAGCAGCAGGCCTGGGTTTCTCCCCGGCGGCGTGAAACGGGAGGACAGAACGGGCCCACACGCACCGCGTGGGGATGAGGTGAGCCCTCAGGCGGCGTGGGCCCTCGGCGGCTACGGACGGTGAGAAGACATACGCGACGAATCAGGATGCCCGGCGGCCTTGCGAACAGACTCCTTTCGTGCTCGCCGAGTGCGACCTTGTGGCTTTGTACTCAATCTGCCGTTGTGCCTCTTGCTGAAGGAGGGAGGAGATCGATGAAGACCAGATTCGACGCACACTCGGGAGGTGCGGGCTGGGGCGGCCTCTACAGGGCCGGCGCCGTCACCGCGTTCATTCTCGTCGTCATCCCGCTCATTCAGCTCGCTCTCTTCGTGGTTGCCCCTCCGCCACTCGAAGGCGGCGCCGCTGAATGGTTCGCCGTCTTCCAGGACAACGCGATCCTTGGACTGCTGGGCTTCGAGCTCTTGCTCGTCGCTTACTCCCTGCTCTCTGTGGTGCTGTCCTTGGCCCTTTTCGAAGCGCTTAGGCCGTGGGCAAAGTCCCTGAGCGCCCTGTTCTTGGCATCATCCATGGTCGGAGCGGCGTTGTTCGTCACCGCCCGGCCGGCCTTCGAGATGCTGTACCTCGGCCGGGAGTACGCCGCTGCGACCACCGAGGCTCAAAGAGCTGTCCTGTTGGGGGCAGGCGAGGCGATGGTGGCGGCCTTCCATGGCACGGCTTTCCAGGTCAGCTACATCCTCGGTTCTGTCACGAGCATCCTGATCGGTGCTGCGATGCTTCGTGGCGGCGGGTTTAGCCGGACCACCGCGTACCTTCGCTTGGGTTCGGGCCTCTTTGACCTGGGCATCTTCATCCCTGGGATCGGCCTGTACATCTCAATCGTGTCAGTCTTGCTCCTCATGGCATTCCACGTCCTCGCGGGGATAACGCTTCTCAAGATGCCCTCGACAGCCTCGGAGCCGAACCCCGCTGGTGCAGTCTGAAGCGGCCCAACATGGAGCTGGAGGGGCTGAGCCCCTTTCTTCGCGACCATGGCTTGACGACCAGTGGCCGAGGTCTCAGACTAGCCAAAGCCCAAGATGCTGCATTCCCAAGTCCCATCGCTTCCCTGTACATTGCCAACGGAAAATGATCCTGCACCTGCCAGGGACGTGATCCTCAGGCGCAGCCTGTCGACGTTCACCGGTACCGCTCGCATGGCGTGCGGCCTCGTCCTGCTCGGCCTGTTGGGTGCGTCGTGTGCTTCGGAGTCGCACCTTGATCCCGGCGAACAGACTTGGTACGGGGAACCGTACCGTCCGCAGTTTCACTTTTCGCCGGCGACGATGTGGATGAACGATCCGAACGGGATGGTCTGCTTCGACGGCGAATATCACCTCTTCTATCAACACCACCCGGACAGCACCCTGTGGGGGCCCATGCACTGGGGCCACGCCGTCAGCAAAGACCTGGTGTTCTGGGAACACCTCCCCATCGCCCTTTACCCTGACTCCCTGGGCTACATCTTCTCGGGCAGCGCCGTCGTGGACTGGAACAACACCACGGGTTTTCAGACAGGCGATGATCCGCCCCTCGTGGCCGTCTTCACCCAGCATGATCCGGAGGGCGAGCGGGCGGGCCGGAACGATTATCAGACGCAAGGGATCGCCTACAGCAATGACCGGGGACGGTCGTGGACGATGTACGAAAGCAACCCGGTCCTCCCGAATCCGGGCCTCCGAGACTTTCGTGATCCCAAAGTCCGCTGGCACGATGCCAGCAGCCAGTGGATCATGGTGCTCGCTGCCGGCGACCGCGTCCACTTTTACGCGTCCGCCGACCTGAAGAACTGGCGCTACCTGAGCGACTTTGGGGCCGAGGCGGGCAATCACGGCGGCGTGTGGGAGTGCCCCGACCTCTTTCCACTCACCACCCCAGGCGGTGAAACGCGATGGGTGCTGCTGGTGAGCATCAATCCGGGCGCGCCGAACGGGGGCTCCGGCACGCAGTACTTCGTCGGCCGCTTCGACGGGAAGACCTTTACGAGCGACAACCCTCCGGAGACTGAACTCTGGCTCGACTGGGGCCGCGATAACTATGCCGGTGTGACCTGGTCGGACGTGCCCGAGGAGGACGGCCGCTCGCTCTTCATCGGGTGGATGAGTAACTGGGCCTATGCGCACGCGGTTCCAACCGGGCGGTGGCGGGGCGCGATGACCCTGCCCAGGGCGCTCACGCTTGTCGAAACCGACGCGGGCCTGCGCGTCGCTTCAGAACCCGTCGCGGAACTTCAGCGCCTGCGCGGCCGACGGATCGCGGTCGGCCCGGTGAGCGTCGAGGCACGGACGGAGGTCGACAGTGTGGCCGATACATCGCTTTTTGAGGCCGTCCTGGATATTGACGTGGGCGGCAGCACGGCAGAGGTGTTCGGGATCGAGCTGGCGAACGCCGGCGGCGCTGCCTACCGGTTCGGCTATGACCGCGCCACGGGGCACCTGTTCAGCGACCGTAGGCAGGCCGGCCACCCGAGCTTCTCGGACGCCTTCGCCACGAAGCCGCACACCGCGCCGTACCGGCCCCCCGGCGACAGGATGCGGTTTCACCTCTTTGTCGACAAATCATCCATCGAGGTCTTCGTGGACGGTGGACGCCTGGTCATGACCGAGTTGTTGTTTCCGGCGGCCCCGTTCAACCGCACCGCGCTTTTCTGCGAAGGCGGGACTATGAAGCTGGCCGAGGCCGTCTTCTACCCCCTGGACTCGATCTGGGCGTTTCGTCCACCTCCGGAGGGGAAAGAGTAAGGAGTCCCACCGGACGTGGACGGAAGTCCGGCTTACCCCGATGGCCGAGAAGGCCGTAGCCGTCCCCGGCTCGAGCCCGATGCTTCGAAGCGAAGGACGGTGGCAAAAAATCTGCGTAAGGGCTCTTCCGGGAGCAGTGATCCAATCTAAGCCATGTGTTATCAGATACTTATCGTGGTTCGACCCCAGCAGTTGCGTATCGGAGGACACTGGGGTCGGACCACGGTAACTGGCTGATGGAAAGTTGGTTAGGTGGGATTTGAGGGCCAGGAAGGCCT
>FWPV01013893.1_pt1 | contig 11989 bp, 11 predicted proteins | sample 2228371 | NCBI WGS metagenome assembly FWPV01 (sample SAMEA103939776, study PRJEB20133) | metagenome | reverse complement strand
AGGGACACCACTTCCGATACCTTTACCCAGGCAAAGCAGATTTGGTCTTAATCCTTCGCGTTCAAGGGCAAACATATAACCAGTTCTACCGAAAGATGACTGAACTTCATCGAGTATGAATAAAACATCGTGATCTTTACACCATTTTTCAAGCTTTTTGAGGTAACCCGGCGGGGGAATGATAGATCCAGCTCCTCCTTGATATGGCTCAGTTATTAAAGCTGCGATTTCCCCTGTGGATTGTGTTTCAACTGCCCAATCTATTGCCTGGAAACACCAGTAATCACAATCAGGAAATGATTTATCCCATGCACATCTATAACAATACGGAAAAGGCACATGGATCGTCCCTGGTATAGTAGGACCAAATCCCTTTTTAACGCCCATTTTTCCACCTACGCTCATACCACCATAAGTTCTGCCGTGAAAAGCTCCATGAAAGGATATAATCTCGTATCCCTTTTTATATCTTCTTGCTAATTTTATTGCAGCTTCTATAGTTTCTGAGCCTGTAGTAAGTATAAATGCTTTTCCTAAATTTTCAGGAGTTATTTCAACAAGCTTTTTTGCAAGCATAGCTCGCCATGGTGTTACAAAATCATAACAATTATATAATTCCTCAGCTTGTTTTTTCATCTCCTCAACGTATCTGGGATGACAATGTCCTACATTTGTAACAAGAACTCCAGAAGTAAAATCTATGAATTTGTTTCCGTCTACATCTTCAACTTCAGCTCCAGAAGCACTTTTCCAAACGACAGGGACTTGCTCGCTCATGGAGCGAGGTTCATATTTTTTAGAATATTCAATATATTCCAAAGATTTTGGACCTGGCAGTTCTGTCTTGATATCAGGGATCTTATCCAATTGAGTTACCTCCGTAAAAGTTTGATTTTAAAAAAGCTCTGTCAATGGGTTTTAAGACTCCATCGACAGTGCTTGTCCTTAGTTAAATAATATCTAGGGTTCTTTAATCTCTCCCCATGTAGTGCTAAGTTTACCATAAGATTCAACACTTGTTAGAGCGCCCTTTTCACCCAGCCAGTTTTTAACAAATTCGACAACAACCTCTCCGCGGTTATCTTCCACTGCTGGTGGATTGGGCCAAGCTTTTTGAATCATGGCAGCTATAATGCCTCCTGTCTTTTTGTTCACCGCTACAGCAGGATCAGCATTATTAGCATCAGCTTCTGCGAATGTTGTTACTTCCCAATCTGTCCCTTTAAATTGCTCAACATGCCATGGACGATCACTTGTGAAATCCTTTAATGATGGGAGATACTTTTTACCATTGGCATTGACTTTCATATTGTTGTTTCTGCTTCCAAAGGATAAGCCCGGAATATCAAATATGTTTGCTGCACCATTGGCTCCATTATCAGCACTTCGGACTCCTCCTTCATAACTCATGTAAAATATCCAATCTGCTATGTTTATAACTACATTCCCATCATCAATGAAATTCTCAATAACAGAACCATCTGGTTCTTTATTCGGGAAGGGATAAAGACTGCTTGGAGTTGTCCCGCTGGCAAGTATAAGAACATCAACCTGTTTATTGCCTGTATGTTTCTTTGCCCATTCCCCAAGGTCTTTTTCCATCTTATCACCATAATCATTTATATTTTTGAATACACCTTTTAGCCCTTTAATCATATCATCCGCTTCTCTCCTGCATGCATCCTTGGATATCCAATCAGGGTTTGTCGGTCCCGTGTATAGAGCAAGATCGCCGGCAATGGTTGTTAAAGTGAATAGAAATGTCAAAAGAAAACTGGTCAATACTAATAGCAACTTCATAATATTTTCCTCCCTGTAATATTATACTGAAACTACAAAAATATTAACCAAACCTATTAAAACTAAACTATTTGTTGTTTAATCACCTCCTCTCTTTGATTTACTTCATAAAATAAAGTATCATAAATTACACGAACAGTCCAAATTTTTTGTCGATTTTGCGATATGTAACTTTTTCGTAGTGCAACAACACTCGTGATATTCGTGATCCAACAGGTTACTATTCTTAGCTAAATTGTGCAATTCATGTCAGAAAAATTATAAAAAAATTTAACGCTAAAATCAAATTTTTTATATCATGAGGTAATAAATCCTTGAGTAAGATTCCTACCTGTAACTTTTAGGTTTATGGTTTCTTCTTTGCCGGGGTCTACTTTTATGCTAAATTCAATAGTATTGCCATCTTTCTTTATGTAATCTTTGTTACTCTCTACACTTTCCCATAGATCATTGAGATGTATAACCACAATTACGTTTGCTGAATCTTTTTTATGGTTTTTAATCACGGCTTTATAAGATTCATCCGTATCATAAACTGTGATATTTCCCCAGGCATCTTTGCGAACGTTAATCATCTTCTGGCTGGTGACATTCCTTTCAACTTTCACATCTCTGATATTTCCAGTATATAATTTTACTTCACCACCACCAGGTATGAATCCGATACTATCTTCTCCTAAGAAAGCAATACTGCCATTTTTATCCATTTTATACAGCCTGACTTTTCCCGATAAAAGCATGACATCTCTAGTGTTCTTGAATACATAGTGAACAGCAATATCATTACCATACATTGAAGGATCGGATGTATATGTTTTTTCTATTGGTATCTTCTGTATGTTAAAAAGCTCTACTTTTTTAGATTCCTGGCTATCTAAGGATAATGTGAAAGGCTTTTCAGATTCAATATTGATCCTTACATTTTCATATTTATCTTGAGTTCTATTATTAATGGTAACTTCTGATTTGAGGTTCATAAATGTTTCATTTTCATCAATTATTGCAATGTAATTGCAATTCCATGAGATTCCATCAACCTTATAAGCGATCTTAACAGGTAATTCCAGCGATTTTGAGCTGTGAACATCCCACATTATAGAATTCCTTGACCCAGGTGGTATTGATATTGAACCAAAATCAATTTCTTCTTTACCTGATGGTAACTGAACCTGGACGGTATCGACATCTATATTAATATTAGACCAATCAAATTGCACGATATTTTTACCCTGTTTGACAGTGATCGTGCGAACCTCTTGAACTAATACATTATTATTTCTATCAATGTTTAAAGATACACTTTCTCTTGTAGGAACAGTAACTAGCTCAATTCTAGCTTCAGAATACATAACCAATGTTAATGATATTATTATCAAAATAAAAACACGAGTTAACATATCTTTCACTCCCTTCTACCCGTTGGTAAATGTAGGTTTTAGCAATATAGAATTATAAATCAGGATTTGATGTGCTTGAATCCACCTTTGGGAAATATGAACTATCATTTTAAATTGTGAAAGATGGTATTATAATAAAGGCAAAACACAGAGGCACAAAGATATTTAATTATACTTTTAATCACGAATTATACGAATTGTAGTAGCAGGTTTCGTTAGCCGCTTTATCAATTTTTGCCAAAATAGCCCCTCTTTTGGCGAAAAAACTTAGTTTAATATACAAAACCTGCCCCACAATTGAATATTATTTAACGCCCGATAAATCGGGCTACTATGAACTTAATTAGTTATAGCACAAGGTTTAGTATCTACAAATACTCATGTAGAACCTGAGTTGTTCATGCCCATGGAGTGCCTTTAAACATTTCTGCTCCTTCATCGTATGTGCCTGTTAATATCTGTATAAGTCTGTAGGCATGAGCCTCGATAACATCTGTATCTATATTCGATGTTGCTTCAAAACTGCTAAAAGAATTTGTAAGATTCTGGACTGCTTGCACAACCCCTTTACCATTTTTTATCGCAGCCATAACAGCTTTAAGCTCAGAACTCTCATCTTGATTTAGTTCTGCCTTAATTTTAGATATTATCGGATCACTTTGATATATTTTAACTTTACCTTCAAGCATCTTCCAGTAGTTAACAGAATGCTTAAGGAAAAGCTTCATCCCTCTTGCGGTAGTAGTAGTCCTCATTGGTCTACAATCGAATTCAATAATTCCATTCCAATTGCGGTCATGAAGTAACTTACAGATCATAAAATCTGCTATCAATGATCCTCCGATACCTGGTGGCAGATCGCAATCCATTCTTGCAGGTATCTGTCCACCGAAGTGGATAAATGGTGCCAGCATACCTTCTTCAAGAAGTTGTCCTAATTCAAAGACAGGGTCAAGACCAAGCATCGCAACATGTTGAGGATATTCCGGATTAATTAATATTCTTCCTTCATATTTTTTATCAGGGAAGAATGCACGTATAGCAGACGAAGCAGAAGCTCCTGTTCCTGCATAAAGAGCAAGAAGTCTTGGTTCATATACCTTTGTTTCAATTGTAACTTTATAATCATAGCCTTTCTCAAGGGCATAATCCACGCATACCTTTATTCCTTCGATATATCTTCTGAGACCCAGACCTGTATCTTGCTCATAAGAGCCATCTGATCCTTCACGCCCTCCCCAGAAGATCATGTTCTGAGCGCCGATCTGAGCTGCAATATCCATAGACCTGCATGCTTTAACAATGGCTGCTTCTCTAACTTTTGGTATTGGAGATGAAAGCGCTCCTGAACGGAAACATGGATTTGAGAAGAGATTTGTCGTAAAATTATATACCTTCAGTCCATATTTATTAACGAGAGCCATCGTTTCATCAATTTTTTGATCAATAATCCCTTTAGGAGCATCATCATCCCATAGATCACGATCATGAAAGCTAATATATTTTATACCAGCTTCTACACAACCCTCAATTCCGACTTCCAACGGCAATTCACGAGTTGGCGCGCCAAAAGGATCAGACCCACCACTAACCAGACACCACCCACCTATAGAAAATGGATAAGGTTGAAACATAAATAACCTCCTATTAATAAGTAAGAATATCTTTAACTAATGATAGAATATTCAAATAGAATTGGGTAAAATTTAATATAAGGAATTATACAATGAAACCTGTAGCTAAAGCAAGTTGAAAACTTGAAGGTTCTATCCTTATACTGTTTTAAAAAATTGTTTATATAATCCACTAAACCCTTTTGAAAAAGGCAAAAACAGGAAAGTCTCCCTTTTCCAAAGGGAGATTTAGAGAGATTTCATAATAATTTATGACTGTAATGAATAATTATTTTTTAAATGGTATTAGAAAATTAGCTTGCTAACCAACCACCATCAACATATATGGTCTGCCCTGTTACATAATTTGATGCTTCAGAAGCTAAGAAGACAACAACACCTTTTAGATCATCAGGCTCTCCCCATCTTTGCATCGGGATTCTGCTAAGTATTTGTGAGGACCTTACAGGGTCATCCTGAAGAGGTTTTGTAAGCGGAGTCCTAAAATATCCGGGTCCTATTGCGTTTACATTTATGTTATACTTTGCCCATTCAACAGCCATGCATTTGGTCATCTGTGATATACCACCTTTAGCTGCTCCATAAGCTACTGCATTTGGAACTCCGATTGCACTTAAAAGTGATGCGATATTAATTATCTTGCCATATCTTTGCTTGATCATAACTTTACCGACCGCTTGAGCGCAGAAAAATGCACCCTTCAGATTAAGAGCAATAACTTTGTCCCATGCCTCTTCTGTGAAGTCCTCAGCAGTCATTCTTATAGTTGTTCCTGCATTATTGACCAGTATGTCTATCTTACCAAATTCATTCAGGACACTATCAACCATTTTTGGTATATCTTCTAAGTTTGACATATCTGCACTTATAGGCAATGCTCTTCTTCCTAATGATCTAATTTCTTCTGCTACTTTTTCAAGATCAGGTAAGCCTCTGCTCACAATAGCAAGGTCAGCACCAGCTTCTGCAAGCCCAAGAGCCATTGATCTTCCTAAACCACGACTTGCACCTGTAACAATAGCGATTTTACCATTTAAGCTTAGTTTTTCAAGGATCATCGTTCTTCTCCCTAAGAATTTTCAAGTTTTAGCACAATAATTACAGATAGTATACAGATTAGCAATTTGTGTTGTCAAGATTTTGTAGATTTTCAAGGAACAGGATTTGTGATGAATATTACGATTTAGATATTTTGGATGGATCAAATGTTATCCCTATAGACTCAGCAAGGGCTTTCAGATCATTTATTATTTCATCAGCAAGGGATATACCCGCGTTAATTTGCTGTTTTTTTATGTAAAATTCCTTTTCACCTGGTAACCATATTTTTTCTTTACCAGGTTGTTTTTTTGTGGATCTTATATATTTGATCCAATTATCAATATTTTTCTTAAATTGCTCTGGATCAATAAAATCGCTTATACGAATTGCTGACATGAAGAAAGTGTTTAATCCGGGTTTTGATAATTCTATATACGGATGTGGTATTTCATGATCAAGGGCAGATCCTGCAAGCATACCAGTTAGAAGCTCTATGGCAACAGCGATACCGTATCCTTTATGACCAGCAAAAGGTAGCAATGCTCCACCATCGAGGACATCCTGAGGTTTTAAAGTAACATTACCATGTTTATCAATATAGCTTCCATGTGGTAGATCATCACCACTTTTCAAGCATAGAAACAACTTTCCCCATGAAGACATACTCGTTGCACCATCAACTACTATCGGAAATTCTTCCATAGCTGGAAACGCAATGGCATAAGCATTATTTCCGATACGAACCTCTGCACCATCAGTAGGGGGCATTGATGCAAGCACATTCGTAAGGGAAATTCCTATCATATCATATCCTAAAGGCATCCTTGCATAATATCCTGCAGGTCCGTAGTGATTACAGTTTCTTATAATGACTATTCCGATACCATTTCTTTTAGCTTTTTCTATTGCCTTATCCATCGCGAATTTACCGCCAACAGGTCCAAGTGCATTATCGGCATCTATTAACATTGTGCTTGTGTTGTCACGAACTATTTTCATATTAGGTTCAGGATTATTTCCACCTGCTTTTATCCTATCCATGTAAGGTTTTAGTCTGATTACTCCATGTGTATTTATTCCCATTAGATCAGCTTCAACCAGACAATCAGAAACGATCTTTGCATCCGATTCTGGTATACCAAAACCAACTTGTATTTCTGTGCATAATTGATGTAATTTCTGATGATCAATGAGCATATTTGCTCCAATCAAAAACATAAGTAAGTTTTTCACTACTTTTTTCTGATAAGCTTTGATATGCTAGTTGGGCTTCATCTGGTGAAATTTTGCTATAAAGGTTATTCACTCTTATTTTTCCTTCTGCAAGCCATTTTAAGGCTGCCTCAAGGTTACCATAAATGCTATTAGTTCTAAAATCGGCTGGATGCAGGGGAAGTTCCCATTCCCAACCACTGCGCATAACAACGTATTTATGAAATATGGTATGTAAAATAGTATGTGCATAAATTTCCGTGTAACGCTTCCAGGGAGTTGCTATCAAAACTACTTCACCGCGCTTACGAACTACATTGCAGGCATCTAAAACAGCCTGTTCGTGTCCTGAACAATCTAATGCTAATCCGATCTTGCCGTTGATATCAGGATTATCGAAAGGAACAGCTGGAAGAACATTTTTTAAGCCTGATTCTAAAGCAATATTTCTTCGTTTTTCATCTGGATCACAGGCAAAAACATCATAGCCACAACATATAAAATTTTGTCCTGCAAGATTGCCAACAATACCAAGCCCCATGACAAGAACTTTCTCCGGCGGTCTTGCGGTAGTTGTTGTTAATGTGCTCATACTTACTCCCATAAGACGGGCAAATACTGCAATTTCAGGCTCTATTTTTTCCGGTAATTTAATAACAAAATTACGTTTCATTCGTTGATACGAACGATGTCCTCCCATGCAAAAAACTGTGTCTCCTATTTTTATATCATTGATTCCACTGCCTATTTCATCTACCCTGAATACTGCAGAATAGCCCAATCCACGCGGGAAGCCTTCTGTTGCATGATAGGCACTTGCAAGCTCTGTTCCAGTGCTTATTAATGTAGCCAAGCTATGTCCAGCTAATTCATCAGGCTCGAGTGGTTTGGTTTCTCTTTCAATAGGAATTAATTCTGCTTTTTTATGTGAGGTTATAAGAACAGCATAGTCTTTTTCTGATGCCATACTATTAAATCCTTTCCTGTTCAAGGTTTCGTCAGGATAGCAAAATAAAGGAAAATATACTAAGATTTTCCGATAAATTCACATTTACGTTGACGATAATACTTATAATTTTCCCATGATACATCAGGCGGAACGAGATGGTCAGTATGTGGTATATAACCACCACGTTTCAATAGAGGTTCTAAACGTTTGAATTCCTTATCGATCGCATCTTTTCCAGCGATAAGCGCTCTTTTATCGAAGTAACCTCGCATTGGAACTTTCTTTCCAAACTGGTCGGAGATTTTATATGCATCGGTATGTGCAGCTTCTACTGGAAACATTACATTAATACCTCCCTCAAGCCATAGAGGGACAAGCTCATGAATGTTTCCATCGCAATCTAACATATTAAATTCACAACCGCATTCATTTCTCAAAAAATCTGTTATTCGCTTATATCTTGGCACCATATATTTTGCGAATAGCTTCGGGGAAATAAGCGGTCCTTTGTTATAGCACATATCTTCCCACCAATGACCGAGGTCTATTTTGCATTTACCTGCCAGAGGCTCAAAAAGCTTAAGTCGCATCCAGGTAAGGTATTCCATCATTTCTTCGATCCAATCAGGGTCTTCATAGAAAGCGATTGATATGTTTTCAACGCCCATCCAGTTTCGGAGCCATCCATATAATGATCCACAACCTAAGCCTATAGGATAATCAGCATCAAAAGTTCTTTTGCATAATTCATCAAGGTTATCTGGTATACGTCCTGGTGTATCAGGATTTAGTTTTTCGTCACGAACTTTTTCCCAATCTTTTCGGGTTTCTATAGCATACCTGATATATCTGGGTATTGAAGCCCCGAGTTCAGGTCTTATCATTTCAGCGATTGCACCATCACCATCCTGTATGGTTATATGATCGCCCTTTTCCTCTAATACCTTATATTCAAATCCGGGAAGCAGACCAATATTTACCCAGGGACCCGGACCATATTCTGTATCATCAGTATGGAAATAACTATTAATCGCTCCCCAAACGCCAACGCATTCTTGTGGTAAGCCTTCTTTATGCCATCTGTTGATGGTTTGGTCCCAGGCACCGAATTCGTAATCAGGCACGCGGTCAACAGTTTCAAATCGCAATGTCCTTAGTAGCCTCTCACGGTGTGTCATCTATGCAAAATTCTCCTTTTCTCTTTTCCAGAAACAAACCAGGGAGCCTCTATGATAGCCAAGCTGAACAAGCTCCCATCCTTCCAGACCCCTTTCATTAAGTATATCTTTGAAAAAATCAAGATAAGGTCTCATTACATCATTGAAAAAGCAATGTCCCTCTGTATCACATGCAATTACCTGTTCTTTTGAAAAGTCTTTATCCTCAACATGATGAAATGAAATATCATATTCCCAGTTTTTCATAATTCCTCACTTCTAATATTTACATGAGTTGTATATCATTATCAGGATTCATGCCAATGGCAAGTATGCTACAAGCCAAAATCGGATTTAGCCCAAGCTTACGGGCTTTTTCCACTAATTCATCACTTTCAGCTCCCGGATTGATATACAACTCTTTAACTCCTTTTTTTGCTATCTCATCTATTACTTTGATACCTACCTGTGGCGGCACATATAAAGTTGCACGGTCTATATCATCTTCAATGTCAAGTATTGATTTATATGACTTTATGCCCTCAACGATCTCCTCTTTTGGGTTAACTGGATAAACTTTATACCCGCTAATAAGGTAAGCTCTCAAAGCTTTATTACTATATTTTTTGCGATTATTAGATGCTCCAATAACTGCAACTGTCATCTGCTTATTATTTTCCATATATCATCACCTGAGTTTTATTATCATTAAGTATTAGTTTCTGGTTCTAAAATTTTCATCAATTTTTCAACGTATTCTTTTTCTGGCAAAGCACCTTCAAACACAATTTTGTCATTGATTACAACTTTCGGAACAGACATAACATTATATTTTTGCACAAGATGAGGAAATTCCGATGATTCAACCATATCTGCCATTATAAAATCACTTTCTATTGCTAGTCTATGAGAAAGCTCAACAGCCTTTGGACAATATGGGCAGGTAACAGTAACGAATGTTTGTATATGAACTGGTTCCTTAAGTTGTTTTAGTGCGGATTTGGTCTCTTCTGATAGGTTAGATTCCCTTTTTGATACAGCCATTATCGTTCCGATAAGCGATGTAAATTCATATCCGGCTGGTATACCATAAAATCTAATGCCATAATCCTTCTGCCCTTCAACAACAGTAGCGGGTATTTTATCAATCTTATATTTTTCAACAACTTCTTTATCAGAAATAAAGTCATGGATTTCTACAGAAATTTTATTATTAGAAAGGTCTGCAACATCGTTAAGTAATTCTCTTGTTTGTGCGCAATATTGGCATTCCATCTCCTGAGTAAAAAAGATTAGCTTAACATCATTTTCCAGTTTACTAAATATTTCTTTTAATTGATCCTGTTGTTCTTTCTTTATGAGACTCATATTTACGACTCCTGAATGAGTTATTAATTGTAGATATTTTAAATGAGTTTATAACAGATATATGCCTGAATATTATGCAGATAATAATTTGTGTGCGGAAGCGATCTTCTCTATTATTGGAAGCTCATATGGGCATCTTTCCTCACATTTGCCACATTCAACACATTCATCACCTTTAACAGCCAATTGAGCATATTGTTCCTTTGCATAATCTCCGAGCCAGAAACGCTTTGCATATCTTTCATATAGAAATACTTTTGGAATTTCTATATCAACAGTGCATGGAAGGCAATATCCGCATTGTCTGCAAAAGTCCTTACCCAGTTCTTTTGCGGAATCCATCAATTTTTTCATTTCATCTTCTGAAGGTGGCGTAAATTTATCAGCTATTTGAAAATCCTCTTCCAATTCAGCAATGCTTGATATTCCAACAAGCTGAGCATCAATATCTTGAGCAAGAGAATATTTAAGAGCTATTTGCGGAAAACTGAAAACTCCTCCAGCAAGAGGTTTCATTCCAATTATTCCTATACCTGCATTACGAGCAATTGGGATTACATCCTTTATAAATTCCTGATCAAAAAGATTGATAGAAAGCATTATGGCATCAAATTCACCGCTATTAATGGCTCTTGTTGCAATATCAGCCCTATGGGTTGAGATGCCTATATATCTTATTTTTCCGGCTTTCTGAGCATCTTTTATTGCTGATAATGAGCCAGAGTCAGACATGACTTTTTCATAATGCTGTTCTCTACTTATATCATGGCAAAAATAAATATCGATCATATCTGTATTAAGATTTCTAAGACTTATATCAATATCTTCAGCGGTTTCCTCCCTGGAACGACGTATAGATTTGGATGATAGATAACATTCTGAGCGACGATTTTTCATCACAGAACCAATAAGTATCTCACTATCACCATAACATCTCGCAGTATCAATATAATTAATTCCAAGATCAAGGGCTTTGCTAACAATATTTTCAGCTTTATCTGGCATATTACCATGTAGTTTTATGCCTCCAAAGCTTAGATGAGTTACTTCCATATCAGTTTTACCGATCTTATTTTTTCTCATAGACACACCTCTAAAAATAATTTTACATATAAGAAAAATATAAATCTCTTTAGTATAATAAAAATTAAATCTTCAGTAAATAGACAACAATATTATAACATACTTTATTTCACTTTTCTATAATTAACTCCTATTGAGTGTGATTCAAATTTTAGGTAAATGTAAATAATATCATATTAAAAAACAATTATTCATTACAATTATCAATTATATAAAATCCCTCTAAGTCTACCTTTGGGAAAGCTTATCATTACCCATAAGTTTTTAAAAAGGATAATAGTAAGGTAGGCATTGCCCCTTATGCGTCAAGTTAAGCTCCGATAGGAGCGATATGTTTGTAGAAAATAT
>FWPV01009705.1_pt1 | contig 11989 bp, 12 predicted proteins | sample 2228371 | NCBI WGS metagenome assembly FWPV01 (sample SAMEA103939776, study PRJEB20133) | metagenome | reverse complement strand
CGGCCGACAGGAAGTACATCCGACGGTGCGTGTACGTGTGGTTGCCCAGCTCGTGTCCGGCCCCCGCGATCGCGCGGGCAGCGGCGGGGTTCTCGGCCATCTCGGCGCCGGTGAGGTAGAACGTCGCGGTGATGTCGGCGTCATCGAGCACGCGAAGCACTTCGTCGGTGTGCGCGGGATTCGGGCCGTCGTCGAGGGTGAGCGCGACGACGCGCTCTGCGGTGTCGACACGCGGCACGAGCGTGCCCGCGAGCTGGAAGGTGCGCGACTTCGTGAGCTGGTAGACGCCGATGCCGACACCCGCCGTCGCGATGATGAGCGCAAGAGCGACGCGGCCCGCCATGCGCAGCCGTGTGCGTGACGGCCCGAACAACGCCCGCGCGCCTGCGAGCAGCACGGCGGCGAGCACGGCGAGCAGCGATGTCCCGAGCACGACGTCAGCCATGCGGCGATTCTACACGAGCGCGCCGGGCGCGGTATCCCGAAGGCGTGCGGAGGCGCATACTACCCGTGGAGGGAGGCCGAGATGGACACGGGTGCAGCAGGCGCGGACGGTCCGGTCGTCGCGGCGCTGCCGCGGGAGACCGTCGAGTGGCTCACGGCCGATGACAACCCCGCAGTCGCGGTCCTCGCGCGGCGGGAGCTTCTCGGCGAGGCGGACTCGCCGGAGCTTCAGGCGCTGTGGGCGCGTCGCAACGAGTACCCTCCGGTGGCCGCCATCCTCAGCGCGATCTCCGGGGACGGCTCCTGGACGACGCCGGGGCAAGACTACAAGAAGTACCAGGGCTCGCTGTGGCAGGTGCACTTCCTCGGCGAACTGTACGCCGACGGCGAGGACGAGCGCGCGCGGCGCGCGGCCGACTACGCCTTCTCCCGCCAACTCCCGGACGGGTCGTGGAGCGCGACCAACGCCAAGCCGGGCGGCTCCATCGCGTGTCTGACCGCCAACGTCGGGCGCGCGCTCGCCCGTCTCGGCCATGCGCGTGATGAGCGCGTGCTCGCGGCGCTGCGCTACCTGGTCGATCTGTACGGGGAGCTCGGGACCGTCGACTGCCGCGCGGGGCGCGTCTACACGCTCAACGGCTACTGCCACATGCTGACGCCCAAGGAGCTGCTCTTCCTGGCCGAGATACCCGCCGGGCTGTGGCCGGAGGGCGCCGGGGAGCTTCGCGACGCCTGCGTGGCGGCCCTGCGCGACAAGCAGGTCCTGCGCTGTATGCCGGCCGAGTCGCGGGAGTTCAACGACATCCTGTGGTCGTTGCCGTCCGGGCAGCGGGACGGCGTGCGCGAGCGCTTCCTGGCCGAACACCCGGAACTGCACTACAAAGAGAAGGCGGGGTGGAAGCGGTTCGGCTATCCGCTCTCGTACAACTCCGACGCGCTCGAAGCGCTCTGGGCGCTGGCGGCGGTCGGGGAGGAACGGTGGCCCGAGTACGAGACGGCGCTTGCGCTCGTGCGCGAGAGCGCGGACGAGCAGGGTCGCTGGGCGTTGCGCAACACGTTCAACGGGAAGATGCTCGCCGACGTCGAGGTGAAGGGCGAGCCGAGCAAGTGGGTCACGCTCCGAGCGCTTCGGACGCTCAAGGCGTTCGGCGTCACGGCGTAGTCGGCTGCGAATGAGGAGGCACGCGAGATGAACGCGATCGTGGTCTACGAGTCCGTCTGGGGCAACACCGCTGCCGTGGCGCGAGCGATCGCCGAGGGCATGGGCCCCGATGCGCGGGCCATGAGCACCGCCGAGGCGACGCCGGATGTGGTGGCCGAGGCGACGATGATCGTGGCCGGCGCCCCGATCTTCGGCTTCCAGCTGCCCACCGAAGGGTCGCGCAAGCAGATCGGCGCGGACCCCAAGCACACGGGCCACCCGCCGGACCTATCCCACCCTTCGATGCGCTCGTGGCTGGAGCGCCTGCCGGCCGGACACGGTCTCGGTGCGGGGTTCGAGACGCGGATCTGGTGGTCACCGGGCAGCTCTGCGAAGAAGATCGCCAAGCTGCTCGGCGAAGCGGGCTACCAGAGGGTGGCGGAACCAGAACGCTTCATCGTCGAGGGCACCTACGGTCCGCTCAAGGAGGGCGAGCTCGAGCGTGCCCGCACATGGGGCCAGACGCTCGTCCGGAAGGCCTCGGGCGCTCCGCTCGGGTAGACTGTAAGAGGAACGCACCCTGCCGCGGGGAAGAACGCGGGGAGAACCCGGCGCGGCACTCACTCGTCTTACAGCAGGCGGCCCTTCTCGGCTGCCTTGTACCTGAACCCGGGCGAAAGGACGGCCGACGTGAAGCAGAACGCACCCGAGGTGCCCCTCGATCGCTGGAGCCGGATGGCCGAGGCGAGCAGCCAGGTCGATCCCGAGCTCTACGTCAGGCACGACGTGAAGCGCGGTCTGCGAGACGTCACGGGCAAGGGCGTCGTGGCGGGGTTGACGAGGATCGGCGATGTCGTCGGCTACCGGCAGGAAGGCGAGACGTCGGTCCCGGCGCCGGGGCAGCTCTACTACCGCGGCATCGAGATCGCGGACCTGGTGCGGGGCTTCTCGGCGGAAGGACGCCACGGCTTCGAGGAGACGTGCTACCTGCTGCTCTTCGGCGAGCTGCCGGGCGGGGACGAGCTCGGCATCTTCGAGCAAACGCTCGCCTCGTACCGCAAGCTGCCGCGCGGGTTCGTGCACGACGTGATCCTCCGCATGCCGAGCCGCGACATCATGAACGCCATGGCGCGCGGGGTGCTCGGCATGTACGTGCTCGACAAGCGGGCCGAAGACACCTCTATCGAGAACGTGCTGCGGCAGAGCCTGCATCTGATATCGAAGTTCCCCATGCTGTCCGTCTACGCCTATCAGGCGTACCTCGAGGAGTTCAGGAACAAGTCGCTCGTCATCCATCGGCCGATGGCCGAGCTCTCCACTGCCGAGAACTTCCTGCACATGCTGCGTCCGAACAGCCGCTACACGCCGCTCGAGGCGACGCTGCTCGACCTCACGCTCGTCCTGCAGGCCGAGCACGGCGGCGGCAACAACTCGTCGTTCACCGCGCACGTCGTCTCATCCAGCGGGACCGACACCTACTCGGCGGTCGCCGCTTCGCTCGGCTCGCTCAAGGGACCCAAGCATGGCGGCGCCAACATCAAGGTCGTCGGGATGTTCGAGGACCTCAAGGCGAACGTACGCGACTGGGAGGACGACGAGGAGATCGAGTCCTACCTGCTGCGCGTCTTGAACAAGGAGTCGTTCGACAAGACCGGTCTCATCTACGGCATGGGACATCCTGTGTACTCGGTCTCCGACCCGCGGACCATCATCCTGCGCGACTATGCGGCGCAGCTCGCCGACGAGAAGGGCCTGGCCGAGGAGTACCGCCTGCACGAGCGGGTGGAGCGGCTCGCGCCGCAGGCCATCGCCAAGAAGCGCACGGTCTACAAGGGCGTGAGCGCGAACGTCGACTTCTACTCCGGCTTCGTCTACACCATGCTCGGCATCCCGGCCGAGCTGTACACGCCGCTCTTCGCCGTGGCGCGTGTGGTGGGCTGGTGCGCCCACCGTATCGAGGAGCTCGCGAGCGGAGGCAAGATCATCCGGCCGGCGTACAAGGGTGTCAACTCGAGGCGCGAGTACGTGCCGCTCGCCGAACGCTAGGGACCACGCTCAGCCGAGGAAGCGGCGCAGCAGCGCCGCGCGCAGCACGAGGTCGGGCAGCAGCGCGCTCTCGCTGCGCTCCAGCGCTTCGCGGATGCGCCGCACCGTCGCGAGGTGCTCGGCATCGGGCCGCCAGTCGTATCCTGCCGCGAGCAGCGCGCTCCGCAGCTCGGGTGTCACATTCGGCCCGTCCACGTCGCAGCGCGAGAGCGCCTCGCTGACCTTGGTGTCGAACGCCGGGTAGACCTCGCGGACGAATGCGAGATCCGCGTTGGAGAGCGCCTCGAATCCGATGAGCTCTGGCGGCATGCCCGCTTAGTAGAGGGCGCAGGTGAACGAGATCGCCCGGGGCAGCGTGATGCCCTCCATCTGCCGCGCGTAGCCGAACAGCCCGATGTGCAGCTTGCGCGCGCGACGCGACGGGACCGCCTTGGCGAGTCGGTTGATGAGGTCGGCGAGCGCCGTCACACGCTCCCGGTAGATCGCGCTGTAGCGCTCCATGATCGGCGTCGCGCGCTCGGCGTCCACCGGCATCGCGCGGCCGATGGTGCGCGCTTCGAGCGACCGGATGGCCTCGCGGACCTCCTCCGGCGGGTGGTCGTACTTGAAGGCCGACTGGATCGTGAACGTCACCACGCTCGGGTACTCGCGTCCCACACGGTCGGCGGTGTCGGGCGCCAGGCCGCCGCGGAACGGCGCGGAACCCATCCCGAGTATCGGGTGAAGGGCGACGCCGAGCCTCCCGGAGAGCTCGTCGAGCCGGTGCAGCGCGATCTTGTTGGCGAGCGCGGCCGAGACGAGCCCGTAGTTCATCGCCGTGTCCGAGCGGGCGAGGAAGACACGCTGGTCCGAGACGTCCTTATCGGCCAGGTACTCCTCGACGATCGCGTCGGCGACCAGCATGCTCGGCAGGTCCTCGATGAGCGGGATGACGTCGATGCGCTCGGGACCGAACGAGCCGATCCACTCGGCGATGGTGATGTCGTCGGAGCCGAATCGCTGCGACTGGCGACCCACGATGAAGTCGCGGTAGTAGCGGTAGACGCGGTCGATGCACCGCGACGAGGTCGTCATCGGCAGTATGACCTCGAAGATGGGCGAGACGTCGCGGCCATAGAACAACCGGGCCGCATCGTAGGAGCGCGGGATCGACTCGAGGGTCTCGAGCAGGACCTTCGCCTCGGTGGTCTCCACCGTCGGGTTGGGCACGCGCAGCGTCAGCCGGAGGTCTTCGCCGAGCACGTTGTCGCGGAAGTACTGCTCGAAGAACGAGAGCAGCTTCTTGACGACGTAGGTGTCGATCTCCTTGCCCTCGACGTCCCACATCTGCTCATCGCAGCCAAGGTGGGAGTACGCGTAGTACGCCTCGCGGATCTCATCTTCACCGGCGAGCACCGGCGCAGTCGCGAAGAAGGGCACCGACGCGTTGTCGGGATGCTGGGTGCTCATGCATCGGGGGATGCGGGGCATGGCTCCTCCTCGGTCCTTCGCTCTCCCCACGCTAGCCGAGGTATACCCGTCGGGCAACAGGGCGCGCACGCGCGGCACGTGTCCGCTACCATCAAGAGCGAGGGAATCCGCTCCACCGGGAGGGTCATGGTCGCCAACCCCAACGAACGCGAAGTCGCACGCTCGCTCGGATTCGGACGGCCGCGCACGCGGCTGCCGATGGAGGCCGAGAACGGCGATCGCCCGGTGGTCGACAAGCTCGGGATCAGGTCAGGCATGCGCGTGGCGTTCATCGGTGTCGCCGATGAGGACCTCGCCGCACTCGTCGCCGCGCGCACGCCCCTCGTGAGCACGTTGCTGCCACGGACGCCGGTGGAGATGGTCCTGTTCGGTGCGGAGAGCGAGTTCGCGCTCAAGCGACTGCGTGACATCGCGCCGCTCGTCGCAACCGAGGGCTCGCTCTGGGTGCTGTGGCCGCGCGGCGCGGAACATCTCGGCCAGACGCACGTGCGGCAGGCGGGTCTGGCCGCCGGCCTCGTGGACGTGAAGGCCGCACGCGTGACCGAGCGGCTCTCAGGGCTGAAGTTCGCCCGCTCCTTGCGCGAGCGCTGAGGCAGACGTGCGCGTCTAGGCGGGGTTCGCGAACCCACGCACGATCGCGGTGAGCCGTTCTCGGAAGGTAGCCTCGTCGGTCGCGCGCACGGCGGGACCGGCGGTCGTGGTGGCCGGATAGGACTTGGCTCGGTCGCGCATCGGAGCATTCGGGGCGATCCGGGGTGCCCGGGCGCTCAGGAGGGCGTGACCCACCGTGTACGCGACGAGGGTCTGGTACAGGGCGCCCGCATCAGAGGCCGTAAGGCCCGCCGAGCGCAGCGCCGCGAGCGGCGCCTCCACCACGTCCGCCCCACCGGCGGAGTTGAGCGGACGGGTGACGAGCGCGGGCAGCACGTTGGGGTGGCGGGCCAGAGCGGCCCGGAACGCGACGAACATCTCGGTCACCAGCTCGAGGGGGTCGGACGGCAGCACGGCGGGCAGCGTCATCTCGCGCAGCACGCGCTCGACCACCGCGTCGAGCAGCGCGTCCTTGTTCCTGACGTAGTGATAGAGGGACATCGCCTTGGCGTCGAGAGCACCCGCAAGCGTGCGCATCGACAGCGCGTCGAGCCCCGACTCGTCGATGATCGCCAGCGCGGTCGCGACGATGAGGTCGCGCGACAGCGGCTCGCTGCGCGTGGTCACTCGGCGGGCACCCCCTCGAGCAGCGAGATCAGCGCCTCGGCATCTGCGACCGAGTACATCTGCAGCGCGTAGCGCACGTGGTGGCCGAAGCCGTCCGGTGCCGAGAAGGTCACGGTGCGGTCGGCCGCGATCTGGTCGATGCCCGCCTTATAGGGGAAGAGCACCACCGGCATGCCGTCGGTCGCCCATTCGCCCACAGATACGTCGGTGACGGATGCGAGGTCGAACTCGGTCGCTTCGAAGTGACCCTCGGCCACGAGCGGCAGCTCGCCCATGCCCGGCCAGACGCCGGCGCCGATGGCCATGACCGCCGTGCTCACGAGCACGAGGCCGACGGCGACCAGCAGCATCCGCCAGTCGAGCTTCACCGCGGCCCACGCGAGGGCGGGCGCGACGAGTGCGAGCGTGATCGCCTGCAGCCAGATCCAGATCCGGTAGAGACCGAAGGGGGCGCGAGGTCCCGCGACGCTCACCGTCGAGTCGTCGACCACGACGCGGACGCGACCCGCGTACCGGGCCTGCACGCGGTAGGACCAGGCGTCGAACACGTGCTGGCCCGCGGTCGGCGTCGCGCCCACGAAGCCGGCCTCAAGGTCGGTCGAAGGGCGTATCCGTCCCGCCGCGGGCTCACCCTGCGGGAACATCTTCAGAACCGCGGCCGTCATGGTGCCGACCGCGGCGAGCGCCACGACCAGCACGACGATCGACTGCCACAGGGCGAGCTTCAGCATATCCTCAGTCCTCCTCGGGAACCCGGTTCTGATTCCGGGTCGTACACTGTAAGGCATATCGTTGTATACAGCCTTACAGTGTACGAGTCAATGGCCATCTTCTCCGGCGTGACCGGACCGTCTCGGCCACGGTCGCGCGCACGCCCGATCCGCATGGGGGTATCATCACGTTCGTGACACGAGGACGAGGGAGGGACGCCAGATGACCGATGACACGAACACCACGCGAACCGGTGCCGGGGAGCCCGCCGAGCAAGCGGCGCCCGAGGCCGCCTCGGCATGGCGCGATGTGGTGAGCGAGCTCGACGCGCTCGGCGACGCCATCGGGCGGTGGCTGCATGCCGCGGTCAACGATCCCGACAACCGGCGGCGCGCCGAGGAGCTCAAGGAGCGGATGGGCGGCATCGCGGACACGGTCGCGAGCGCGGTGGACTCGGCGAGCGAGTCGGACGTGGGGGCGTCGTTCAAAGAGGCCGCCGACAAGACCGGCGAGGCCTTCAAGCAGGCGGGCGAGCGCTTCAGCGAGGAAGTCGCGCCGCGTATGGCGAGCGCGTTCAAGGGAGCCGCCAGCAAGCTTCGCGAGGCCGCCGAGCGCATGGAGCGCAAGGAGACGCCCGCCGCCGATGAGAGCGCCGCCGCAGGAGCCGACGAGTCTGCCCCGGACGCCCCGGGATCCTGACGCCGCGTCAGTCGAGCCAGTGCACCTCGCCGCTCGCGAGCTTGTATGCGGCGCCGGTGACGAGCGGGCCGCCGGCCGCGAGGTCGATGTCCTCGAGCCACGCGCGCAGCGCGCGCGCGGTGTCGCGGACGTGCGCGTCCACGGCGGCCGCCAGCAGCGGATCGTCCGCGTCGGGCGGTGCCGCTGACGGAGTGACGCCCGTGACGTCGATCGCCCCGGTGATGGGCTCAAGCCACGCGGGCGCGTTCCCGGCGAGCGCCGCGCTCACGGCGCCGCAGTCCTCGTGGCCGAGCACGACGATGAGCCGTGTGCCGAGCTTCTCCACCGCGAAGCGGACCGAGGCGTAGCTGGCCTCGGTCAGCACGTGCCCGGCGGTGCGCACGACGAAGAGTTCGCCGACGCCCGCGTCGAAGATCGCTTCGACCGGGACGCGGGAGTCCGAGCAGCCGACGACGACCGCCCACGGACGCTGACCCGCGACCGATGCCGCGCGCTCGGCCGCGGTGTACCGGTCGCGAGGCTCGCCCGCGGCGAACCGGGCATTGCCGTCGCGCAGCCATCGGAGCGCTTCTCGGGCCGAGTATCCCAAGAGGATGCCTCTCGTTTCGACGCTGGTGGCGATGAGTGTACACGAGCGCCGCAACGGTGTGCGCCGTCGCGCGGTCGTCAGTTCGGGAGCCGCAGATACCGCTCGAACCACAATCCAGCCTGCTCGGCCACCTCGTCGAGCGCTCCCGGCTCTTCGAACAGGTGGGTCGCGTCCTCGACGACATGAAGCTCCTTGGGGCCGGCGAGCTGGTGGAGCGCGGCCTCGTTGAGATCGAGGACGCTCGGGTCGGCGCCGCCGACGATGAGCAGCGTCGGCGCGGTCACCCGCGTGAGCGCCTGGCCCGCGAGGTCGGGCCGACCGCCGCGGCTCACGATCGCGCCGATGTCGTCCCGACGCGCCGCGGCGATGAGCGCCGCCGCCGCTCCCGTGCTCGCGCCGAAGTAGCCGAGCCTCAGCCCGCCGATCTCGGTCTGCGCGCGCAGCCAGTCGGTGGCGGCGGTGAGCCGCTCGGCCAGCAGCGAGATGTCGAAGCGCAGCGAGCGGTCCGTGTCCTCCGCCGGTGTGAGCAGGTCGAACAGCAGCGTGCCGAAGTGCCCCGATGCGCGCAGGCGCCGCGCCACGGCGTTGTTGCGGGGGCTCAGGCGGCTCGATCCGCTGCCGTGCGCGAAGAGCACCACGCCGCTCGCGGTCTCGGGGACCGAGAGCGCGCCCTCGAGCATCACGCCCCCGGCGGGGATAGTGGCCAACCAGTCAATCGTCACGACCTCCTCAGGAGGGCACGGCGATCTCGCGTGTCTCGCCCGGCTGTATCTCGTACCGCGTCGCGTTGACGCCGACGTGGCACGCGCCCGTGTCCTCCGGATCGCTGCAGATCGTCACCTTGTCGTGTTCGAAGGTGACATGCATCCACATACCCCGGTAGCGCAGGTTCATCTCCACGCACCCCAGCTCGGCGGGGAGCGCAGGGTTCAGCCACAGCGTGTCCTCCCGTGCTTCAAGCCCGGTGTAGCAGCGCTGGACGAGGTCCACCGTCCCCGCCATGGCGCCGAGGTGGATGCCTTCCGAGGTGTTGCCTCCCTGGATGTCCGCGATGTCGCTCTCAAGCGCCTCCGCGAAGAACTGCCACGACCGTTCGCGATCGTGCCGGACGAGGACCCACGAGTGCACCACCCGCGAGAGCGTCGAGCCGTGCGACGTGCGCTGCAGGTAGTAGAAGATCGTGTTGGTGACGAGCTCGTCGGTGAGCTCATAGCCGAGACGATCGAAGATCTCGCGCAGCTCGTCGGTCGACAGCAGGTAGAACAGCATGAGGACGTCGGCCTGTTTGGACACCTTGTAGCGATTGGGGGTGTCGCCCTCGGCACCGAGGATGCGGTCGAGGCGCTGGATGTCGTCGTACCGTGCCCGGTAGCCGTCCCAGTCGAACTCCTCGAGGTCCTCGTAGCCCTGGAACTGCGAGATGACGCCGTCGTGAAGCGGCACCTTCATCTTTCGCGTGATGTCCTCCCAGAGCTCGAGCTCCTCTCGCTCGAGGGAGAGCAGGTCCCAGATCTCCCGGCGGCGATGCGGCGGAAGGATGTCGAGCACGTCGAGGGCGCGCAGCAGGCACCATACGGCCATGACGTTGGTGTACGCGTTGTTGTCCAGTCCGGGCTCATCGGCGTCCGGATAGCCGTCGTGGTACTCGTCCGGGCCCATGACGCCGAGGATCTCGTAGCGGTCCTCGGCACGGTTGTACGTCGCCAACGAGGCCCAGAAGCGCGCGATCTCCAGCAGCATCTCGGCACCCTGGAACGCCATGAACTCGGTGTCGCCCGTCACCTCGTAGTACGACCAGATATTGAACGCGATGGCGATGTCGATATGCCGCTGCAGGTGCGAGTTGTCCTCGACCCACTCGCCCGAGCGCGGGTTGAGGTGCCAGGTCTGGCTCTCTTCTCGGCCATTGCTGCCGCTCTGCCACGGGTAGAGCGCGCCCCTGAGTCCCTCGCGGTAAGCTCGCCACCGCGCCTCGGGAAGGCGCCGGAAGCGGTACTGGAGGAGCGCGCGCGTGAGCTCGGGCAGACGGTAGTTGATGAAGGGGAAGATGAAGATCTCGTCCCAGAAGATGTGCCCGCGGTAGGCCTCGCCGTGGAGCCCGCGCGCGGGCACGCCCGCGTCGAGGTCGATGGAGTTGGGAGAGACCGTCTGCAGCAGGTGGAAGATGTGGGCGTTCAGGATGCGGCCGACCTCGTCCTGCTCGTCGCAGAGCCCGATGCCGAAGCGCTCCCACAGGTGGTCCCAGGTGAGGCGGTGGAACGTGAGCAGGAGGTCGTCGAAGTCACGGCAGCGGCGCGCGTGCTTGCGGGCTTCCTCGCACGGCTCGGTGATCGCGCGATCGCGCGACGCGAAGAGCGCGACGACCTTCTCGGCGGTGACGCTCTCGCCCTCCTCCACCTGGACCGAGAACTCGTGCGCGACGTACTCGTCCTCGGCGATGGTCTCGCGGGCGACGTCGAGCTCCTTCTCGCCCATGTAGACGCGCGTGCGCGCCGCCTCGGCCACACGTACGTGGGACTGGTTCGTCTCCATCTGCAGGAAGACGACCTGCTCGTCCTCGGGGTCCGCTCCGCAGCCGACGGGCTCGAGGTGGTCGCCCGCGAGGTCGTTGTAGCGCTCGACGCCGCGGTTGGCGACGCGACCGTCGATGGCCGAGCGGAACGTGACGGTCCCCGACCAGTCCTCCGCTACCAGGGTGGTCTCGAGCGCGCCCAGATGGCGGTGCGCCATGTGCACGAAGCGGCGCTGGGTGAGCGACGTCGTGCGTCCTGCTGCATCCGTGAAGCGGACGTGTCGCTTCAAGACGCCCGCGCGCAGGTCGAGCTCCTGCAGGTAGTCCAGGACGGTCACGCGGTCGATATGGAACCACTCGCCGTCGCCGATGCGGAACGTGAGCGGCAGCCAGTTCGGCATGTTCACGAGCGACTCGTTCTCGATCGTCTTGCCGTCGATCTCGTCGGTGAGCCGGTTGAAGTAGCCCGCGACATACGTGCCGGGGTAGTGCGTGCCGTCGGCGTCGGTCTCGGGCGCGGCGCCGCGCGTGGCGAAGAAGCCGTTGCCGACGGTGCAGAGCGCCTCGCGCAACGCCTCCTCGGCCGGATCGTAGCGGTCGTACGCGAGCGTCCACGCGCTCATCCGAGACTCCTCTCGATCGCTTCGGCGAGGCGGTCGAGCACCGCGCCGACGTCGTCGGTGGTCGAAACGCTGTAGGCGGCGTGAGACGTGCGCTCCCCGTCGCCGACGACGATGCCGATACCGTCGCCGGAGATCTCGGCGAACGCGTCCTCATCGGTCAGGTCATCGCCGAGATAGACGGGCAGCACGTCATCGTCGGTGAGCCCGAGGGCGTCGAGCGCCCAGCGCACGGCCCGCCCCTTGTCCCAGTCGATGTCGGGTCGCAGCTCGAAGACCTTCTTGCCGCCGGACTTGCGCAACAGCGGGCGGCGGTCGAGCTCGGTGTCCACGACGCGCTCGACGGCAGGGACGTCGTTCTCGGCGACCTGCCGGTAGTGGACGGCGATCGCGTACTTCTTACGCTCCACGCGCGCACCCGGGATGTCGGCGACCGTCTCGGAAAGGCTCTTCTCGGCCTCATCGAGCGTCGGCAGGAAGCGGCGGAACTCGTCCTCGCGTCCGGTCGAAAGGCTCGCGCCCTGAGGCGCGACCACGTC
>FWPV01013888.1_pt1 | contig 11991 bp, 10 predicted proteins | sample 2228371 | NCBI WGS metagenome assembly FWPV01 (sample SAMEA103939776, study PRJEB20133) | metagenome | reverse complement strand
GTCGCTAGACCGCTTTTACTTCTTGGGCTCAGGTGCTCGCTACGGATTGGCTTGTGAAGCTAATCTCAAAATGAAAGAGATGACCCTGACCCACACCGAGCCGTTCCATTTCCTGGAGTTCCGCCATGGGCCGAAGAGCATGGTGACAAATACGACTGCGGTGGTGGGCTTGCTTTCGGATTCCAACCGACCTCATGAGCAACGCGTTCTGGACGAAGTAGTCGGTTTGGGAGCAAAGGTACTGGATGTGGCAGAGGTGAATGCGATGGTGAATTTATATAGTGGGTTACCAGAAGCCCTGCGCGGTGTGCTGTATCTGCCGGTACTTCAAGCCATGGCTTACTATCGCTCTTTGGCTAAAGGGTTGAACCCCGATCAACCACACAACCTGACTTCTGTAATCAAACTTGATGTATAAGGAGGTGGTACTCTCGTAAATAGGTTTTTCTTCAGACAGTAGTGACGAGCGGCGGGGTGCGTCCAAGCTGATAGCTGTGTTCCCTGTCTGGCACGCGCAGAAGCGTGGTGTCGCGGCTATCCCAGAACGAGGAGAAAAAAATGAAAAAAATATTGTTCCTTCTTGTTGTTGCCAGCCTGGTGCTGGCGGCTTGCGGCGGTGGAACGAAACCCGCCGCGGAGGTAAGTTCTGTGGAAATTACCTTTACCATGTGGGGCGCACCAGAGGAATTAGCTGTCTGGCAAGCTGTGGTGAACGATTTTCACACTGCCCATCCAAATATCACCGTAAAGGTGGACGTTTCGGATTGGGATTCATATTGGACCAAATTGAACACATTGACGGCCGGGGGCACGCCTCCCGATGTGTTTGCCATGGATGCCCCATTGTATTTAGATTGGCAAAGCCGCGGTGCATTGTTGAACCTTCAACCATACATCGACGCCAATCCTGGCTTCTTGGATGGTTTCTATCCCCAAACATTGGTTGCCTATCAGACCTCTGATGGGTATTACGGTCTGCCACGTGATTTCCAGACAATTGTGTTGTTCTACAATAAGGACATGTTCGACGCTGCAGGTATGGATTATCCGACTGCCGATTGGACCTACGACGACCTTCTTGCTGCAGCAAAGAAGTTGACTCTGGACAAGGATGGCGATGGTAAGGTGGACCAGTATGGATTTTGGTCCGACACATGGGATATGGAACTGTTGTGGAGCTCAGTCATCTGGGCGTACGGGGGCGAAATCATCAGCGAAGACCATATGAAGACCTTGATTGGCGAGGGCGAGGGGCGCAACGCCTGGGCATTTATTGATAGCCTTTACAAACAAGGTGTAATACCCCCTCCCACTACCGCTGGAGAATTTGGTTTTGACTTGTTCCAATCAGGTATGGCAGCAATGACCACCATCGGACACTGGGCAGTGCCTGGTTACGTCCAGTCGGGAATCAACTTCGATGTTGCACCTATGCCAAAGGGCCCTGCAGGGCGGGCGACCAGCGTGAATAGTGCAGGATTTGTCATCTCCAAAAATTCCAGATACCCTGATGCAGCTTTTGAGTTTATCAAGTATGCATTGAGCGAGGCGGGACAGAAGAGACTGGCGGAATTGGGTTTTGCGATCCCAGTTCTCAAGTCAGTGGCAGAGAGTGATGCCTACCTCAAGCAACCTGGTGGATTGAATCAACAAGTTTTTCTGGATTCGCTTGCTTTTGCTCGCAATAAGCCCGTATTTAGAGGCTATGCAGAATGGGCAAGTGTGGTTGGAGATGGTTTAATTCCCGTGTTCGATGGCGAAGCGGATTTGAATAGCACTCTTGATGAAGTGATTTCTGCCGCAGACGAAGTGCTGGCAAAGAATAAATAGGTGAGTTATTGTGACTGTCCCCTCTCCTAAGTGGAGAGGGGAAAGGTTAAAAACTGGAGTGCTTATGGATTACGGACTCAAACCGTTAGGGCGTGAAAAATTGTGGTTGTGGTTGATGTTAACACCGACCCTTATTGGATTGTTATTTGGCACAATTGGCTCCTTGTTGGCGACATTGGCCTTGAGCTTGTTCGATTGGGACTTGATCAACCCTCCCCAATGGGTAAGCCTAGCAAACTATATCAAGTTATTCCAGAACAAGGCTTACGTTGAGTCCTTTGTCAATACCTTGAAGTTTTCGGGGCTGTATGTTCCGGCTGTAGTATCGCTTTCCTTGCTATTGGCAGTTTTGCTAAATCGCAAGATTCGCGGAGTGAGTTTCTTTCGCACCGTGTACTTCCTACCAACTGTGACCTCCGCTGTCGCTACCGCCCTAGTCTGGAACATGATCTATGGCAAAGAGACAGGTATCTTGAATTTTATACTGGAATCCTTGGGCTTTACGCCAGTCTGCTGGCTGTGCACGGACAACGCCATGATGTCGGTCGTCATCGTCAATGTATGGGGAGCACTGGGTGAAGGGATGATTATTTTCCTAGCCGGACTGACCGCTATCCCTCGCGATTACTACGAAGCCGCCTCGCTGGATGGAGCAAATGATTTCCAGCAGTTTTTCCATGTGACCTTGCCACTAATAACGCCAAGTATTTTCTTCCAAACCTTGATTTCCGCCATCAACGCCTTTCAAGCGTATGATTATATTTATATGTTGACGCGGCGCGGACAGGGCGATAGTTCCGTCCCAGTTGCCGTCTATTCGATTTATCGCAACGCCTTCCATTTTTTTCGCATGGGAGACGCCAGCGCGCAAGCCATTCAGCTTGCCTTACTGGTGGCAGTTTTCATGGGAATCATGTTTTGGTGGGAACGTCATTACGTTGTGTACGAATAGGAGCGGAAGTTGTCCAAGTCGATGTATCGAAATGTCCTTGATGTCATCACCTACGCCGTTCTCATCTTCGGCGCGTTGACGATGTTGTTTCCATTCGTATGGATGATCTCGGTCTCGTTTCGCACTCCTGCAGAGCAGTTTTCCCGCAATATTATCCCTAGCCCGTTTACCATCAAAAACTACTTTGATCTTTTCAAGGATTTACCCGATAGGGCATTTCTTTATCTGATGTTCAACAGTTTCAAATTGTCTATCCTAGCGGTCATTGGTCAGATTTTAACCTGCGCCATGGCGGCGTTTGTCTTTGCCATTGTCAAATTCAAGGGACGCAACTTCCTTTTTACCTTGCTTATTATGACATTAATGATTCCGCCTCAGGTCTCACTCATCCCGAACTTTATCATCTTCAAATATCTTGGCTGGATTGGAACGCAACTCCCGTTGATTGTTCCCGCTTTTTGGGGAGGCGCGTTCGGGACTTTTCTCCTACGACAATATTTTCTTACTATCCCGCGCGACCTCGTAGATGCAGCTCGCATGGACGGCGCTTCTCTTTTTGATATATTTTGGCGCATCTATTTGCCTCTTGCCAAACCCGCGGTCGCTGCGCTGGCAATTTTTGTTTTCAAAGATGCCTGGAATGACCTGCTACATCCACTAGTGTATTTGCCTACGGATATGCATAAGACTACGCTGACAGTAGGGCTGGCATTCTTCCAGCAGCAACTGCAAATGGGCGGGAAATTCACTGTCCTGATGGCCGGAGCGTTTCTGTCCATTTTACCGATGCTTATCATCTTCTTTATAGCCCAAAAGCAGTTCATCGAAGGGATTGCGTTGAGTGGGGTAAAGAGATAAACCGTAGACAGGCGAATGTAAAAACAGACAATCCTTCATGATCAAATTAGGAGACGAAATGACGAAGATAACCTTTATTGGCGCTGGAAGCCTCGGTTTTACTCACGAGCTTGTCCGTGATATTCTAACCTTCCCATTGCTTGAAGACGCTCACATTGCCTTAATGGATATCAACGCCGAGCGGCTCGAATGGGCAAAATTGGGTGTTGAAAAACTCATCGCCGCCGGGAAACGCCCAGCTAGAGTCTCCGCTACTCTCTCTCGCGCAGAAGCCCTCGAAGGCGCGGATGTCGTTCTCACGACCATCCTAGCTGGCAGCACAGAGGTCTGGCGGCATGACATCGAAATCCCTAAAAAATACGGCGTTGACATCAACGTTGGTGACACGCGCGGACCCAGCGGCATCTTCCGCTTCCTGCGCACCATAAACCCCATGATGGACATTGTCCGCGATATGGAACGCTACTGTCCCAATGCCGTCTTGCTCAACTACACCAACCCGATGTCTATGCTGGTTTCAGCTATTCAAAAGCAATCCTTCATCACTGTTACTGGCTTATGTCACTCGGTGCAGGGAACGGCGATGATGCTGGCTGAGTGGATTGGCGCTCCTTATAACGAGATAGACTACCTATGTGCTGGAATTAATCACATGGCGTGGTATCTTGAGTTCAAGTGGAGAGGGAAAGACGCCTATCCTTTGCTTTACGAAGCTGTCACCATGCGCCCGGAAATCTATAACGCCGAACCGGTGCGTAATGAAATGTTCCTGGCGCTGGGCAGATATGTCACCGAATCCAGCGGACACAACTCGGAGTACAACTGGTGGTTCCGCAAACGTCCCGACCTGATCGAGAAGTACTGCACTCACGGTACCAACTGGAATCCTGGTGAATACGCCTACATCCTGAAAGAATATCAGCACAACGAAGCTACTTGGAAGGATCAGGTAAAACAATGGTTGGCACGTCCTCTGACTGCCGATGATTTACAACGCGGTCACGAATATGCCGCTTATATCATCAATGCGCTCAAGGGCGGAGAACCGTTCAAGTTCAATGGTAACGTCCAAAATACTTATCTTATCACCAACCTGCCCGAAGGCGCCTGTGTCGAAGTACCTGTGTTAGTAGACCGCGCTGGCTTCCACCCCATGCACGTTGGCGCACTACCGCCCGAATGCGCCTTATTGACCAACCTCTCTAGTGGTATTGAGGAGATGACTATCAATGCTTCCTTAGCTGGCGACCCGCTAATGGTCTATCGCGCTATCTGCCATGACCCGTTGACCGCTGCTGTCCTATCCTTGGCTGAAATCCGCCAAATGACCAACGAGTTGTTTGCTGTCCACAAGGACTACTTGCCGCAGTTCAAGGTGCACAAAGTATAGAATGTCAGTTTTGTTCTCAAGAACTGCAGTCTGAATGCCTGGCGGCAAAGCTGCTAGTCATTTTGTATGATAAAAAGCAGAGCACAGTAATCTATTTGTCTCTTCAATTTGAAAAAAACAGTGCCTGCAATTGGCGAATCAGCAGCGACGAAGCGTGTGAGAAGTTCTATTGCTATCCAGAGAGCCTAGAGTCATGCACCTGAAAAATTTTCGTCCACAACCCAAACTTGTCACCAAAAACACTTTGGTCGAAAAGCCTCGTTTTCCAGTTTTGGATGCTCATAATCACCTTGGCGAAGATTTCGGTGGCGGTTGGGACAAAAAGCCACTTTCTGAATTGCTTGAATTGCTGGATGAGAGTGGTGTTTTTCGCTATGTAGATTTGGATGGCGGGTGGGGTGAAGATATTCTCAATGCCCATCTTGACTATTTCAAACAACCCTACCCAGATCGTTTTCTAATCTTCGGCGGTGTCGACTGGGGAAAATGGCCGGAACTGGGTAATAAATTTCCTGACTGGGCTGCGGGAAGGCTAAGGATTCAAAAGGAGCGCGGCGCAGACGGGGTGAAGGTCTGGAAAGATTTAGGCTTGCATGTCCGCGATCAACACGGTCAACTCGTTGATGTAGATGACCCGCGCCTAGATCCTATCTGGCAGACTGCAGGAGAATTGGGGTTGCCGATAGTGATTCACGTTGCTGACCCCGTGGCATTCTTCGATCCGATTGACGAAACCAACGAACGCTGGGAGGAACTACAGGCGCACCCCGAATGGCATTTCCCTAGCCCTCCATTCCCACCGTTCCTTCACATCCTTGGATGTCTGGTGGTGCTTGTCGCTCGTCACCCGCGTACCACCTTTATCGGGGCTCATGTAGGCTGTTATGCTGAGAATCTGGCTTGGGTGAGCGCAATGCTTGACCACTGCCCGAACTTCTACGTGGACATCAGTGCCCGCATCGGCGAGCTCGGCCGTCAACCTTACACCGCACGGCGCTTTTTCCTAAAATACTCTAACCGCATCTTGTTTGGATCAGATATGGGCCCCTACCCCGACGCTTACCGAGTCATTTACCGCTTCCTAGAAACCGACGATGAGTACTTTAACTATAACGCTTCGTCTATCCCAATGCAGGGACGTTGGTATGTGTACGGTCTTTCCTTGCCGGAGGATGTGCTAAAGAAAGTCTATTATGAAAATGCACTAAAAGTCCTGAAAATTTCATGAAGACTTAACCAATATGTACCAGTATCAAATGACAGATTATGGTGTAGATATAGGTTTTGCCGGTGGGGATGAAACTATTTTCATAGAATCCTTGAATTAGGGGGAAGGTTTTTTGCAGGCAGCAAGGGTACTTGTTCGCAAGGAAGAATGTAATTAACTTCAACGTGGAACAATTGTCACAAGTTGATAACCACTTCGAAGTCAGTGTAAGCTGCTTCCTCAAGCAATGGCTATGATTGCTAGACCTCCACACCCTGACTTTGCAGCTCGACAATATGTTGACGCATGGCGCGTTTGGCGACTTCTGGGTCGCGCGTTGCCAGGGCGTCGATGACAGCGTGATGACGGGCAGCGAGTTGTTCAAGGCTAATCGACGAGCGGCGCATGGTGATCAGGATGTATTGCCCCAATTGGAGGTTGTCATAAATGCGTCGTAAAAGGTTGTTCCCAGAAATGGCAACAATCTGAATGTGAAACTGCCAATCGAAGCGGGCAGCAGCAAGGTAATCGCCCGCTTGCGCCATGTGCAGCATCTTCTCGACCGTCTTGCGCAGTTCTTGCAGGTCTTCATCGGTGACCTTGGGGGCGGCTTCTTCGGCAGCCAAGGCGTCCAAAACCGCCCGCACGCTGTAGATTTCCTGCATGTCTTTATCCGTCAGCAGTCGCACCATGGCGCCTTTATGCGGTTCACGCTCTAGGAAACCAGAGCTTACCAGATCGCGAATCGCCTCTCTCACCGGCGCTTGACTGATGCGCAGTTGCCGGGCAAGCTGACTCTCCACCAAACGCTCACCGGGTTGAAGTTCGCCGCGCTCGATGGCATCTAAAATAACTTGTTTCACCTGATCGCTCAGGACGGTTTTATTGATCCCGTTGGTGCTTTCAAACTCGTTATTTGCCAAGCGTTTGCTCCCAATTAGACAAAACAGACTCTCTTCGTTCAGCGCGATTCTACTCCAGTTTGTCGGCTTTAGATTAATTTCTCGACCTCATCGAACAGAAGCTGTGGGTTGGCAGCGCGGATCATGAAATAAGAGCGCGGTTTCGCAAAGCGGTGACCGAAGTCAGCCCGTTTGCGCCGTTTTTCTTCGTTGTCGATAATCGGCATGACCAAGCCAGGCGAGAGCAATTGGTTCAGCCCAAAGTAGTTCATCATGGAGTGAAACCCTTGATATTCCTTTTCGAACTGCTCTAATTCTTTGACCGAGGTGGCGTAATTGCCGTCGATGGACGGCAGGATGACCAAATCGACATTCGAAGGTTGCAAATAGTGTTGGACTTCGGGAGCCTTGCCAAACAGCTTCTTCACGCCCTCATCTTGATCGGCGAGGTCGGAGCGTTCGGTGCCTTTGGCGCGCTTTGCCAGATAAACATTGGTTGAGCCCATCGCCACCCAACCGTTTTCATCGATCACCAGCGTTTCGGTGGAGATGTTCAAGCCGCCGCGGCGACAGCCTTCCAATTGGGACATGGTCTTGCCGTGGTTGGATTCGCCACCCATGAACATGATGGTTTTCTCTCGATAACGCACCGCTGAGGCGTGGAAGGGGTGCAGACCGCATTCTTCCAGCCGAAAGGCAAGCATGCTGACCAGAATTTTCTGGATTTCCCCGGCGTACCATTCGCCATCTAACTCGAGAGTCCCCTGCTGGTAGCGGATGTCTTTGACGGCTATTTGCGGTCGCCAGACAATATCCGGCTTGGAGAGCGTGACCTGTTCGGCAACCTGCACGTTTGCCAAACGGTAGTTTAAGAAGGTCATATCCATTGCATCCAACGGATTTTCGTCCGTGGGGCTTTCGACATCAAAACGCAGTTGAGCTTGTTTGGAGGTGAATTGGCGGGATAATAAAGTCATCTTTTCCTCACGAGATCAGAGTTAGCCGAGAGTGGTGATCGGTCGGCTTTGCAGGAGATAGAACGTGCCGTTTTCTTCGCCCCATTCGATGTCTTGGGGAACACCGAAATGCTTTTCCACGAGATTGCCCATCTCGACCAATGTCCTGAGTTCATGCTCACTCAAGACAGGCTGGTGTTGCATCGAAGCGGGCACTTCTTGTTCGATAACGCCATTTAAGCCATCATTGACGATCATGATCGATTTGGGGGCGATAAACTGATAGCGCACCTCGCAAGTTTCGCGATCGATTTTGTAATGATCAGGCGTAATGCTTCCGGAGACAATCCCTTCGCCCAAACCATACACGCCCTCGATGATCATTTGATAAGGGTTTTTTACGATCGGATCGACAGTGAAGATCACGCCGGCCTTTTCGGCGTTGACCATCTTTTGCACAACGACCGCCATCGAGACCAGCTCGTCCTCAAAACCATTACAGAAGCGATAATAGATCGCCTGCGAGGTGAACAGGGAAGACCAACATTTGACCACGTTTTCCAGCAAAGATTGATCACCGCGCACATTCAGGTAAGTGCTTTGTTGACCGGCAAAGCTGGCGCATCCCATGTCCTCCGCTGTAGCGCTGGAACGGACGGCAACAGCCACTTGGTCGCCCAGTTGATGATAATGCTTCAGAATTTCGCTCTTCAATTCGTCGTCAATGACCACCCCGTCGAACAGCCTGCGGATGGTGATTTCGGCTTCTTGCAGGGCATGGGCATTGCTGCGATCAATGCTGTTCAAGATGTTCATCACCTGTTCCCGAAGGCCGCCTTGCTCGAAGATACGCCGGTAAGCGGAAGATAGGATCACAAAGCCTGGTGGGACGGGAAGACCCGCACAGGTCATGTCCCCTAAGTTGGCACCCTTGCCACCCGCTTGGGGTACATCATCACGACAGATTTCTGAGAATGTCAAGCAAAATTTGCCCATAGATCGAACTACTCCTGAAGTCCACCGGACATGGGTGGGAATAAGATCACTTGCTGTCCTTCCTGCAAGGGATAATCGAACTCGTTGATCACTTGTCCGTCAATCATCACTTGAAAGACGCGCTGAACTGCCCCGGAGAAGAGGTCATCTTTTAGGTGGCGGTCGATGCCTAAGTGCAGGAATAAATCCTTCAACGTTGCGCCAGCAGGTAATTCAAGCTCTGCTTCGCCGCGCTCGTTGGTCGGCACCGCAAGCTCCTCGCGCAAAAAAGAAAACACTCGTACCGCTACTTTCACCGGCCGATCCTTTCCTAATGAACCTAATCCTCGAAGATCGCAACCGCTCGCACCGGCGCCGCCGTGGCATTGACCCACTTGATGGGGAACACACACACCTTAAAGCCATAGGGGCGAGGCAGTTTGTCGAAGTTTGCCATGTTTTCCAGATGATAATACTCGCGGTCGATCATCACTTTGTGCGCCGGCCAGAACTGCTTGTCCTCGAACATCGCCCAGACAGGGCGATCGTACGTGCCGGCGTCAATGCCAGTCATCTTAACGCCCTGATCCAACAGCCAATTGGTCCCGCTTTCGGTCATGCCGCTCTGCTCTTTGAGATAGCGTTCTTCGTTATTGTAAAGGCAGGCGCCGGTGTAGATCAGGACGATATCGAGTGGCTTGATGGTGTAGTTGATTTTTTTACAAGCCGCAATCATATCATCGGCGGTAATCCCATAGCCGGCGGGTTTATCGGTGAAATCCAAGAGAACGCCATCGCCGTAACAATATTCCAGCGGAATCCCCTCCGGGCCTGGGGCGTCGCTGCGCATGTGGCGCAGGGAATCGACGTGGGTGCCGACGTGGTCGCCGGTGACCACCAGACAATGGGCGGTCAGCCAGGTCGAGCCATATTTGGCAGCTCCAACTTTGGTGGCAAATTCTTCCCATGTTTCTAACATGGTGATGACCGGTCGCATTACGCGCGGGAAGACGACCATATCGCTATGCACATCCATGCTTAAGTCGATCAGTTTTACCATTCTAAGTACCCTCCGAAATGAAGTGCGTTATTTAAGCAAAATACCGTGTTGTTCTAAGTCTTCGATGACATCTTCCAAACCGTAGTCGATGAGCGTTTGGCGGGTGGGAATCCCTTCTTCATCCCAGCCATGTTGGCGATACCAGGCTTCGCGAATCGGGATGAGGATGTCATATACCTTGCCTTTAGCGGGGCCTTCCGGCATGGGGTCTTCGGTAAAGCGCGGCGGCAGAATATCATCTTTGGCGCGCAGTCCAAGGCGGGCGTTGTAGGCTCGCTCAAGGTGGTTGACCCGCATCGCCGCTTCCATCAATTCTTCTTTATCCACATCGAAGCCGGTGGCAGCGCTGTATAACTCTGGGATGATATTGAGCATTTTTTCGATGGTGATGTCGGTGGTGGCGGTGTAATAGGTGTAGGGGAATTTGCAGACACCCATTAGATCGGGCAAAGTGATGATGCTCTCCCAACTGTGTAAATGGCGCACGGCTTCATCGATGGGCATGTCGTCCAGCCCGTATGCGCCTGGGGCAGAGATGCGCAAATGATCGCCGCCGCGCGGGCTGACCGCATAGCGGAAGTTATACACCTTGACGGCGCGTGCATCCAGAGGTGCTGGGGTGAGCCCTTTGACATGCACGGCGTAGCGTTCCGAATTTTTGCCGATGATGTCTGCAGCTCCTTTGACGCCGTGTGACAGGGTTTCACCAAGAAAGCCTTCTCGATAAGCAATGCGGCGCACCAATTCTAAGGCAGCATGGTAATTGCCCCAAGTGAGCTGCAGACCCTCGGTATCTTGATCGGTGAGGATGCCGCGCTGGTATAGCTCGAAGGAAAATGCCAAAACCCCACCGAGGTCTAAAGTATCCATGCCGAGGCGGTCGGCAAGGTCGTTCCCTTTGAGAATGGCGGCTAGATTATCGTTGCCAATCCCGGAGCCAAAAGCGACAGCGGTGCAGTACTCCGGACCACCCACCACCGTGCCGGCAAACTCGCCTTCGGTAACCATGCTGTAGCGATCGCATTTGGTCGGGCAGGTATAACAGCCAGTGGTTTTGACCAGATATTGTTTGATCAGCGCTTCGCCATCGATTTTGCTTTTGCCGCTGAATTGTCCGTATTGGAAGTTCATCGTATTCGTAGCGCCCAAGAGGGTGTGATGATCCATCAGGGTGCCCAAAGTGCCCCGCCGCGAGAAATCCTTCAGGCGGGCGTCGTCGACTTCCAGTTCTCGCAGGCGGGCGACATTGCGCATGAAGCGTTCTCGATCGGCAATTGGAAAAGGTTGCGTGCACCGTACGGCAATCGCCTTGAGGTTTTTCGATCCCATGACTGCTCCCACCCCACAGCGCGCCGCGAGATGGTCTTTATCTACCACAATGCCAGCAATGCGCACCAAATTTTCGCCGGCCGGCCCGATAGCTGCCACGCTGAAATCTTTACCCAACTCGGCTTGGAGCAGTTCGGTCGTCTCGTGGGTGTCCTTTCCCCACAGATAGGCAGCATCGTGGATCGAGACGTTTTGATCCTCGACGCGAATATAGACCGGCTTCTCCGCTTTGCCGCGCAGGATGACGGCGCTAAAGCCGGCGCGACGCAGGTAAGCACCCCAGAAACCGCCGCCGTTGGCATCGCCAAAGATGCCGGTCAGGGGGGAACGGGTGCCAACCACGAAACGGGCACTGGAAAAAGCCGGCGAACCGCTCAAAGCCCCAGGCGCGATGATCAGGACGTTTTGCGGACTGAGCGGGTCTAGCTCTTTGGGATTTAGTTCGTAGTTTAGGCGCGAGGTAAAGCCGCGACCGCCCAAGAATTTGCGGCTAAAGGTGGGGTCTTGCGGTTCGATCTCGATCTTGCCGCTG
>FWPV01013887.1_pt1 | contig 11991 bp, 11 predicted proteins | sample 2228371 | NCBI WGS metagenome assembly FWPV01 (sample SAMEA103939776, study PRJEB20133) | metagenome | reverse complement strand
TGAAATAAAAATTTGTAAAAAGAACAATGTTGTTTAAAATATACAATCAAGCATGAAAAAATTAAAATTTGGTTTTATAGGTGCAGGCAGAATTACAGATATGCATGTTCCTGCATTTAGGAATAATGAGAAAGCTGAAATTTATGCAGTTTGCGATGCTAACGAGGATGTAGCAAAGAGAAGACAAAAAGAGTGGAACTGTCAAAAATACTATACAAATTACCATGACCTGCTTAATGACAAAAACATAGACGCTGTAGAAATCACTACTCCCCACTATTTGCACAAACAAATGGTTATCGACACTGCAAGAGCAAAGAAAGCAGTTTCGGTTCAAAAGCCAATGGCAATGAATATTAAAGAATGTGACGAGATGATTTCCGCCTGTAAAAAAGAAGGTGTGAAATTAAAAGTATTTGAAAATTTTGTTTTTTATCCTCCTTATGTAAAGGCAAAAGAACTTATTGAAAACGGTGAAATAGGAGAACCATTTACAATAAGGTTTAAACTGGGAACCTGTGGAAAAGGGGGATGGTATACACCATTAACAGCATGGATATGGAGGCTTAATCAAACCGAATGCGGGGGTGGCCCAGCAATATTTGATGATGGCTATCATAAATTTTCACTTGCTTTATTTTTCTTCGGTGAAGTAGAAAAAGTCTTTGCTTGGATTGATAGGTCTTTTGTCTTCATTGACAGCCCTGCAATGATTTTATGGAAATATAAAAATTCAGAAAAATATGGCTATTTTGAAGCAACCCTTTCACCTCATATAACTTGTAGGTCAAAGTATTATAGCGCTGACGAAAGGGTCGAAATTACAGGGGAGAAAGGAACTATCTGGATTACAAGATGCACAGGTAGACTCCTTGATGTTCCACCTTTGATTTTATTTAAAGATGGTAAGACAATTTGCTTTGAAAATATTAGATGCGACTGGGTAGATAGTTTTATAGATTCAACTAATCACTTTATTAATTGCATCATTGAAGACAAAGACCCCATATTAACAGGAGAACAAGGGAAAAAAGTCATGCAATTGGCTATTGCCTCTTACATATCCTCCAGAGAAAGAAAAGAAATTGTTCCGGATAAAATAATTGGTGAAGAAAAATGTCTTTAAAGAGATTGAAAATAAACATTTTAACAGCAATTTCTATCGTGTTGATTAGAATTATAGGACGAATTCCTGATAAGATAATGATTTTTAAACTTCGGTTATTAAATAAATTGGCTAAAAATTTTAAATTTGAAGTGTTAGGATTCTTTTTTAAAGATGTCTTAGATGTCTATGAAAAAGGTAAACCATATACAGATATCGTGCGTAGGATTTTACTGGAATCCACAAATAAAGAATTGAAATATGTTCTTGAAGGCTTATTTGATGGCGATTAAAAAATAAAATGAACAAAAATATAAAAATAGGAATCATCGCAGAAAACCCTGAATTAAATGAGGCAAAATTATATTGCAACGCCCTTCGTGAAAACGAATTTTATATAGTTGAGGGAGTTTATTCTACAAATACAGAAATTTCTAAAATATTTGACTGTCAAAAGTATAATAACTACACAGAATTAATAAAAAACAAACAAATCAATTTAGTAATAATAATTGCTGAACCAAAATCTATCTATAAATTAGCTATTGAAGCATTAAATGCATTTAAAAATATTGCAATTGAATATCCCTTTGCTGACGATATCCAAAATATTGAAGAACTAATTAAAACCTCTGCCCAAAGAAAATGTAATTTATATTTTTGCATACCTTCCTTATTTTACCCCCCTTACTGCAAAGTAAAAGAATTAATCAAAAAAAGAGAAATTGGTGAAATCCAAACAATTAGGATTAAGTCCAGTATGAATTTGTATGATGAAATTAATAGAAAACTTTTATTATTTAAAAATACTTATGAAAAGCTATTTCTTGCTTACTATCTTTTAGGAGATATTGAGAAAATTTTTTCGTATGGTTTTTATAGCCAAAATACTTATGCTCCAGCAATGACTATCTGGAAATATAAGGAACCTTGCAAATATGGAATATTAGAAACAGTATTTTCCACTATTCCTACTTTTTCAGTCTCTTTTGAAACAAATAAAAATGTCAATGTAGAAGCAATCGAAATTTCTGGAACATCTGGCTATTTATGGCTTTCAAATAAGAAAACAAATTTTCAAAACATTCCAACGCTTCAAGTGTATCGAAAAGATAAATTATACTCTTTTGAAAATCTACAGGATAATTGGAATGAAGCCTATAAAGGATGTATTAACGATTCTACAAGTTATTTTTTAAAAAGGGAAAAAATTTCAACACTTTGTAATTCTTATAATGTTTTAAAGGTTTTTCATTGGACAATTTCCACCTTTAAATCCTCTGAAGAAGGGAAGGAAATATCATTCACATAAAGTCAACTTAAAAAGTTATTTTTCTGAACCAAACAAGTTCTAAGCCAATAAAAAAATGCCATACATAAATTTAAATAGAGTAAAAAAAGAATTAGCAATTTTAAGAGATTTAGCCAAAAAAGTTGCTGAAATATCAGCGATGCCAGTGCAAGAAGAAAAACGCACATTATGGCAAAAGCTTAACGACCTGAAGCCAGAACGACCAATGGTAATGATAGACCAGGTCTGCTGGAATGAAATGAACATTAATGATGAATTGACATTACATTGCCAAAATCCTGAATATCGCAATTATGAAAGTCAGATGAGACGAACTATTTTTCAATGGAAATACTTCCCTGTTGACATGGTTGTTGAGCCATTTATTTATGTTCCAAAAGCCATCCAAAATACTGGTTTTGGAATTTTCACTAAAGAAGAAATTGCAATTACAGACCCCACTAATGCAGTTGTAGGTCATAAATTTGAAAATCAATTTAACACTGAAGAAGACATTGAAAAAATTCAAACACCAATAATAACCCATGATTTAAAAGAAACCAATCGTCGTTTAGAAGTAGCACATGAAATTTTTGATGGAATACTTGAAGTTCGTCCACGAGGAATGGAGCCTTACTTATCCTTATGGGACCCCATAAGCACCTGGATGGGAACAGAAAATGTACTTTATGCATTAATAGACAAACCAGCCTATATGCATAAACTTGTTAATAGAATGACAGAAGGGTATTTATCAATGTTAAATCAATTAGAGGAACAAGGCTTATTATGTGAACCCCAAAAAATCATTCATTGCACAGGTGCTTACACAAACGAATTGCCCGCTGCTGGTTTTAACCCTCAAAAACCACGAACAAAGGATTTATGGATGTTTGGGCTGGCACAAGTATTTTCTACAGTATCTCCCAAAATGTTTAAGGAATTTGAGGTAGATTATACAAGCCGCATTTGTGAAAGATTTGGCTTGGTTTATTATGGATGCTGTGATCCATTAGATAACAAAATGAACGAAGTAAGATTAATACCTAATGTCCGTAAGATTTCAATGAGTCCGTGGGTAAACCAGGAAAAAGGGGCAGAAAATATTGGCACAGAATTTGTCTTCTCCCGAAAGCCAAATCCAGCTTTGCTTGCAACAAAAAGTTTTAATTCTGAGCAAATATACGAAGATCTCCTAAAAACAATCAAAATATGTAAAAAATATGGTTGTCCACTTGAAATAATACTTAAAGACATAAGCACAGTATGTTACCAACCTCAAAGACTATTCCAATGGGCACAAATAGCAATGCAACTTGTTTGCGAAGAGAAAAACGAAAATTAAAAAACTTATTTATATTATTAAGCATAAGTGCTAAAATAAATTTCCTGTTTTTTTAAATCAAGACTACCCTAATTTTCAATAGGAGCAAAAGGAGGTCATATGGGAAACCACAGTGCAATCGATTTGAATAAACTAATTCCTGTCGTTGAAGAATTTAAAGGAATAAAGGGCACATTGGTGCCAATACTTCAAAAAATTGAAGAAATATATGGTTATTTGCCAGAAGAAAGTATTTTCTTCATCTCAAAAGAGCTTAAAATTCCTGTAAGTAAAATATTTGGAGTAATGACATTTTATGCTCAATTCCACTTTACACCAAGAGGGAGAAACAAAATAATGATTTGTAGAGGAACTGCTTGTCATGTGCAAGGTGGAGCAAAAATACTGGAAGAAGTAGAAAAGCAGTTGGGGATCAAGCCTGGAGAAACAACTTCAGATAGGGAGTATACTCTTGAGACAGTTGCTTGCATAGGTGCCTGTGCCCTTGCTCCGACAATGGTGATTAATAATAAAACTTATGGAAAACTTACTCCTAAAAAGATAGAAGAAATTTTCAAGCACAAATGTAACAAAGAAGGAGGCGAAGCTGATGTCAAATAACAATAGTCACTATACTATTCTTGTATGTCAAGGAACTGGCTGTGTTTCTTCTCTTTCACCGCAAATTCAAAATGCACTTGAAAGTGAGATAGTAAAAAATGGTCTCCAAAACACAGTTACAATAAAGCTTACAGGGTGCCATGGATTTTGTCAAAGGGGACCTATAGTTATTATAGAGCCTGAAGGATTCTTTTATTGTGAAGTAAAGCCTGAAGATGCGCATGAAATTGTTCAATCACATTTAATAAATGGGAAACCAGTCACAAGACTTTTCTATACTGACCCAGAAACAAAACAACCCATACCATATTATCGTGACATTAAATTCTACAACCAGCAGGAACGAGTTATTCTACGAAACTGCGGTCATATCAATCCTGAATCGCTCGAGGATTATCTTCAAGTAGGGGGCTACATAGCACTAAAGAAAGTGCTACGCGAAATGACGCCAGAACAAGTCATTGACGAAGTTAAAAAATCAGGGTTAAGAGGAAGAGGAGGAGCAGGTTTTCCCACTGGAACGAAATGGAGTTTCTGTAAACAGGCAATAAGCTTAGAAAAATACATTATATGCAATGCTGACGAAGGAGATCCAGGTGCTTTTATGGACCGTTCTATCCTCGAAGCAGACCCTCATGCAGTTGTTGAAGGAATGACAATTGCAGCATATGCAATTGGTGCTTCAGAGGGGTATGTTTATGTCAGAGCTGAATATCCTTTAGCCGTAAAGCGACTAAAAATTGCAATAACTGAAGCTGAAAAACAAGGTTATCTTGGTAAAAACATTCTCAACTCAAAATTCAATTTTAATATAAAACTTATAGAAGGAGCAGGCGCATTTGTATGTGGAGAAGAAACCGCATTAATTGCTTCAATTGAAGGAAATCGTGGCATGCCCCGTCAGCGCCCTCCTTTTCCTGCTCATTCCGGCTTGTGGGGTAAACCCACAACAATTAATAATGTTAAAACTTTAGCTTGTGTACCTGTAATAATTAATAAAGGTGCAGAATGGTTTGCTTCAATTGGTACTGAAAACAGTAAAGGCACAGCTGTATTCGCACTCACTGGTAAAGTAACTAATTGTGGATTAGTTGAAATACCAATGGGAGCAACATTACGACATGTAATATTTAATATTGGTGGGGGAATACCTAACAACAGGAAATTAAAAGCTGTGCAGACTGGAGGTCCATCTGGAGGATGCATTCCTGTTTCGATGATCGATCTCCCTGTAGATTATGAATCACTTACAAAGGCAGGGTCTATGATGGGTTCAGGTGGTATGGTTGTAATGGATGAAGATACCTGCATGGTAGATGTGGCTCGTTATTTTCTCTCCTTTACTCAAAGTGAATCCTGCGGTAAATGCGTTCCTTGCAGGTTAGGCACAAAAAGAATGCTCGAAATATTAACAAGAATTACTGAAGGAAAAGGAAAGGAAGAAGACATTGAAAAATTGACCGAAATGGCCATAACAATAAAGGATAGTTCACTTTGTGGTCTTGGGCAAACAGCTCCAAATCCAGTCTTAACAACAATTAGATATTTTAAAGATGAATATTTAGAACATATTATAAACAAACATTGTCCAGCAGGAGTTTGTCAGGCATTAATAAAATATGTAATTATAGAAGAAAAATGCATTGGATGCGGAGCATGCGCTAAAATTTGCCCTCAAAAGGCAATTTCAGGAGAAAAGAAAAAACCTCACAAAATAAATATTGAATTGTGTATTAAATGTGGTGCTTGTCGTTCTGCCTGTAAAAAAGAAGCAATTGAGGTAAAATAATAATGTTAGTAGAACCTCATAAAAGTAATGACTCTAAAATGATGGGTAAAAGGTTCAAGTGTGCATTAAAATTTAATATATATACACCCTTAAATTTGATGCCAAGGTAAATAAAACTAAAGCTGTAAGCAGACTTTTTATTACCCAAAAATAGTTGATATTTACTTTTAGTTAACCTTAGAGGGCACTTCACTGACTAACAAAGGAATTTAAAAAATAATAAAAGCAATCTACTTGTCTAAATAGTAACATATCTTAAGAAATTGTAATGCATAACATCGATTATAACTTAACTTCCGAAGTCGTTAAACGAATTAACAAAACTGGTGTAAAAAAAATCATACTTTTTGGTTCATTTGTAAGAGGAGAAGTAGATAGTGATATTGACCTCATAATCATTAAAGATACAAAAGAAAGATTTGTAAAACGATTACTTGGAAATAAAAAGTTTTGCCGACCTTCCTGTCTCAGCGGATGTTTTGTTTACATTCCCTCCGAATTTGACTCCATGCTAAACATGAATAATCCATTTACAGAGTATGTAGCAAGGGAGGGAAAAGTTATTTATGAGGAATAATGAGGTAAAACCCTTCATCTATGCAAAAATCAGGCTTTTAGTTTTTATATTGGAAATGTAATGAAAACTTAAGGCGTTAAATCTACTTCAAATTCAGGATTTTTCATAAAACAAAATGAGAAGCAATAATAAAATAAAATATATAATTGGAAAAACCAACGAAGAAGAAATCTGGAAAATAGAATTTGAAATGTCGATAAAAAGAAGCTTAAAAGAAAGGATAGATAACTCATTTATAAAAACATATAAACCTATAATTGATGATAAAACTTATCGTATTTTTGATAAAATGGAAGATTATCGCCAATGGTGTGAAAAGAACCTCTATTTATGGCTTGGTTATGGAAAGTAAAGTCATTTCGTATAAAACGGCAGAAAAATTAGCAAATGTCTTTTTAAAATACGAAATAGAATATTTATTTATTGGAAAAGGTGGGGCAATACTATATGGATTTCCTGATACTACACAGGATATAGATATATTTCCCAAAAAAGACCCTGAAAATGGAAAAAAGATAGTGTCCGCATTAATAGAGTTAGGGTTTGAAGTTGATGAAAAACTTGAAAAAGCAATAATAGAAGGCAAGGATTTTATCCAGATAAGAGGAGGTCCAATTGATATAGACTTAGTATTTGCTCCTGATGGAATTGAATCTTTCGAAGAGGCAAAGAAGAGGGCAACTATGATTGAAGAGAAATTTTTTGTTGCTTCACTTTCTGATATAATCGAAAGTAAAAGAAAAGCAGGCAGGAAAAGAGATAAAGAAGTTTTAGAAAGGCTTGAATCTTTCTTAAAATATTTGAAAGAGAGTTCACAAATTTAAGACTGGTTCAAAAATGTGAACAATTTTCTGGAGGTGAAACAAGAAGTGACAAAAATAATTAATTTGCAAGTTGATGATAAAAGTGTATCAATCAAAGAAGGCTCCACGATTCTACAAGCTGCAGAATTAGCAGGCATACCAATTCCAACTTTATGTCATCACCCAATACTTTCTAATGTAGGAGCCTGTCGTCTTTGTGTAGTTGAAGTTGAAGGTGCAAGAACACTTGTTCCGGCTTGCGCCTATCCAGTTGCTGAAAATATGAAAGTCAAAACAAATACAGAAAGAGTTAAAAAAGCAAGAAAACTTGTTATTGACCTTTTGCTTTCTGCTCACCCATTAGATTGTTTGACCTGTGAAAAAAACGGCAACTGTGAACTTCAAAAATACGCTTATGAATTTGGGATTGAAAAATCATCATTTGATGGAGAAAAATATAACTTCCCAATCGACCAATCAAATCCATTCATTGTAAGAGATTATAACAAATGCATCTTATGTGGTCGGTGTATTAGAATATGCGATGAAATTCAAGGCAACAATGTTGTTGATTTTGCATACAGAGGCTTTAAGACAATCGTATCCACTGCTTTTAATAAAAAATTAACTGAAGCAAACTGTGCGTTTTGTGGGCAATGTATTTCTGTGTGTCCTGTTGGTGCTTTAACTGAAAAAAATTCCAGATGGAAAGGAAGAGAATGGGAACTCAAAAAGGTAACAACTATTTGCAGCTACTGTGGAGTTGGCTGCCAGATAGACCTGAATGTAAAAGATAACAAAATTATAAAAGTTACTCCATCAGCCAGTAATACAGTCAATAATATTTCTCTTTGTGCAAAAGGAAAATTTGGTTTTGAATATATTCAAACTCAGGACAGATTGAAACAACCTTTAATTAGAAAAAATGGAACTTCAAAAGGAGAAAGTAGCAGTTTGAATGATTTTGTTGAAACAACATGGGAATCCGCATTAGATACTATTGCAAAAAAATTAACAAATATTATAGACCAGTATGGTTCTGATAGTATTGGCATTTTATCGTCTGCAAAGTGCACAAATGAAGAAAATTATCTTATGCAAAAATTTGCCAGAGCGATCATAGGAACAAACAATATTGACCATTGTGCAAGGTTATGTCATTCTTCAACAGTTGCAGGTTTAGCAATTTCATTTGGAAGTGGTGCAATGACAAATTCTATAGAAGAATTAGAAAATGCTAAATGCATTTTTATAACGGGCTCAAACACTACAGAAGCCCATCCAGTAATCGCACTAAAAATTAAAAAAGCAAAACAAAAGGGTGCAAAAATTATTGTTGCTGACCCAAGAAAAATTGAATTATCTGAAATTGCCGATGTTTACCTTCAGCATCGCCCTGGCACTGACGTGGCATTGCTAAATGGACTAATGAATGTGATAATCTCCGAAAATCTCCATAAAAAGGAGTATATTCAAAGTAGATGCGAAAATTATGAGGAATTTGAAAAAATTGTTTTAAAGTATAACTTAGAATTAGTCGAAAAAATAACTGGTGTTTCCAAAGATAAACTTAAAGAAGCAGCTATAATGTATGCTTCATCAGACCCAGCTTCTATAGTTTATTCTATGGGTATAACACAACACACTACAGGAGTTGACAATGTTCGTTCAATTGCAAATCTGGCTATGCTCACTGGAAATGTTGGGAAAGAAAGCAGCGGTGTAAATCCCCTGCGAGGACAAAACAATGTTCAAGGAGCATGTGATATGGGAGCCCTCCCAAATGTTTTCCCAGGCTATCAGTCGGTAACAGACGAATTAATAAGGAAAAAATTTGAACAGGCATGGAAAAATATCTCATCCAATAATCTATCTCTTCATTCAACTACTGGAACACAAAGTGGATTACCAGCAAAACCAGGACTTACAATTACCGAAATGATGCTTGCCGCCTTAGAGGGAAAAATTAACGCACTCTATATTATGGGGGAAAATCCCTTAGTAAGCGATCCAGACCTCAATCATGTAAAACAAGCAATGATGAAATTAGACTTCCTCATCGTTCAAGATATTTTCTTCTCTGAAACTGCAAAATTTGCTGATGTTATTTTGCCTGCCGTCTCCTTTGCTGAAAAAGATGGAACTTTTACAAATACTGAAAGGAAAGTCCAGCGAATTAGAAAGGCAATCGAACCTATTGGAAATAGCAAGCCTGATTGGGAAATAATAACCTTGTTGGCAAACACTTTTTTAAAACAAAATCCAACACTTCAAACAACAACTTACATGTGGAATTACAATTCACCAAAAGAAATAATGGAGGAGATTTCTAAATTAACCCCCATATATGGGGGTATTACCTATGAAAGAATTGAAAAGATGGGGCTTCAATGGCCCTGTCCCGATATAAATCATCCTGGCACAAAATTCTTACACAAAGATAAATTTACAAGAGGTAAAGGAGCATTTTATCCCGTTGAATTTAAAGAACCTGATGAACTTCCTTCAGAAGAATATCCTTATATTCTAACTACAGGAAGAATGCTTTATCATTTTCATACAGGAACTATGACAAGAAAAGTTAGCGGTCTGAATGAGCTTCATCCTGAAGGATATATTGAAATTAACCCTGAAGATGCTGAAGCCTTAAAAATAAAAGATGGTAGCTTTATATCAGTTGAATCAAAAAGAGGAAAAATAAAAATTAAAGCCAAAATTACTGAAAGAGTTGGAAAAGGGGTCGTGTTTATACCATTTCACTTTGCAGAAACAGCTGCAAACATCTTAACAAATTCTGCTTATGATCCTATTGCTAAAATACCAGAATTAAAAGTATGTGCTGTAAAAATAACACCCCAACAAAATTAAAAATTGTTTCTTAAATACATCCCTGTTTTAGAATCTTTGCAAGTTAATAGGTCGGGTAGTATCCCTTGAAAAATAACTCTTCCTCCATTGTCACCACTTCCAGGTCCTAAATCTATTATCCAATCCGCATGCATTATAATGTCTTTGTTATGCTCGATAATTATAACTGTATTTCCTACCTCAAGTAACTTATCTATAGTCTTCAAGAAATTTTCTATATCATAATAATGAAGTCCAATTGTAGGTTCATCAAAAATATAGAGATTTTTTCCTTCTTGTTTTTTGCTTAATTCAAGTGCTAATTTTAATCTTTGTGCCTCTCCTGAAGATAAAGATGTTGCTGACTGTCCTAATTGTAAGTACCCTAAACCTAAACTCAAAAGTATATCTAAATCTTTTTTTATGTAAGGTATATTTTTAAAAAACTCACATGCTTCATCAACCATTAGATTTAGCACTTCAGAAATATTTTTTCCTTTATAAGTAATTAATAATGTGTCCTCATTATATCTTTTCCCTTTGCAAGATGGACACAAAACCCTTGTATTAGGAAGTAAATTCATTTGAATCAATTTACTTCCTTCGCCCTTACATTCTTCACATCTTCCTCCTTTTAGATTATAGCTAAATCTACTAACTGAAAAACCTCTCATTTTTGCCTCTGGAACCAAAGAAAATAACCTTCTAATTTTATCAAAAACACCCATATATGTAGCAGGGGTAGAACGAGAAGTTTTACCAATTGGGGATTGGTCAATAATCATAACTTTTTTTAAACTCTCTACTCCTCTAAGCTTTATAAACGGAAGGGTATTATAATTAGTCTTATTTAACGCATTAAAAATAGCAGGAAATAAAGTATCAATTATCAAACTGCTTTTCCCAGCTCCAGAAACGCCAGTAACACATGTTAAGCAACCAATGGGAATTTGAATATCAACATTCTTCAAGTTGTTTCCACTTGCACCATTTAAAGTAATTAAATTGTCGTTTCCAATTTTTAACCAATTGTTTTTTCTCTGTAAATGCAAATTTAAAGAAGAAGTGTTTTCTCGCTTAGTTAAATATTTTCCAGTAATAGAACTTTTACTTTTTACAATATCACTCAATGTGCCTTTAGCAATAATTTCGCCTCCAAATCTTCCAGCAAAAGGTCCCATGTCAATAATAAAATCTGCTTTCTTAATTGTTTGTTCATCATGCTCAATAACTATTAATGTATTTTTCATGTTCCTTATCTGTTCTAATACATTCAACAATTTTTCATTGTCTGATGGATGAAGTCCAATTGAAGGCTCATCAAGAACATAAGTTATACCGGAAAGAGAAGTTGCAAGTTGGCTTACCAATTTTACCCTTTGAAATTCTCCACCTGATAAAGATAAAACACTCCTGTTTAATGAAAGATAGCTTAAATCAAGCTGGTTCATTAGACTTAATCTCTCAAAAATAGTAGGTAAAATTGAATCAATAACTCTTTTTTCATAATTTTCAAATGAACTATTTTTCAATAAATGAAATAACTTATCAACTGACATTTCACATAATTCATGTATGTTTTTCCCTAAGAATCTTACTGACAATGCTACCTCATTTAATCTTTTCCCTTTACA
>FWPV01003771.1_pt1 | contig 11991 bp, 9 predicted proteins | sample 2228371 | NCBI WGS metagenome assembly FWPV01 (sample SAMEA103939776, study PRJEB20133) | metagenome | reverse complement strand
TCTGGTTTTAAATCTGCGTATCGTGGGTCTTTTCCGGAATATCTTGGATCATCAGTAGTCAGCGCAGGAGGAGGTATATCATAGCTCCGCCGCCATAACATAACCTGCTCTTCTCCATGTCGTTCTGCAGTTTCAGCCTTATTAAGTCCCTGCAGAGCTCCATAGTGACGTTCATTCAGCCTCCAATTGTTGAATATCGGTATCCACATTAGATCCATCTCTTCAAGCACAATCCAGAGGGTTTTTATAGACCGCGATAATACTGATGTGAAGGCAATATCAAATATATATCCTTCTTTTTTCAGTATGCGTCCAGCTTCAATCGCTTCCTGTATTCCTTTTTCAGAAAGCTTTACATCAGTCCAGCCTGTGAACCGGTTCTCTTTATTCCAGATGCTTTCTCCATGACGTAATAATACAAGCTTTTTCATAAATACCACCCCTTTATTTTCTCATTTTTCTCCGATCCTTTTCGGGTCAGATCAATTATTTCCATGCGGTTGTTTGCTTCAGGATGCTTTGATGAAGGTCCTTCTGTAAGAATAACAAGATTGCCTTCAACTTCATGCATCTTCATCCATCTCCTGATATATTCATTCCAGTTATCAGGATGCTCAGGTTCGAATACAGGATAAATACCGTATGAAAAAAGAAGACGCTGGCAGGTTTTTTCCTGTGAGCTTACTGCTGTTACCCAAACAGGAAGTCTAAAACGGGCTATACTTCTTGCTGTTGCCCCGCTTCTTGTTGGAACAAAAACAGCAGCTGCAGATACATGTTCTAAGGCATTCTCAACACTCAAAGAGATTATATCAATAAGCCTCATATTAGTTTCTTGGCTCGATGCTTTAAGGGACTCTTTTAACTCAAGTCTGCTCAGATGTGGTTCGGTTGATACAGCTATCTTTGCAAGCATTTTAACGGCATCAACCGGGTAGCTACCCATTGCTGATTCACCAGAAAGCATAACACAATCTGTACCATCAAAGATTGCATTCGCAACATCTGTTGCCTCAGCCCTGGTAGGTCGTCTATTATTGGTCATAGACTCAAGCATCTGTGTTGCAGTAATGACCGGTTTCCCAAGGAGGTTCGCCTTGCGCGTAAGCTTCTTCTGAACGATTGCAATCTGTTCGATCGGGATTTCAACTCCAAGGTCACCACGAGCAATCATTATTCCATCAGCGGCATTCAGAATCTCGTCTATTTTATCCAGCGCTCTTGAGCGTTCAATTTTTGCTATTACATAAGGAAAATATCCTATATCTGCTGCAGCGTTGCGAACTTTTTCTAAGTCATCTGCTCTTTCTACGAATGACTGGCTTACTGCGTCAATGCCATATTCACTGGCGAATTTCAGACAGTCATAATCATGATTAGTAAAAGCACTGATACCAAGGTTAATTCCAGGCAAATTAAGCCCCTTGCGCGACCTGAGTTCACCCCCAACAATGACCTTACAGTAAACATCTTTATCTACAACCTTCTCTACTTCAAGCTGTATTATTCCGTCATTTAAAAAAAGAATATCATTAGGTTTTACGACATCCGGAAGTCTATCAAACGTTACAGAAACCCTGTTGATTTCACTAATATCATCCGTGGCAGTCAAAATAAAGATATCACCTGGCTTGAGAAACAAAGGTTCCTTTGCAAGTTTTCCAATGCGCATCTTTGGCCCGGGCAGATCTGCCATGATAGCTATTCGTTTTCCTGCTGAACGGGCTACATTACGTATATTTCCAATTGTTTTTGCATGATAAGAAAAATCACCATGCGATAAATTGAGCCGAGCGATATTCATCCCTGCGTTGATCATCTGTTCTATAATCTCAGGTGATTCAGACGCAGGTCCTATAGTGCAAATAATCTTTGTCTTATTCAATGGAAGTTTCATAGCTCTTTATTTTGCCTGCTACTATATTATATCCGTAATTATAAAACATCTGAAATCATATCTGTTTATAATAAAAATTTCTTGGACAGCAAATGGAAAACTAAGAGTGATTCTAAAATAGAACACGCTTCTTTAACTGTCATTCTTAATATTCCACAAACTCTGTTTTAGCCTACTTTTTCATAAACTTATAGATACTTGGCAGACGCAGTATTCTCTCTCATTCTCGGCTCGATATACATCGAGCCTCCTAGGGAAATTCTTTCTTCGTAAGAATTTAAATTGCTCAAATACTGCATCTGCCAAATCTTTCATGAATAATATGGGTTAGGGTTATGAAAGTGTTGATAATACTTGATTTCAAAAATGAAATTGCCATGTTGTTCCACCCCTAATGCTTTCGGAAGGGGGGCTCCTCGCAATAACATCAAAATATTACCAATGCTACATTTGTAATTGCTATTGCCGAAAGCATTCGAAGCTCTGCAATCTCTTATTGTTGACAATTGTGATAGACTATAAACATGAAAAAACTTGTCACACCGAGAATGGAACGCTGCATCGGGTGTCATTCCTGCTCCCTTGCATGTGCAAGACTTGTTCACAAACGTCTTTCATGGGAAACCTCTGGCATCCGCATATTCACATCTGGAGGTTTATCTACAAATTTCGAGGCAAAGATATGCCTTGCATGCAACCCTGCCCCCTGTGTTCAGGCCTGTCCAACAGGAGCTTATTCGCAAAGAAAAAGTGGTGGAGTAATTGTTCGAAGAAAACTATGTATAAGATGTGGTGAATGTGCAAAAGCATGCCCGGTTGATGCCATATATATTGACTATACAGGGGAGCCCTTTGTCTGCATTCATTGCGGGAAATGTATTCCATTCTGCCCGCATGATTGTCTTGAATTAACAGATATAGAAGTTGTTAATATGGAAAAAAATAATAACGAGGAAGAGTAATGATCAGGGATCATTTCAGAGTTCTTACTATAGATCTATCAAACAATAGGGGAACAGTAGTAGAAATTGATGGGAGAAATGAAGTGGCTGGCGGAAGCGGACTTGCAGCGCTTTTATTCAATAAATATGGCCATCCAGATAAACCCTGGGATGAACCTGAGCAACCAATCATTTTTACAATAGGTCCACTTACAGGTTATTTTCCATTAATGAGCAAAACTGTATGTTCTTTCAAATCACCGTATCATAACCAGTATGCAGAAAGCCATGCAGGTGGACGCTCAGCATTAACAATGAGGTTTGTTGATCTTGATGCAATTGTAATTACCGGAAAAGCAGAAAAACCATCCTGTATTTCAGTCGGCTCACGTCATCTTGAGGTTAAAGAAGTACATTATCTTTGGGGTCTGGATGTTTCAGCAACCGGAAAAATATTAAGACATATGTTCAGAGGTTCCGGGCATCGAAGCATATTTCGGATAGGACCTGCTGGTGAAAGATGCTCTCCAATAGCCTGCATCAATGTTGATACATACCGCCATTTTGGGAGGCTCGGAGCTGGTGCTGTTATGGGTTCAAAAAATTTAAAGGGAATTGTTATTCAGGGTGATGCATCATTTGTCCTTCCAGAAAATAAAAAATATCCAAAGCTATTTGAAGAAGTCCATAAAAAATTGACTGATACTGATATGATGAGCAAATACCACAATCTTGGAACACCTGCTAATGTTTCTATGCTGAATGATATGAAAGCACTTCCTTGCAGAAATCTGAAACAAACAAGTGATCCCGCAATTAATGGAATAACCGGAGAACGTTTTGCAGAGATTGCATTATTACGAAATGTTGCATGTGCAGGCTGTCCCGTTGGTTGCATACACATCGGATTTGTCAGGGAAAAATTCGAGGCTGAGAACAGATATTTTTACCGTCAAGTATCATATGACCATGAGCCGATTTTTGCTACAGGTTCTATGCTCGGTATATTCGATTGTTTTTCGGTTCTTGGAATTATTGATACAGTTGAAAAGATGGGCCTCGATGTTATATCTGCTGGAGTATCACTTGCCTGGGCTACTGAAGCACTTGAAAAAGGAATCATCACAGAAAAAGAAACGCTCATTCCATTAAAATTTGGAGATGTTGAAAAATACAAAGAAGCCATTATCCATATTGCAAAAGGAACAAATGAGTTTTATAATCTTCTGGGACAGGGCACACTTAAAGCTGCTGAAAAATTTGGTGGTATTGATTTTTCATGTGTTCTCGGGCAGGAGATGGCAGGATATGCTACTGGTGAAGTATTCTTCACATCACAGGCGATGGGATTCCGTCATTCACATCTCGATTCAGCAGGATATAGTTATGACCTTAAATCTAAAGATAAAGACGTACAGAAGGCTGTGGACTTTCTCTCAAAGGATGAGGAGAGCAGGGTTTTCCTTACTTCAATGGTTGCCTGCCTTTTCGCACGAGAAGTCTATAATCTGGAATTGCTGACAAACTGCTTACAGGCTATAGGTTATAATGCACTTTCAGAAAATATAAAAAATGTTTCTCAGAATATCAGAAAACTGAGATGGAAGATACGTATTGCTACTGGATATAATCCAGAAGATATAAAGATACCCAAACGTTTTACTGAAATAGAGACTTCACGTGGAATTGTTGATAAAGAATTTCTCGATACTCTGAAAATAGAGTATGCAAAAAGAATAAAAGAAATGATTCAATAGAGGAATGTCATGCTTCATAAAATAAATCCAGTAACTACAAAAGCATGGAAAAAGCTTCAGATGCATTACAGGACTACAAAAAATAAACATATGAGAGACATGTTCTTAAATGATCCACGAAGGTTTGATAAATTTCATATAACGTTTGAAGATATGACTGTTGATTATTCGAAAAATATCCTGACAGAGAAAACCCTGAATCTGCTTCTCGATCTTGCCAACGAATGTAGAGTAAAAGATGCAATTGAGAAAATGTTCAGTGGGGATAAAATAAACGAGACAGAAGGCCGTGCAGTTCTGCATATTGCTTTACGAAACCGTTCTAATTCTCCAATCTATGTAGATGGCAAAGATGTAATGCCTGAAGTTAATGCAGTATTAGAACAGATGAGACGTTTTTCTGAAAGTATTATTAATGGTTACTGGAAAGGTTTCACTGGAAAATCCATAACTGATATTGTCAATATAGGCATCGGAGGTTCAGATCTCGGACCTTTGATGGTTACCGAAGCGATGAAGCCATACTGGAAATCACATTTGTATACGCATTTTGTATCAAATATTGATGGAACTCATATAACTGAAACATTAAAAAAAGTTTCTCCGGAAACAACCCTTTTCATGATCGCTTCGAAGACTTTTACAACACAGGAGACAATGACAAATGCTTTTACTGCAAGGCAATGGTTTCTTAATTATGCTAAAGACGAATCTTTTATAAAAAACCATTTTGTAGCTATTTCAACAAATGAAAGAGAGGTAAAAAAATTCGGAATAAATCTTGAAAATATGTTCAGGTTCTGGGATTGGGTAGGAGGTCGATATTCACTCTGGTCTGCAATTGGTCTTTCAATAGCATGCACCATTGGTTTTGATAATTTTATTGAACTTCTCGATGGAGCTCATGCTATGGATAATCATTTCAAAAGCACCCCGTTTGAGAAAAATATACCAGTTATTCTCGCATTAATCGGTATATGGTATAACAATTTTTTTAATGCAGAAACAGAGGCTATTTTACCTTATGATCAATATATGCACAGATTTCCTGCCTATTTTCAGCAGGGCAATATGGAAAGCAATGGTAAATTTGTTGACAGAGGAGGTAATGAAATAACATATCAGACAGGACCTATTATCTGGGGTGAACCTGGCACAAACGGTCAGCACGCTTTCTTTCAGCTAATCCATCAGGGAACAAAATTAGTACCATGTGATTTTATAATTCCAGCAATCAGTCATAACCCTATTGGGGATCATCATCTGATATTGCTGTCTAACTTTTTTGCACAGACTGAGGCTCTCATGAAAGGCAAAACAAAGGAAGAAGCGATTGAAGAACTTAAAGCATCAGGTATGGATGAAGAAACCATAAAGATACTCCTTCCATTCAAAGTATTTAAAGGCAATAGACCAACAAATTCAATAATTGTCAAAAAAATAACTCCAAGAACACTTGGAAGTCTAATAGCAATGTATGAGCACAAGATATTTGTCCAGGGAGTTATATGGAACATATTCAGCTTTGATCAATGGGGCGTTGAGCTTGGCAAGCAGCTTGCCAAAAAAATATTACCTGAACTCCGTGATGATAGCAGAATATCATCACACGATTCATCAACTAATGGATTGATCAACAGGTATAAGGAATTAAGAAAACTTTAGAATTATAATGATTAGATATGAAAGCTAAGAAAGCTATAATAGATATAGACAATACGCTCTGGCATTTCTGTGATTTCTTATATGAACGTCTGCAAATTATTAATAATACAATCCCTCCGCCTAAATACTGGGTAGAATGGGACTTCTGGGAAAAGTATTGCTCAAAAGAAGAATTTATGCATGCTATTGAGGATGTTCATCTGAACCAGGATGATGAAAGACATCTGCCTTACCCTGAAGCAAAGAATTTTCTCGAAACCCTGAAAGAATATAATTTTTTCATAGTAATTGCGAGCCATCGCTCCTCTGATAGTTCTAAACAGACAGAGAGATGGTTGACAAAACATCAATTGATATTCGATGAAATACATCTTACTTATGATAAAACTGTATTGATAGATAAAACATGTCATGCGGTTGTGGACGATTCTCCACATATTTTAGCAAAAGCAGCTGAAATAGGGGTTACTGCCGCGGGATTGCTTTTTCCGTGGAATAAGCATGTCAGCAATAATGGTTATAAACTCTGTCAGAATCTAAATGAAATACTGAAATACATTCTTTACAAACAAACTAACCAAAATCCAGCAATAAAATGAAACAAGCCTCATTCTGGCGGTCCCAACGGGATTCGAACCCGTGTTTTAGCCTTGAGAGGGCTACGTCCTGGGCCTCTAGACGATGGGACCATTAACTATAGTGAATAGAGAACAGTAGTTAGTGAATAGTAAAAACAAAGTAAGTCCCAAAACTAATCACTAATCACTAATCACTATTCACTATTCACTATTCACTGACAACTGTTTTATGGCTGGGGAGAGAGGATTCGAACCCCTGTAAGCAGATCCAGAGTCTGCCGTCCTACCGCTGAACGACTCCCCAGAAGTAATATTTGAAAAATATTTTTTACTATATCATAAACTCAGAAATGCCATCAATAATCCGTTATTATCCCAAATTTGCCGATAGAAAGTTCTTAATAGTTCTCTCTCCCTTGAAGGGAGAGGGTTAGAGAGAAGATGCGTTATCATCAGAAAGGTTACCCCTCACCTCAGTCCCCTCCCCCAAGGAGAGGGGATTTAAATAAAGAAAACAATTTCTATCTCTACTTTAGGGTATTATTGACAATCCTTTATAAAACTAAGTATTATTGATTTAAGAAGGATAAAAATGTTTGAGAAGTTCACAGAACGCGGAAGAAGAATAATAATATACGCAAAAGAAGAAGCTGAAAAACGCCAGAATGACTACCTCGGTACTGAACATTTATTACTCGCCGTCCTTAAAGAAGATGATGGTCTTCCAATTGCCATTCTGAAAAGAATGGGCATAACACCTGAAGAAATTCGCCTTGAAGTTGAGAGAAATCTTCCTCAGGGAACAAACCTTATGACATTCGGCGATATTCCGTTTACTCCACGAGCAAAAAAAGTTCTCGAATTAGCGGTAGAAGAAGCCCGTCTCTTAGGCCACAACTATATTGGAAGTGAGCATATATTCCTTGGTCTGATCAGGGAGGAGGAAGGTATTGGTGGCAAAATCCTTCGGAGTTTCGGTGCAAATTTACTTGGGGCAAGACAACTTACTATTAATTTTTCGATAAGAGCACATTCTCATGTAAAAGAGAAAAGAAGTGCTACTCCAGCGCTTGACGAGTTCGGAAGAGATCTTACACTTCTCGCAAAAGAAGGTAAACTAGATCCTGTAATCAGCAGAGAAGATGAGATAGAAAGGCTTATTCAGATACTTGGTAGAAGAATAAAAAATAATCCTGTTATTATTGGTGAGCCTGGTGTTGGAAAAACTGCAATTGTTGAAGGGCTTGCCCAAAAAATTGTTACAGGTAATATTCCTGACAGTCTGATTGGAAAGCGTATAGTTGCTCTTGATCTCGGTGCACTAATCGCTGGTACAAAATACAGGGGTCAATTTGAAGAAAGACTTAAGATCGTTATGAAGGAAATCATACAGTCAGATAATGTAATTCTATTCATTGATGAGCTCCATACACTTATAGGAGCTGGCGCTGCAGAAGGTTCTGTAGATGCATCGAGTATGCTTAAACCAGCACTTTCAAGAGGAGAGATCAAATGTATAGGTGCAACAACACCTGATGAATATCGGAAGCATGTTGAAAAAGATGGAGCACTTGAACGTCGCTTTCAACCGATCTATGTGCATCCACCAAGTGTTGAAACCACTATCAATATCTTAAAAGGGCTTAAGTCAAGATATGAATCTTTCCATAAGGTAAAGATAACAGATACAGCAATCGAAACGGCTGCACGGTTATCTGACAGATATATATCTGATAGATATCTGCCTGATAAAGCAATCGATGTGATAGATGAGACAGGATCAAGAATTAAGCTCAAAAAATATACACCCCCCAATGACCTTAAGGAGCTCGAAACTGATATTCAAAGATATGCAAAAGAAAAGAATTTGTATATAAAGCTACATGACCTCGAAAAGGCTTCAGCCATCCGTGTGGAAGAAGAGAGGCTAAGGCGGTTACACGAGCAGTTACATAAACAGTGGGTTGATAATCTCAATAAAGAAATTCCTTCAGTAACAGAAGAAGATATTGAATACACGGTGTCTAAAATGACAGGGATCCCATTGTCTAAACTTGAAGAAAAAGAATCGGAAAAACTGATCAGGATGGAAGAAAACTTGCACAAAAGAATTATCGGGCAGGAAGAAGCAATTAAAGCTGTTTCACGTGCAATCAGGAGATCACGTGCAGGACTTAAATCCAGCAAGAAACCGATAGGATCATTCTTCTTCCTCGGTCCTACCGGAGTTGGCAAGACAGAACTCGCAAAGGCTTTAGCATGGTTTTTGTTCAATGACGAAAACTCTCTCGTAAAGATAGACATGTCAGAATATATGGAACGATTCAATGTATCAAGACTAACTGGAGCACCTCCAGGATATGTAGGTTATGAAGAAGGTGGACAGCTTACAGAAAGGATCAGGAAGAAGCCTTATTCTGTTGTCCTTTTCGATGAGATAGAAAAAGCCCATCCAGATGTTTTCAATATACTTTTACAGGTTCTGGACGAAGGTGTACTAACAGATAGTTTTGGCAGAAAGGTAGATTTTAAGAATACTGTCATAATAATGACCTCGAATCTCGGAGCGCGTCTAATCGAAAAGGCAACACCACTTGGCTTCCAGATACGCACATCCGATGTTGTATATGAAAAAATTAAGGAAAACGTACTTCACGAACTGAAAAAGACTTTTAATCCTGAGTTCCTTAATCGTGTTGACGAAACTGTTGTATTCCATCCACTCGAAAAAGAACAAATATTATCTATTATCGACCTTCTTGTTGAAGAAACAAACAGGATGTTGCTTGATAAGGAACTTGTTATCGAAGTATCAAATGAGGTAAAGGAATGGATTTTAAACCGTTATTATCAACCTACCTACGGTGCAAGACCTATGAGGAGAGCTGTACAGAAAGAGATTGAAGATCCCCTATCTGAAGAACTCCTCAAAGGTAAATTCAAGGATGTTCATAAGGTTAAAGTAATTCTTGAAGGTGACAAACCCATATTTGTTGAAGCTGAAGAAGCCGTCTCGATTTTTTCAGGTGCCAATTAGTGCTGTTTATAAGCTCAGCTTTTTTGTCATTCCTGCGAAAGCAGGAATCCAGAACTTTTTAAAAACGTTGGATTCCGGTTTAAAAACAGCCGGGCTGACATGTAAAGACACTAATTAGAAAGTTCACATTGTGAAACAAAAGAACCTAATTATACTGATAGTTATTTTTTTGGCAGTTTTTGTCGGTATTTTTGCTATTCAACGAAAAGACATTACTGAAAAAGCTGCTGTTGGAATTCCTGTCCCTGATATCGAACTCATTGACATGAATAAAAACACATTAAAGCTTTCAGACCTCAAAGGATCTGTAATATTTGTCAATTTTTGGGCAACCTGGTGCACATCTTGTATTGATGAACTTCCATCCATAGAGATATTATTTAATACTTTATCAAAGAATAATCAATTTAGAATGATAACCATCATTTTTAAAGATAATGAAACTAATGTATTTAATTTCATAAAACATACTGGTTATACATTTCCTGTCTATTTTAACCCTGATGATTCTGCTCCAAGAAAATTCGGTATCACTGGTGTCCCTGAAACTTTTATTATTGATAAAAAAGGAATTTTGAGAAATAAGGTTATCGGTCCACAGCAATGGGATTCTCCCCAAATACTAAATAATATACAAGCACTCATTAATGAATCTGTCTGATTTGCGAGATATTTTATTTCCTGAATACACTTTTATTAACAAACCAACTTCAAAGTCACAGTGACTCTCATTTTTAGATATGAGTATTTATCACACATGTCCAAAATAGAGGATAGGGACATTAATTTTATTAGCTTTCAAAAACGAGCTTGCTTCGTCGCAGACGCTCCTTGTAATAACAGGAGAGTGGCTTCATTACTCGATGTGTCATTACGAGCGAAGCGAAGCAATCTCTTCTTTTGGACACTAATGAGTATTTATATAATGTTAGTTACGCAAAATGGGTAAGATTAAAACTCCTGAACCATCACTCCTTTTTATTGCCACTCTATATTCTGATCCTGCAATTTTAGAAGATGTAGTGAATATGCTTGAGAAGATATTTGGTGAAATTTTATTCAAAAGTCAACCTTTCCAATGGGACTATTCTACATATTACCGGGAAGAACTCGGCTGGCCAATATTAAGACAATTTATATTTTTTAAAGATACTATCGACCCAGGTATTATTGCTGACATTAAGCATCAGATGAATGAGATTGAAGAAAAGTTTTCTATGAATGGGAAACGCAGAATAAATCTTGATCCTGGATATCTAACACTCTCGAAAATTGTCCTTGTTTCAACAAAAAATTATGCACATCGTATTTATTTGGCCAAGGGAATATATGGAGAAGTAACCCTTATCTATAAAAATAGGAGTTATACCCCCCACATCTTTACATACAGAGATTATCAGGATAATAGATCTATTGATATATTTCTGACCATGAGAGAGGCTTTTAAGAAAATGCTGGCTGGAGGGGTTTGATCAAATAAATTTACAACAACGCCTGCTGACTGGTAAATTATAGTTATTTAACATTCACAGAAAGGAGATATAATGAGAGAAGCAAAAAATGGCGATTTCATAAAAATGTATTATGCAGTAAAACTTGAAGATGGAACAATATTCGATAGTGTTTTAAATGATGACCCATTACAAATAGTCATAGGGGCTGGGCAAGTGCTTCCAGATATTGAGGAGGCTTTGATAGGTATGACTCCAGGTTCATCAAAAACTATTAAGATTCCTTCTGAGCAGGCATTCGGCCCATATCAGGAAGACTTAATCATTGAAGAAGACAAAAGTATATTCCCAAAAGATTTTAAATTTGAAGTGGGGCAATACATTCAGATACCTCAGGAAGGAATTTACACTTATTTTGCAACAGTGCTAAAAGTATCAGATAAAACCGTAATACTGGACAAGAATCACCCATTGGCAGGAAAAGATTTGACTGTTGAAATCCAGCTTGTAGAAATTTTATAAATATACATCTTCAATCCAGTCCAGACAGGCATCAACAAGTGAAGTTTATGGAGACCCGACCGTTCATCCTCAGCCTGAAACATACTGGGGGAATGTGAACCCTATTGGGATCAGATCCTGCTATGATGAAGGAAAACGTTGTG
>FWPV01013492.1_pt1 | contig 11992 bp, 7 predicted proteins | sample 2228371 | NCBI WGS metagenome assembly FWPV01 (sample SAMEA103939776, study PRJEB20133) | metagenome | reverse complement strand
AAACACAAACCAAGATAGGGCACATTGTTCTCGCGGGCATACCTAGCAGCTTTAATCTTACCTTCGATGCCTCGATATCCAAACCCACCGGGCACCACTATCCCGTTCACGCTGCTCAACATCGCATCACTTCCGTTCTTCTCCAAATCCTCAGACTCAATCCATACAATATTCACATCTCTGTCATGATAAAGAGCAGCATGGCACAATGCTTCTCTCACAGAGAGATAGGCGTCACGAAGCTTTACATACTTGCCAACAAGGGCGATAGATATCAACGACTTGGGATTTTTCATCCTCTCTACCATCTCGCGCCATTCACTGAGGTCCTTCCCGCCACCGGGTAATCCGAGCATGTCCATGACGATTTCCCCCAATCCCGCCTCATCGAGCATAAGGGGCACTTCATAAATCACAGGTGCTGTAGTCAGGGGCACAACTGCATTTTTCTTGACGTCACAGAACAGCGCAATCTTGTCCTTCAGGTCATCGCCAACCGGATAGTCACTGCGGCAGACGATGATATCAGGTTGAATTCCGATACTGCGCAGTTCCTTCACGCTATGTTGAGTAGGCTTGGTTTTTAATTCTCCGGTAGGAGAGATGTAGGGAAGAAGAGTTACATGGACATAAAGAACATTATCTCTGCCTACATCATTTCGCATCTGGCGAATAGCCTCGAGGAAGGGCTGTCCTTCGATGTCGCCTACCGTTCCCCCCACCTCCACAATGACCACTTCAGCCCCGCTCTTCTCAGCCACATTTCGAATTCGGCGCTTTATCTCGGAGGTGACATGTGGTACTACCTGGATTGTGCCACCCAGAAAATCGCCCCTTCTCTCCTTGGCAATCACAGAGCTATAGATTTGGCCGGTGGTAACACTGGAATCTGTGGTAAGATTCGTATCTATGAACCGTTCATACTGCCCAAGGTCAAGGTCTGTCTCCGCGCCGTCTTCCGTTACAAAGACTTCCCCGTGCTGATAGGGCGACATCGTCCCGGGGTCTACATTGAGATAGGGGTCTAATTTCTGGGCTGAGACACTTATCTTGTAGCTTTTGAGTAATCTACCGATGGAGGCGGCTACTATCCCCTTGCCTACGGAGCTGACTACGCCGCCTGTGACAAAAATATATTTTGCCATCAATCTATGTTTATTTTTAATAACACAAAAGGTTTTCTTTGTCAAAGCTCCCGTAAATTCGTTTTTGCTGCCATTTCGAACTGTGCTATACTACAAATGCTCCACAAAAAACAATTTGTAATATTTTCCCTGGTTTACACTGACAGGAGGCGTTGCAGTGGAAGTGAATGAGGCTAAGAAGAGGGTGGAGGAGCTTCGAGAGCTGATAAACTATCACAACCATCGCTACTATGTGCTCGACAGCCCGGAGATTAGCGATGAAGAATACGATAAGCTCATGAACGAACTCAAGGCTCTGGAGGAGAAGTATCCCGAGTTGGTGACGCCAGATTCCCCGACCCAGCGCGTAGGAGCAGCGCCTGTAGAGGAGTTCGGGATCGTAGAACACAGGCTACCTTTGCTCAGCCTGGGCAATGTGTTCTCCAGGGACGAGCTTCTCGCCTGGCACAAACGAATCTCAAACCTGCTGGGCAACGAAGCTAAAGACTTTGTTGCCGAGCTTAAGATAGATGGCCTCGCCGTCGCGCTGGTCTACGAAGATGGAAGGTTTGTCACGGGGTCCACACGCGGCGACGGCTATCGGGGCGAGGATATCACGCAGAACCTCAAGACTATCAGGAGCATCCCTCTGAGCGTGCCCAAGAATGCCCCGAGAATGTTCGAGGTAAGAGGGGAGGTCTTCCTTTCCAAGAAGGGTTTCAAAAAGTTGAACGAGGAGCGGGCTGAAGCGGGCTTGCCCCTTTTTGCGAATCCCCGCAATGCTGCTGCTGGCTCCGTACGCCAGTTGGACCCGCGTATTACCGCCCAGAGGCCATTGGATATCTATATCTACGGCCTGGGGTGGGCTGAGGGGAAGATACCCCCCACCCACTGGGAAACCATGGAATACCTTAAATCCCTCGGCTTCAAGCTGAATCCACATAATGCCCACCTGCAAGATATCGAAGCGGTTGAGAGGTATTACCAGCGCTGGGTACACGAACGGGAACACCTGCCTTACGAAGCCGATGGGGTGGTGGTCAAGGTCAACAGCTTCGAACTACAGGAGAGGTTAGGGGTGGTGGGGCGCGAGCCCAGATGGGCTGTGGCTTACAAATTCCCCGCCACACAGGCAACCACAAAATTGCTCGACATCGGCATAAGTGTGGGGCGCACCGGAACACTTAATCCTTACGCTATCCTCGAGCCTGTCAATGTTGGCGGAGTGATTGTAAAACGGGCAGCTTTACACAACGAAGATGACATCAGGCGCAAGGATATACGCATCGGGGATACGGTCATCGTACAAAGAGCAGGGGAGGTGATACCTGAGGTCGTAGCGCCCGTGGTCAGCCTGCGCACCGGAACAGAGAAGGAGTTCTCTCTCAAAGAAAAGGCGTGGGAGCTGTACAGAGAGAAAAATAATCTTCCCAGAGAAAAAGAACCCGATTATGTCGTATGTCCGGAGTGCGGGGCGGAAGCGATAAGGCCCGAAGGCGAAGCCATGGCCCGCTGCACCAATGTCTCCTGCCCTGCACAGATTTATGAACTCGTGAAGCACTTTGTCTCCCGCGGGGCTATGGATATCGAGGGCATCGGTGAGAGGCTTGCAGAGGCTCTGCTCAAAGCCGGACTGGTCAAAGATGTGGCTGACATATATCTGCTCAAAGAGAAAAAAGGCGAGTTTATCAGACTGGAAAGAATGGGCGAAAAAAGTGCTGCTAACATATTTAGAGCCATAGAGGAGAGCAAAAACAGGCCTCTTGACAGAGTGATTTTTGCGCTCGGGATACGACATGTGGGCTCCGAGACCGCCGAGATACTGGCTGCACATTTCAACAGTATTGATGAGCTGGCCCGAGCGAGCGAAGCGGAGTTGGTGAAGATACCCACCATCGGCCCGAAAATCGCCCAGAGCATAACAGCCTTCTTCAGACAGGAGTCCAATCGCAAGGTCATCGAAAAGCTCAAAAAAGCCGGAGTTAAGATGAAAGCCGAGGCTCCTAGACCGCAAAAGGAGTTACCCCTTGCCGGCAAGGAATTCGTGGTCACGGGCAGGCTGGAAGCATTTACCAGAAGCGAGGCTGAGGCAAAGATAAGAGAGCTCGGCGGTGCAGTTGGTAGCTCCGTCAGCAAGAAAACGACATATCTGGTGGTCGGCGCAGACCCCGGCTCCAAGCTTGACCGTGCCCGTCAGCTTGGAACCACGATTCTGGACGAAAAGCAGTTTCTGGAGATGCTGGAAAAAAAGAAATAGCAACTATCTCCATAGCCACCTCTACTCTAAATTCTAATAAGGAATAGTAATCTCTCATATTTTAAAGAGGGATAATACCAAGATTATAATGCCCCCTCAGGGCAAGTTTGAAACATTCGACTATCGGGTCGAATAGCCTCATTAAAAAGCGAGAGAATTGAAATATGAAACTGATTGTGGGACTAGGTAACCCGGGTCGAGATTATGTCAACAACAGGCATAATGTTGGCTTCAAATGCTTGGATGCTTTTGCCAGAGAGCATGGCATTGCCATAAAGCAGCACGAAGCACGAAGCCGGACTGGCACAGGTGAGGTTGACGGCGTAAAGGTAATCCTTGCCAAGCCACAAACCTTCATGAACAATAGCGGCATAGCCGTGGCAGCTCTGATGCGCCAATACAAACTTTCCACAGAGGATATCATCGTTATTTACGATGACCTCGACCTCCCTCTGGGTAAGATTAGAATCCGCGCGAAGGGAAGTTCGGGGGGGCACAAGGGAATGCAATCCATAATCGACCATATAGGCAGGCAGGACTTCGCTCGAATCAGGGTGGGGATAGCGCCCGCTCAGAGTGAGGAGGATTCGTCTGCCCCGGAGGTGGACGCCGTTGAACATGTCCTCAGCGATTTCACCCCGGAAGAAAAGGCTGTGATGAAAGAGGTCTACCCCGCAGTCGCTGCCGCCATACACTGCCTGCTCACCGAAGGCATCGCAGCCGCCATGAACAAATATAACTGAAAGCTGACGACGAACCGCTGAAAGCCGCATTTCCCACTTTTTTATTTTTGAATTTGCATTTTGCACTTCCAGCAGAGGCCCAGTTTGCCCTCTCCCGAGCGCATCTGGTACAATTTCGATAGGGCTAGTCGGCTCGGCTAGCCCTTTGGGTGTTGTACGATGAATCTATCCGGTCTACTTTCACTAATCCGGAATACCTCTGACTATCGCAGGCTGGTTCTCAGCCTGGAGAAAATGAGAGGCAGCCACCCGGCGGTCGTGCTCGATTCAGCCAAACCATACCTTCTCGCCAGCCTCTACAGAGACCTCGCCCTGCCCATGCTCGTTATCACCTCGAGGCCAGAACACGCCAGGCGGCTGCACGATGAAATACCCGTGTGGTGCGGCGCCAATGCTTCGATTCACCTTTTCCCCGAACTCGATGCTCTTCCCTATGAACGCATACCCTCGGATATCCATACTGTGAAGCAGCGCCTGAAGGTACTATCAAACCTCAGCGATTCCGAAAAAACACCTCTGGTGATTACCTCCGCTCAGGCTATACTCAGGAAGACCGTGCCTGCCGCCACCTTCACTTCGGCGCGGCATGTTCTGAGAAAAGGGATGAAGATGGACCTCGAGCGGACACTCGCCAGATGGATTGACTTGGGCTACGAGCTTGACAACAGGGTAGAGCTTCCAGGAACAATGGCACGGCGCGGCGGCATCGCTGATATCTACCCGCCACATTACGATTTGCCTATCCGCATCGAGCTTTTCGGCGATAAAATAGAGAGCATCCGCCTCTTTGACCCGTCGAATCAGCGTTCTATCGGAGTTGTGCCCGAAGCAACCGTTGTGCCAGCAAAGGAGATTGCCATCTCACCTGCTGAACTGTGCCGCCACCTGCATAGTCTCGATCTCTCGAATCTCAACAGCGAGGCAAGAGACAGGATTGAGAGAGACATAGAACGCCTCGCCCTCAATCAATGTTCAGAGAGCCTGGAGCTCTACTCGTCTCTGGTGAACGACGGTGCCCTGCCTGATTACCTGCCGGCACACGCCGTCGTTGTTCTCGATGAACCTCACCTCATCGAATCGACTACCTCAGAACTGGACGCAGAAGCCAATGAACTTCGCCGCACCCAGATAGAGCGAGGCGACCTCCCCGGCAATTTCCCTGTGCCCTGCTTCACCTGGCCAGAGCTCCTGACAAGGCTCAACCGATTTGAACGGCGTCTGAGCCTGAACCAGTGGGGATGCCAGAGCTCAGACCATGTTCTCAATTTCTCGCCAGCCCCCAACTACAGCGGCCGCCTGACGGTCCTTTTTCAGGAGGCTAAAGAGCTGATAGAGCACAAGCAGAGGCTCGTCATTATATCCCAGCAATCGAAAAGGCTTTCTGAACTGCTTGAAGCGCAACAGATTTTTGCCTCGCCTGTCTCCGATGTGACAGATACGCCGCCGCCTGGCTCTGTCACCCTGGTGCAGGGTTCTCTCAGCGAAGGCTGGTGCACAGGGGGTGCAAGGAGCGACATTGTCCTCACAGATGTCGAGCTGTTCGGCTTCGTCAAGAAGCGAAGAGCCGTGTCCAGGCGGCCTGTACGCAGTGAGGCTTTTCTCTCGGAGCTGGCTCCGGGCGACTATGTGGTGCACGTTGACCACGGCGTAGCTAAGTTTGGAGGTCTTACCAGACTGAATCTGGACGGCGGGGAACGCGAGTACCTGGTGCTGCACTATGCGGCGGGCGACAGGCTTTATGTGCCTACCGAGCAGATAGACCGCGTGGGACGCTACATCGGGCCCGGAGGTTATGACCCGCCATTGAGCCGACTGGGCACACAGGAATGGAATCGCGCCAAACAGAGGGTAAAAGAGGCCGCAAATACGCTTGCCAGAGAGCTGCTTGAGCTATATTCAATGCGAGAGATTCTCCCCGGCTTTGCCTTCTCACCTGACACAGCATGGCAGCAAGAATTTGAGGCTTCGTTCCCGTATGTTGAGACGAGAGACCAGCTTCAGGCAGTGCTTGAGGTCAAACGCGATATGGAGAAGCCTCGCGCCATGGATCGGCTGGTCTGCGGGGATGTAGGCTACGGGAAAACCGAAGTGGCTATGCGAGCTGCCTTCAAAGCAGTTATGGACGGAATGCAGGTGGCGGTTCTGGTGCCCACCACCGTACTGGCTCAGCAGCATTTCACCACCTTCACCCAGCGCATGGCAGCATTCCCCATCAGGGTCGAACTTCTGAGCCGCTTCCGTTCGCAGAAGGAGCAGCAGGAAGTCATTCAGGGCTTGGCGAGCGGCAGTGTTGACATCTGCATCGGCACGCACAGGCTTATTCAGAAGGATGTCTCATTCAAGAACCTGGGGCTGATTATCGTGGATGAAGAGCAGCGCTTCGGCGTAGCCCACAAAGAAAGGCTAAAGCAACTGCGTAAAGAGGTGGACGTGCTTACGCTGAGCGCTACTCCTATCCCTCGTACACTGCACATGGCGCTGGTCGGCGTGCGCGATATGAGCACCATGGAGACGCCTCCAGAGGAGCGTCTGCCCATAAAGACCTATGTAGCTCCCTATGATGAGAGGATAGTACGCGAGGCGATACTGAGAGAGCTGGAACGCAACGGGCAGGTGTTCTTCGTGCATAACCGCGTCCAGAGCATTGCCGGGGCAGCCAGAGAACTGGAAAAATTGGTGCCGGAGGCAAAGATAGGCATAGCACATGGTCAGATGCCAGAAGAGGCGCTGGAGACGATTATGTTCGATTTCACGCAGGGCAGGATAGATGTCCTGGTCTGCACCACGATAATCGAGTCCGGACTCGACATGCCCAACGTCAATACACTGATAGTGGACGACGCCGATAGATTGGGATTGACCCAACTCTATCAGCTTCGAGGCAGGATAGGAAGAGGAACAAACCGCGCCTACGCATATTTCCTTTATGATAAGGGCAAACGACTGACAGACGCCGCAGAAAAACGCCTTCGCACTATTTTTGAGGCGACCGAACTGGGCGCTGGCTTCCGCATCGCCATGAAAGACCTGGAGATTCGCGGCGCGGGCAACATACTTGGACCCGAGCAAAGTGGCCACATCGGGGCTGTCGGCTTCGAACTCTACTGCCAGCTTCTCGCAGAGGCTGTGGACGAATTGAAAGCCAAAGGCAAATCACAGCCCGCAAAGGCAGGTCCAGCCACCACAATCGACATTCCGTTCGCCGCAAGCATCCCTGAAGACTATGTGCCCGACCTCGACAACCGTCTCGCCATCTACATGAAGCTTGCCAGAGTCAGGTTCCTGGACGAGCTGACTGACCTTCAAGATGAGCTTCAAGACAGGTTCGGCCCGCTGCCCCCAGAGGTCAAAGAGTTGCTCTATATGGTGAAAATAAAGCTGCTGGGCAGCACGGCGGGGGTCCAGTCTATTTCCATGGAAGACGGGCAGGTGGTGCTCATGCTCGGCTCGGGTGCCAGATTGGACAGGCCAATGCTCCAGCGTTCCTTCGGCGAAATTCTGAAGATAGGCACAAACCAACTGCGTCTGAAGACGATAAGAGACGGAGAAGGGTGGAAGAAAACGCTGGAGAGGTTGCTGCGGGTCATGACGCAGACTGGAGATGGTTCACAATCTCCGGCAGGCTCTTGATTCTCGGGCAGTCGTCAACCGCTTCCCAGAATCCGTCTCGGTCAAGGAGCACCGGATTCATACCGACGCCCCTGGCCCCAACCACATCAGCGTAATACTGGTCACCCACATGGATAGCCTCTGGAGCGCTGACGCCGGCACGGTCAAGAGCAGCGAGAAATATAGGCGGGTGCGGCTTCTCTACTCCAATCTCATATGATGTAAGAGCGAAATCGACTATGCCGGTAAGGCCGAGTTCGCTGCAATGACTGTCAAGCGCTCTGCTCAGATTTGATATCAGTCCCCGAATTATGCCCCTGCTCTTGAGCAGATTCAGGGTAGGCAGCACATCATCATACAGAACGAGCTTGCGGTCAAGCTGGCGAACTCTGGTGAATATGCGAAGCGCCAGTTCCTTCGATACATCGATGCCTGCTGCCGTCAAGATTATGTGTTCGTACTCAGCCCAGAAAACTCGCGCATCCTCTTCAGAGCGCTTGAATACAGGCAAACGGGCGTTTTCGCGGCTCATGAAGTCGTCGGCAAACCAGTAGCCTCTGGGGATAGCATTGCGGTCAACCTCTATCCCGAACTCTTTGCAGGCTTTGACCTGCAACTCCTCCCGGGGAGGCTCGAACCGGATCAGCGTGTTATAGAAATCGAAAAAGACCGCTTTAATCATGCCACTGCTTTATCCTCATTTATTCGGAGTTGCCAGTTCCAGTTTATCACACGCTGGTGCAAGGCTGCAAAAGGTGACGTCCCTCATTGTCCTTGACGGAAAACCCGTATGAGGTTAAACTCGAACCATGATAAAAGCTGTGAGAATCTCTTTTCTCTTGCTCACGCTCCTGGTGGCTGTGTTCTCCCTGACGGGAGATGCCGCCACTTCTGCATCACCGGAGATTTATGTGCTTCGTGTGGACGGTGCCATCGTCCCCGCTGTCGGCAGCTACATCGACCGCGGCATCAGCAAGGCTGAAGAAGCCCAGGCCAGCGTCGTGATTATAGAACTGAGCACACCGGGTGGTTTGCTCTCAACCACAGAGAAAATCGTTGACCGGATACTCAAAGCAAAGGTGCCTGTTGTAGTTTATGTCAACCGCTGGGCAGGCTCGGCAGGCACATTCATTACCCTGGCTTCCCATGTCGCAGCCATGGCTCCAGCCAGCCGCATAGGCGCTGCCAGTCCTGTAGCTATAGATGAGTCTGAGGACGGCATCTCCGATACCATGAAGAGGAAATTAACCGAGGACACAGCCGCCAAGATAAGGGGCCTTGCTGATTTGCGCGGCCGTAATCTGAAGGCTGCGGAAGCAACCGTTATTGAGGCATTGTCCTTCACGGACCAGGAGGCGTTGGGGCTGGCACCACTCACAGAGGCTCATCAAAAACTGCTGGGTCTGGAGACACCTTACCTAGTCCCCCCGCTGGTCGACCTCGGGGCCGAGGACTTGTACTCGCTCATCGTCCAACTCAACGGAATGGTGGTTGAAGTAGCTGGCGAGGAAGTAACCATCGTTACAGAGGGCTACTCAAAGACGGATGTTGGCATGAGCGGTATTGAGAGGTTCCTCCAGGCAATCAGTGACCCCAATATAGCATATATTCTGCTCAGCCTTGCCGTAACGGCAATCATACTTGAACTCGTGAACCCCGGCGCGATTCTCCCCGGCGTGGTTGGCGCAATCGCACTCATACTTGCCTTCTATTCACTGGCTGTGCTCGAAGCGTCGTGGGCGGGCGTATTCTTTATTTTGCTCGGCTTCGCCATGTTCATACTCGAAGCATTCGTAACCAGCTTCGGCATTTTGACCATCGGGGGGATAGCCTCACTGGTTATGGGCTCCGTAATTTTGTTTGGAGGTGGGCCTGAATTGTTCAGTCTACAGATAAACTGGTGGGTTGTAGCCGTAGTGATAGTTGTCGTGGTTGCTGTCTTCGTTTTCGTCATCGGCGCCATTATTCGCGCACACCGACGCCGTCCGCAAACAGGCAGGGAAGGACTGGTTGGCAAAGTTGCAGCAGCTCACACAGTGCTCGACCCTACAGGAATGGTTCTGGTCGAGGGAGAATTGTGGACAGCGACATCGGAGGCTGGTCGAATCGAAGCAGGCGAGGAGGTGATTGTTACGAAAGTCGAGGGCCTCAAGCTCAAAGTCACGAAAAAACAAACAGGAGGTTAGATATGGAGACAGCCATTATTACCGTCGTAGTAGTAGTCTTTCTGATACTGGTAATCGGCTCAGCGGCAATCAAAATTGCACAGGAGTATGAAAGAGGCGTCGTTTTCCGCTTAGGGCGGTTCACCGGCGTGCGGGGCCCCGGCCTGTATTTCATCATCCCATTCATTGAACGAAGTATTAAGGTCGACCTTCGCGTGGTGACAATGGATGTGCCTTCCCAGGAAGCCATAACCAAGGACAACGTAACAGTAAAGGTTAATGCCGTGGTCTACTTCAGGGTGGTAAAACCTGAGGACTCGGTAATAAAGGTGTTCGACCACCGCTATGCCACCTCGCAGATATCTCAGACCACTTTGCGAAGCGTACTGGGCCAGTCAGAACTCGATGAGCTTCTCAGTCAACGGGAGAAGATAAATCAGACACTGCAGAGGATAATCGATGAGCAGACTGACCCGTGGGGAGTGAAAGTCAGCCTAGTGGAGATCAAGGAAGTCGAGCTTCCGCAGGCGATGCAGAGGGCAATTGCAGCTCAGGCTGAGGCAGAACGAGAAAGAAGAGCCAAGATAGTCCACGCTGAAGGCGAGGAACAGGCGGCGGAGAAGCTGGCAGAGGCAGCCAAAGTCATTGCTACTCAGCCCATGGCGCTACAATTGCGTTACCTTCAGACACTGGTAACAATAGCTACTGAAAAGACAAATACCGTGGTCTTCCCATTGCCGGTGGACCTGTTCAAGCCATTTCTCAAATAGATAAGCGTCGAACGCCACCAGTTTATTACTGCTTTACCGGAAACCCGTTCGTGGTTAGAAAGGCCCTCCGCGAACGGGTTTCTTTTATGGACGCAGCGTGACCTCACCAGCGACTATGCGCACCTTACTGCCGTCAGGGCGCCTCAGTATCAGAGCGCCGTCATCGTCCACCGACTCGGCGAAACCCTTCTCCAGACCATCACCTGTTTTCACCTGCACCACCTTACCCAGCGTCTCCAGCTTGTTCTGCCACTCCAGACGAACAGGTTCACCTCCGCGCAAAGCCAGGTAAAACCGCTCCATCTCCGTGAGCAGATGAACAAGGACATCGAGCGGCGAGACATTCTTGCCTAACTCAACCGACAGGCTGGTGGCGATATCGGCAATCTCAGGATACGCGCCCGGGTCGAAGTTGACGTTTATCCCGATACCAATCACAGCCCACTCAACGGATTGACCCCTAAGAGCGCTCTCAGTCAAGATACCACTTATCTTCTTACCTCTTATCAGTACGTCGTTAGGCCATTTAATCGCCGTCTCAAGGCCGGTGGCTCTTTCGATGCAACGGCTTGTAGCCAGGGAAGCTACCATGGTGAGGCGCACCAGTTGACTCATCTCAGGATGAAGGATAACTGAAACAGCCAGCACACCCGGGGGATTAATCCATGCCCGCCCCAGCCGCGCCCTGCCCACGGTCTGCTCCTCGGCAACCACGACAGTGCCCTCCTGTGCTCCCTCCCTGGCAAATTTCCTTGCCACGTCCATGGTCGAGGTTACCGAGGGGTAGTAGAAGAAATTGTGCCCGACAAACTTTGTGGTCAGTCTCTGCCTTACAGCCTCAGGGGAGATACCGCCGGTCGCACTCAAAGCATTTACCCTATTTCACGTCGCGTAGAAGCCAAGCAAACCTGTAAGCCGGGTTCTGTACCTGATAGAAATCAGTTTACAGCCGGAGCCTTCGTCCTGATTCCTCTCAGGCGGCGACCATCTATCTAGGGTGATGGTTGCCCATCACCTCGAGCGGCCTACCCGGAGGTACAGGACGAGCAGCCCTGCCAGCGTCTGACGCTGGTCCTCCATGCTTGGCCTTGCTCCCGATGGGGTTTGCCTGGCCAGCCATGTCGCCACGGCTGCCGGTGGTCTCTTACACCACCTTTTCACCCTTACCAGGGCTCTGGCCCTGGCGGTATGTCTCTGTGGCACTTTCCGTCGGGTCACCCCGCCTGGGCGTTACCCAGCACCGTGCTCTGTGGAGCTCGGACTTTCCTCAGTTGGACTCGTCCAACTGCGATCGCCCGACCTGCTTGGGCACATCCTTATGATA
>FWPV01002316.1_pt1 | contig 11992 bp, 16 predicted proteins | sample 2228371 | NCBI WGS metagenome assembly FWPV01 (sample SAMEA103939776, study PRJEB20133) | metagenome | reverse complement strand
TTTCAGGTAGAAGAGGATACACGATGGAGGAAACAGGGTAATGGTGAGAGATCAGGTTGAATGAAGTGAGGGATAATCGTAATCCTCTACTATCAAATTTCAAACCGCTTTACACTCGCATGATAGGTAGATCCATCACTCAATTGAACACCCATATAAAAGCCAAATTCTGCTTTTAAAATAGTTTCAGACTTCAATAGAAGAGATATTATAGACTCACTACCTAAATTGGTTGGAAGATATGACCCTTGATTTAGAGATTGATGAATATCTCAAGAAATTTAAATTTAAGGACAATATTACTTTATTAGATTACTCAGAATCGAAAGACTCCACGGTTGTTGAGGACGTCAATCTCAATTCCCATACCATAAAGCGGTATATAAACGAGTTTTGGACATCTAAACAGAGACAGGCATCATCCCTCCATGAAATATCCTATAGAGCGTGCTTCAAACCCCAATTACCTCGATTTTTCATTAAGCTACTAACAAAGGAGAAAGATTGGATTTATGATCCGTTCAGTGGTCGCGGCACAACGGTTATCGAAGCTGGCTTACTGAATAGGAATGCAATTGCTAATGATGTAAATCCTTTAAGCAAAATCCTGACAAAACCGCGCTTTTTTATTCCCTCACTAAATGAGATTAAGCAGAGACTATCGGAGATACCTTTCTTAGAAGGTTCAAAAGCAGAGATGGACTTATCAATGTTCTACCATCCTGATACCGAATCAGAAATCGTTTCAATTAAGAATTATCTCTATAAACGAGCGCAACAGGGTCAGGAGGATCACATCGACCAGTGGATAAGAATGGTGGCTACAAATAGGCTAACTGGACATTCAAAAGGATTTTTCTCAGTTTATACTCTCCCACCAAACCAGGCTGTGTATCCGGACAGACAGATCAAAATCAACATTAAGCTAAACCAGAAGCCCGAATACCGTAATACAAAGGAAATTATTGTTCGTAAATCTGCCAGCCTACTTAGTGATGTGACCGATAATCAAAGAGCGACATTAAAGGAAATAGGCAACTCAGCGAAATTTTTAACAACGGATGCGCGGGAGACGTACGAAATCCCTTCAGAATCTGTCAGTTTAACTGTTACCTCACCACCTTTCTTGGATATTGTTGATTATAACCAAGATAACTGGTTGAGATGCTGGTTTAACTCAATCAACTGTAAGGACATTGAAAAGAGAATTACTATCTCCAGAACGATTGACGCTTGGTCAAACGTAATGGGTGATGCATTCAAAGAATTTTACAGAATAACAAAACCCGGCGGTTGGGTGGCCTTTGAAGTAGGGGAGATCAGAAAAGGCAAACTCAAACTCGATGAATACGTAGTTCCTTTGGGATTAAACGCTGGTTTCGAGTGTAAGGGGATAGTTGTTAATTTGCAGGAATTTACCAAGACTTCCAATATTTGGGGCGTAAACAATATGAAAATTGGAACAAATACAAATAGGATTGTTTTATTCTCAAAATCTTAAATTCATAATTCACTCTGAAAATCACCAATTTTTTTCGAATCCAATGATGCAATCAATTCCAATGCTTTTACTCTAGATATCTTTGTAGTTGTACCTAGTAGACCTCTTTCCCACCAATCCCTTACTACTTGCCCTGGCACAATCTTTACGGGAACCTTTGGGAATGTTTCAATGTCTGAAACAATATAGCCTTCAACTTCGTCAAGTTTCGCTTTAAAGCCCTGCTCCCCAAAGGAACGTCCTGATCCCACCATGTAACTAGGGCAAAAATATATTCCTCCTCTAGAGATGCTTCGTACTTCCCATTTTTTCCCTTGAGAATCCAGTAAATCATATCCAGCGCCCTCACTAGGCGCTAATGTTCCGTTGATTACTTCTTTTGCAATCCGCCTCTCCAAGATAAACGAGACCCTTCGTCCATCTGTAAAATAAAGAATAACATCATTGACACCAATGTGTAGAGATTTTGCAATTTCTTCAATATCCCAAGTGAGAACTGCATCTGGATTTCTCATGTGAGAACTTTTTCAAATTATATGTTATGAGGCTTCTTTTTTCCTATTTCTTGATTAATACGAAATAAATGAGGTTTTTTTGATTATTAACCATTTAAAATTGGAATTCGGATTTTCCCTTTAAAGAAAATTCTCCTCCCATTATTGAGGTTATACTCTACTTTTCTCCTTTAATTTTCTGATTTAGATAGATATCATATGGTAATGGATAGATTTATTCAATAAGTTCGCATTAGGAAGCAATTCAGTTGTTTATTTCTTACCAAAATTTTGGTATTATTAAACAAAGTATTTAGTATTACTAAGGGTAATACCAATAATCATGGAACAAGGTAAAGAGAAAGTAGGAGAGAAAGAACGAGTACGAAGATCTCCAAGACCTTTTCCAAAGCATACGCTAAGGCAAGCTCTTGAAATAACTACTGCTATCCAAGACAATAACGCTGGAAAGCCGATGAAAAGGATTTTATTGGCAAGTGCTGTGAAAAGAAAACCCATGAGTTCCGAATTTAAACATCTATTAAGTTCTTCCTTAAGATATGGCTTAACAAATGGGGCAGAGAAATCAGATTATATCGAATTAACTCCATTAGGACAATCATATGCAAAACCAAAAAATGCGATTGAATCAGGAACGGCTCTAATAAATGCCGCATTAACTCCTGAATTGTTTAAAAAGATCTACCGTCACTACGATAACAACAAACTGCCAAGTGAAACATTCCTTAAAAACAATATTGAGCGGGAATTTGGAGTTGATAACGAATGGGTAGATGAGTGTGTGAAAATATTAATTGATAATGGAAGATTCACAGGCATTATTCGGGACGTTTCTGGCTCTCCATACGTGCTACTGGATGAAGCGACACCACCGTCAACCATATCGGAAGCAGAAGAGATTGAAGTAACAGAAGGTCCAGGCATTCAGAAAGAGGAAAAAGTCGAAGCAGCCACTGATAAGTTAAATCAAAATAATAAGAAAATTTTCATTGCCCATGGTAATAATAAAACGCCACTTGACCAATTAAAGACGATCCTTGATCAGTTCAGTGTACCATATGTAACAGCAATTGAAGAAGCTCATAAAGGGAGACCTATTTCTATCAAAGTTGCAGATCTAATGAAAAGTTGCTCTTCAGCAATTTTTATTTTCACATCTGATGAGGAGTATTGTGGTAAGTCTGGAGAAGTAACCTATAAACCCAGTGATAATGTAGTTTATGAATTAGGGGCGGCAAATGTTCTATACGGAAATAAGATTGTAATATTCAAGGAGGAAGGAGTAGAATTCGCTAGCAACTTTAAAGATTTTGGCTATATCTCCTTTGAAAAGGATAAATTGAATGCTAAAGCTATGGATTTATTCAAAGAACTAATTGCCTTTGGATTCCTAAAGGTTGTTCCTGGTTAGATATACTATTAATAACTAAAATTCCGCTCTCTTTTACGGATTGTTACATCCATTTAATAGGTGTCATTATAACATCATTAGTTACAGTGTCCGCACATGTGCGCACGTGTGCGCACACCCAGCCTAAAAAGAGAAAAGAGGTAGGAGTATTGGTAAAATGAAGAAAAAACCACAGCCCAACCGTATTCGTAAGCCGCTCAACATCACGCTGTCGCCTGAAGCGCGCGAATGGATAAAGAACAACCCAAGTAATGCTTCCCGATTGATAGAATCTCTTATCAATGGTGTCAGGAACAATATAGAACCGAATTACGTGCTGATTTCTCAAAAAGAAGCCGTTTCTAGTGGGCTCGGAGGGATTCGGACCCCCGACCTCCGCCGTGTGAAGGCGACGTCATAACCGGCTAGACCACGAGCCCCATGCATCGACCGGGATTCGAACCCGGGCTGTTGGCTTGGAAGGCCAAAATCATACCTCTAGATCATCGATGCGATGTGCCTATAGATGTTGTATCCGGAGATATTATTCTTATCTCTTCCGCCAGGTCCGAGCCCGCTCGCCCGATCCCGCCATGCTTTCGTCCATCCGCAGGCCATCAACTATACCGGTTCAGTAAAGGGATGCTGGACCGGCTCGCCAGGGGGATAAAGGGAACGGGGGGCCCATCCTCACCCGATGGAGGGTTCCTTTCCCTCGTTTCCGTTCCTGCTCTTCTGCTCTTCGTCGGGAGTTCAGTAACCCTTCATCTCCCGCTCGATGTTCTCCAGCGCCGCCAGGCGTTTCTCGAGCGGGGGATGCGTGGAGAAGAGCTCCATCAGGGTGCTGCCGGAGAGAGCGGGGACGATGAAGAAGGCGTTCGCCCCCTCGATCTCCTGCTTCTTCTGCGGCGCGACGTACTCCATCCTCCCGCTGATCTTCTCGAGGGCGTTCGCCAGCGCCCGCGGCCTCCCCGTCAGCATGGCCGACCCGCGGTCCGCGGCGTACTCCCGGTAGCGGGAGAGCGCCCGGATCAGGAGCGTGCTGACGACCCACACGACGATCGAGACCAGGAAGACGATGATCCAGGGATTGCCGCCCTCCCGCCGCCCGCCGCCGCTGAACATGCCCATGAAGAACCAGTTCCGCACCAGGATGAAGGCGACCATGCTGATGAAGCTCGCCACCGTCAGGGTGAAGACGTCGCGGTAGCGGACGTGACTCAGCTCGTGGGCGAGCACCGCCTCGAGCTCGTCCCGGTTCAGGATCCGCATCAGGGAATCGGTCGCCGCCACCACGGCGTTCTTCGGGTTGCGGCCCGTCGCGAAGGCATTGGGCACCGGACTCGGCACGACGGCGACCCGCGGTTTCGGGATGCCCGCCTCCGCGGAGAGGCGCTCGACCATCCTGTGCAGTTCGGGGTACTCGTCCTCCCCGACGATCCGTGCCCCGGTGCTCCAGAGCACCAGACGGTCGGAGAAGAAGTACTGGAAGAACGCCATACCCCCTGCAAGGAGGATCAGGAACTCCCACCCGACCCCGAGCGCCGACAGTACGCCCAGAAAGACGAGGTACACCAGGAGGAGGAGGAGGAGCGTCATCCATATCCTCCAGGTGAGACCGAAGTCGCGCTTCCACTGCATAGTATATCATTATTGTGCGGCGATTGTAATAAGATATTCGTCGCAGAGCGAAAACCAAACTTCGTACGGGCGTGGAACATTCCGATGCAGGAGAATGCCGCGCCGATGCCCCCGCGGCCGCCTCCCTTCCCCCCGGAGGAGGCGGGATGCTGCGACCGGGCCTCCCGCCGCCCTCCCGGGGGTCGGGATGAACAGGTTTTTAAAAATGTATGCCTGAACCATGATCATGGGAGACGCCGGACCGGACGCACTCGCCGATATCGCGTACGGGCTCTTCGAGGTCTTTTTGAACAAAGAACTGCGCCGGAGAGGACTCTACCTCTTCGATCTGGTGGAGAGTGGGGCCGACTTCCTGCCGCAGTTCCGCGAGATCTTCGCAACCTTCGAGCAGGACTACGCCCTGCTCGCCGCCGCCCTGCGGCAGCGGTTCGGCGACGTTGAAGCCATCTACGCCCTGCTCCAGGCGGGGGAAGGGGTGGTGCCCTCCCGGACGACCCAGATGTACTGGATCGTCCAGGACGCTCCCGACGTGGAGCCGGAGGCGGTCGACGACGAGCAGGCCGGCAAATGGCTCATCTTCCTCGAGCCGGACAGGGTGGACGAGGCCTGGAAGAAGGTCCGCGACGAGACCTGCCGGGGGGGTCTCGGCATCTCCGCCAAGGTCAGCACCGCCAAACCGAACCCCGAGTCGCGGGACGAACGCAAGGTCATCTACGTCTACACCCGCGACTGGGAGGACGAGGCGGACGTGATGCGGGTGCGGGAGCGGCTGCGCGAGCTCGGCTTCACCGACCGCATCGGCTACAAGCGCAACATCGAGACCTACCGCGGGGAGTACAGCCGCAAGGGAAAAAGAGTGACGTATTACAGCGCCTAGGCCTTGCGCTCTTTGTTCTTGGGGCGGAGGTGGGTATAGCCGCACTTGCGGCAGTGCGTTGCCCGCATCGCGTTGCGGGCGTTGCAGCGCATGCATATCTTGACGTTCAGCAGTCGTGCCTCAGCTTCTGGAAATCGTGCCAACAGGAATCAACCCCAGCCTTATTACATCGTCCTTACCGGGGTATAAGAGTTTGTATCAGCCCCCCGCCCCGATCCGGGGCAGGAGCCAGTCACGGAACGCCGAGAGGGCCCGCGCCCGGTGGGAGATGCGGCTCTTCTCGGCAAGGGGCAGCTCGGCGAGGGTCCGCCCCTCCCACTCGACGATCGGATCGTAGCCGAACCCCCCGCTCCCCCGGGGGGGCACGATCCGCCCCTCGAGCACGCCGCGGAAGATGCGGATGCCGTCGGCATCGGCGTACGCGATCGCCGTCTCGAAGCGGGCGTCCCGGTCGTCCACACCCTCCAGGAGCTTCAGGATCCCCTCTTTCCCGATGGTGTCCAGGACGTAGGCGGCGTAGGGGCCGGGAAACCCCTTCAGGGCGCGGACATAGAACGCGGTATCGTCCACGATCAGCGGCCGCGAGAGGGCGGAATACGCAAACCGCGCCTTCCCCCGCGCGATCTCGCCCACATCGTCGTCCCGGAACTCGGGGCACTCCAGCGGGATATGCTCCACCTCCAGGATACCCTCGAAGTACGCCGCCACCTCCCGCGCCTTGTGGGCGTTGCTCGTCACAACGGCGAGCCTCACAGGTAGCGCCCCCGCCGCTCGATCTCCTGCTCGCGGCGGAGCACCTCCGCCGCACCCGCAAACGTCTCCGCGTAGCCCTCCGCGAACGCCCGCTTGAGGTCCCCGGCATCCGGCGCCGTGCTCTCCAGCGTCTGGAAGAAGACGTGGATATCCACCCCGCGGCTCTCGATCTCGGAGGTGACCTGGGCCAGCCCGAAGTCGATCAGGACGATCTGCCCGTCGCGGAGGATCATGTTGCTCGTGGTCAGGTCGCCGTGGACGATGCCGGCAGCGTGCAGACGCCCGACGATCCGCCCGGCCTCCCGCACGGCGTGCGGGGAGAGGGCGTACTTCAGGAGGTCGCCCTCCACCCGCTCCATCCAGATCGTGTCCTCCGTGATGTCCCGCAGGATCGGCGTGGGCACGCCGCTGCGGCGGGCGGCCGAGATGGTCCGGGCCTCCGCCCGCGTCCGCTCCGCGATGAGCCGCCGGTCCAGCGCCGGAACGCGGTAGGTCTTGCCCACCCGCCGCTTGGCGACGGCCGTCTCCCCGATCTCCACGACCGCCTCGGCGCCTCGGGCACGGTCCACCTCCTTCCGGGGGGCGAAGACGCCCGCCTCCTCCTTCCAGTTCACCTCCACCTCGTCGGCGCGGTACCCCGGGTTGACGTGGGAGCGCTCGATCGGGAGCACATTCCCGTGCTCGAGCATGATCCGCCCGGTATAGGCGATCATCGCCCCGTTGTCCCCCAGGTAGAGCCGTTCGGGGACGTGGAAGGAGGCTCCCCGCTCTTCGCACATGATCGCGAGCATCTCCTGCAGGCGGGCGTTCGCCCCCACGCCGCCCACCAGCAGCACCTCGTCCTTGCCCGCATGAGCCAGGGCCCGCTCCGTCACCTCGACGCACATCGCGAACGCCGTCTCCTGGAGCCCGGCGCAGACGTCCGGGAGCGGGGCCCGGCACTCCTTGGCGGCGCTCACGAGCCCCGAGAAGGCGAGATCCATCCCCTTCACCGTATAGGGCAGCTCGACGTAACGCCCCTCCCGTGCGCACGCCTCGATCGCCGGCCCCCCGGGATGGCGGAGACCCTTGCTCCGGGCGAACTTGTCGAGAGCGTTCCCGAGCCCGATGTCCAGCGTCTCCCCGAAGATGCGGTAACGGCCGTTCAGGAACCCGAGCACCTGGGTGTTGGCCCCGCTGACGTAGAGGGTGACGGGATCGCGGCAGCCGGTCGCCCAGCAGCCGATCTCCACGTGCGCGACACAGTGGTTCACCCCGACCAGGGGCACGTCCAGCGCGAGGGCGAGCGAGCGGGCGGCGGTGGCGGCTGTCCGCAGGCAGGGGCCCAGCCCCGGCCCCTGCGAGAACGCCACGGCGGCGATGGTATCCGCGTCCTTCAGCACGCGGCAGATCAGATCCTTCATCACCGCGGCATGATGCTGGGCCGCCTCGCGGGGATGGATGCCGCCCGTCGGAGGCTGGTAGGGGCGGGAGTGGATCGATACCAGGTCTCTGTCAAAAAGAGCGGCACTGATGTTCCATGCCGTGCCTTCGATACCCAGCACCTGGCCCTGTACAGGCATCCAACCTTATTTCTTGAATTCCGTATAGCCGCACTTGCCGCAGGCGGCGCGATCCTCGTGCTCTGCCAGCAGCACCCCGGCACCGCAGCGGGGGCAGTGTTTCCGGGACAGTTGAGCCTTCCCGTCCTTGATCGTGTAGTACCCCGAACGCTTCGCCGCCATCATGCACCCTCTTCGGCCTTCTTGGGAACACCGCGTGCCATCAGGTACTTCGGCTCCGTCCTGTCCCGGCTCATCTCGGAGTCGTAGATCCGCGCCGTGCCCTCGAGCTCCATCGCCCCGAAGCGGGTCTTCAGGGAGTCGATGACCACCAGGTTCTCGTTCAGGTTCAGGGTCGCCGCCAGCTTGCCCCGCACCTGGGCGCGGGACGGGGTGGCACCCGCGTAGGTCAGGACGTACTCTATCTCCCTGCGGTTCAGCAGCTCATTCCGAACGTCGCTTTGTATCTCAAAATCCATCGATATCCTCGTACTATTGTAGACGTGTTCTAATAAAGCATTCCATCGCGGCAGAGACCCGCCCGCGAGACGGCCCTGCAGGAGGATTCACTCCCGCTCGAAGAGGGCCAGCAGCGCTTCTGCTTCTGCTTTTGCCTCCTCGCTCACTTCCCGGACCACGACCCCCTCCCCCGGCTGACCGTAGAGGACGATCGCACCGATCGGGGCCTGCAGCACCATCGGTATCACCGCCAGGTCCTCTTCCCCCTCCACCACCACGACCGCCGGGGGGTGCAGGATCGCCTCCCGCACCTTCTGGATCAGGTCGTCGGAGATCGCGCCCGGAGGATTGTGCGCCCGCAGGCGGCGCGACTTCAGGTCGGGGGTGCGGCTGCAGGGCGCCCGCATGGTGTGGCCGTCGATGACCGCCACATCCGGTACGACACCCCGGCGCGTCAGGTTGTGGGTGACCACATCGCCCACGGCGTAGACGACCCGCCCCCGGAGAAGGGGCAGGACCTCCGGGATGCCTGAATACAGGGTGCCGAACGGTCTCTGGAACCGGGACCGGTGCGCATCGGGCAGCCGGTACATCAGCGGACCTTCAGGGCGTACTTGCCGGGCAGCTTGATGTTCATCCGCTTGGCGATGTCGGAATGCTCCGGATCGATGATGATGAGGTAACCTGCCCAGTCCGTGCTGAGATTCGTGGTCCCGCAGACGGTGCAGCCCTCCCCCTCGACGACACGGTGGCACTCGCGGCAGACCGTCGCCTGTTTCCTATGGACCACCATGCTCCTTCTTCTCCTTCTCGTACTCTTCTGTGAGCCAGCGCTGCGTTCCCAGCCCCGCCTGCCGCATCGTCAGCCCGATCTTGCTCTCCCGCGGCTCCCGTTCGGAGAGCGAGAGAGTCACCACCCGCACGCGGACGAGGTCCCCCACCTCGATGAACCGCTTCGACTCCTGGCAGATGAGCCGCCCGTTCTTCTCGTCGTAGTTGATGAACTCATCGGAGATCTGGGACATGTGCAGCATCGCGTCGATGGGGCCCAGGCTGACGAAGGCGCCGAACGTCGTCGTCTCGACCACCTCCCCCTCGATCACCTCCTGCAGGCTCAGCCGCAGCACCAGCGCCTCGAACGTCACGTCGTAGAAGACGGCGCCGTCGCCGGGGATCATCTCCCCTTCTCCCGTCTCCAGGACCCGCGTCACCGCGATGAAGATGCCGATATCCTTGTCGATGCTTCCTTCGAGCTGCTCCTCCAGCAGGCTGAGCACCACGGCATGCAGCGGCTCGCCCATACGGTGAGGCGGCACCCGCACCTTGTCAACCAACGTCATTTTGTAGTACATATCCTATCCCCGAATCAGTTCCAGCTTCTTCTGCCCCCGCATCACGATCACATCCACACCCCGCTCCAGCAGGGCGTCGCGGAGCCCGCGATCGTTCGTGACGACGACGCTCCCCGACGCCTCCGCCGCCTGCATCACCTTCTCGTCCACCGTGCCGCCCATGCCCTCGCTCTCCACGAGGCGGCAGCGCTCGCAGAGCTGCAGCCCCAGCCGGGCGGCGGCGGCGTCCCGCCCCCGCCCCCGGGCGATCCCTTCCAGCTCGCGGAGCACGTCGGTGAGGGTCATGGGTTCGTAGCGGCCGCAGAGACGGAGGAGCTCGTCGAAGAGGTCGATCCCGAACTGGCCGGGCAGCATGAGCGCGTTCGTGTCCAGCAGGATCCTCACGCGGTCAGGACGCCCATCCCGATCAGACGCCATCGGGCGCCCACCTGCCGGCTGATCGCGATCCGGGCGCCCACATCCGCGCAGACCGGCCGTTTCAGGGCCACCTCCACGATGTCCTTCTTGGTGTTCGTCACCACACCCACGGTCACCGCCGTCCCCACGGAGGCTCCTTGTGCCGCACGGGCTGGACGTCGACCTCGCTCTCGGAGCCCACCACGCGCTCCATCAGGGAGACCCGAAACGTCAGGCGGTCCCAGACCGGTGGCAGTTCTCCCGCATGGCCGGCCACCTGCCCCGCCAGGGCATCGCTCTTGGTGAGCGCGGGATCGAGCTTGGTGCCGACACCGACCAGCCCGCCCGGCGTCGCCTCGGATAGCTTCTTCGACCCCTTGGAGATGGAGGTGATCTTGGTGACGATCGGCTCCCAGCGCACGCGGTTCTCCACCTGCACCTGGAGACCGGGACGGATCTCGAGGTCGTCGCCCTCTCGCAGGACGCCGCGCACGAGAGAGCCGCCGACGACGCCGCCGCGGATGTCCTTCCAGCCGACCCCGGGGCGGTTGATGTCGAAGGAGCGGGCGATCAGCATCACCGCCGCAGCGTTCGGGTCGCGCTCCGGCACGGGGATGGTCTGGTCCAGGGCCTGGATGAGATCCCCCAGGTTGATCCCCTGCTGCGCCGAGACGGGGATGATCGGGGCGTTCTCCGCGATCGTCCCCCTGATGAAGGCCCGGATCTGCTGGTAGTGCTTCAGGGCGTCCGCCGGGGAGACCACGTCGATCTTGTTCTGGACGATCACGATGTTCCGGATCCCCACCAGGGAGAGCGCCATCAGGTGCTCCTTAGTCTGCGGCTGCGGGCAGGGTTCGTTGGCCGCGATGACGAGCATCGCCCCGTCCATGATCGCGGAGCCCGAGAGCATCGTCGCCATCAGGGTCTCGTGCCCCGGCGAGTCCACGAACGAGACGGAGCGGAAGGGGACCGCCTTCGAGCCGTCTATCGGGCATACGGCGGTATGCGAGTATGATTCGGGCCCCTCGTGGTTGGCGCAGCGGTAGAACGTCGCATCCGCGTAGCCGAGGCGGATGGAGATCCCGCGTTTGATCTCCTCGCTGTGACGATCCGTCCAGGTGCCGGTCAGGGCCTTGACGAGCGTCGTCTTGCCGTGGTCCACGTGCCCCACCACGCCGATGTTCACGTCGGGTATGGTTACATCATGCAAATATGTTCGAACCTCCTGATTCAGATGAGATTGCGGCTCGCAACCCGATAATCCTGAACGTTTCCTTCAAGAGTCCTGTATATATTGGTTCCTGCCGGGTATTAAATAATGGTATATACGTCCCATATATAGGCTGTGCAGATCCCCGATCGATCGGCGGCAGTGCGCCGCCGCCTCCGCCTACTCCTTCTCCCCTCTCCGCCCGCCCGGCTGGAAGCCCGCCCGATCGGGCACGGTCCCCCCCGGCGACCAGTGGATCCCCTGCAACGAGCGGATGTGGTCCCGCCCCCGCGTCTCGGCTCTCCGCTTCTCCTCCGACTCGGGGATCGCCTGCAGGATCCCCTCGCGATGCCTCTC
>FWPV01013885.1_pt1 | contig 11994 bp, 9 predicted proteins | sample 2228371 | NCBI WGS metagenome assembly FWPV01 (sample SAMEA103939776, study PRJEB20133) | metagenome | reverse complement strand
GGATGTACTGTCATTGGTAGAATATAAAGGCTACCTTTACGCTGGCACGCGTCACGGAGATTGGCAAGCTGACGCCCACCCGAATGGACCATTAGGTGGCGAAATTTGGCGTTATGGTGGAACATGGGTACGGGTAAATGATCCTGGTTTCGGCGATGTAGAGGCACATCGGATCGAGAAATTAATTGTTTTTAACAACGCCCTTTATGCGTATGTCTCTCGAGTGGGTGGCACGTCCAAGGGGGCTGAGGTCTGGCGGTGTACAGCCGACATCTGCAACAGCCAGAGCGATTGGACAAAAGTAGCTGACAACGGCTTTGGTGATCCTGCGAATCAATACCTAATCTCTGGCGTGGTATTTGATAACCAGTTATATGCAGCGGTTCAAAACTATACCACAGGTGTGCAGATATGGCGCTCTGCCAATGGTACAGCCTGGCAAAAGATGCCTTATGATGGGCTAGGAGACACCAACAACACTTATATCCATCATCATGCTATGACTGTGTTCAATGACCGCCTTTTCATCGGTACGTCCAATTGGGGTAATGGTGGTGAAGTCTGGATGTTCCTGCATCATCAACTGTTCCTTCCCATCGTCTTACGCTAGGATTCCCTCCTGCATCGCTCAATCAGACACAGGCTGGCTACTTCACAGCCAGCCTGTGTCCATATCCCTTGATAGGCGGGTGTTTATTCAAGTCGATTTCTCGACTCCGCTCTTCAAAACCAAACACCCTTCTTGGTTTGCCTCCACATCCTGACGATCCCACAACATGGGATGATACTCCCCCCTCAGCCAAGGCTGGATCAGGTCATCATAATGCTTACTGCCCAGATGTCCCGACTGTCCTGGCGGGGCAATGGCGACCGATTGGCGCAGGTCCGTCAAATCCACGATGTGACGGGAAGACGGCGCCCAAGCGTTGTTCTGATAGGGTTGATGAGGCAGATAGGCCGTCTGACAGGGCGTATCCGCATCGCCACCGATAGGATAAGGTCCGCGGTTGAAAACCTGATCTAAGGGCTTTTGCAACCCCATCGGGTGCGGAAAGACAGCCTGGTGCAACTTTCCCCACTGCCAGTTTTGCTTGTCGTGCCCCAGTTTTGCGGTTAAAGTCTCTGCCGTCTCTTTGAGGCTTTTTTCGACCCAAGTCGATAGCCCGCCTGCCTGCTGCACCCACCAGTTTTGGGGCTCGTCCAGCATCCGCAAGATCAGGGTAATGTCATGACCATAGAACTCATGTAACGTCATCAGCACTGGGCTGAAAGCCTTGCCCAACCATTGCTCGGTGATCTCTTCGCCCAAAGTCGGCTGCAACAGATTGCGGGCTAATTGCAGGCGTAACACCTCATAGATACACCCCCCAACGCTTTCAGCGTCTAAGACCCCATCCCATTGGGCTAACGCTCCACACAACGCTTTGGCTTGTGGATCATCGATTTCCACCTTTTGGAGCTTTTGCGCCAACTCCAAGCCCGGCAGGGTCGTATAATCCACATGCAATTGACATAATCGCTCACGACTGACCTTTTCTTGCGCTTCCAACACCTGAACAATGCGCCGCGCGCGGCTGCCGTTCATCCAAACATTGCCCAGATAATAGGGATAATCGTCTGGCACGATCTTATTGTTGGTGTGGACAATATACCCCTGTTCGGGGTTCAACGCATGGGGCATGTGTTCAAAAGGAACTTCACCAACCCACTCATGTTCCCCATCCCAGCCTGGCATCGGCAAGCGGCCATCTCCTTTGGAGCGGATTGGCGCACGACCGGTCATCCAATAACCGATGTTGCCTTCCACATCGGCATAGCAAACATTCAATTGCGGCGCTTCGATCTGACGCATCGCCAAGACAAAATCATCCCAACCCTGCGCTCGATCCAAGGCAAGCCAACCACTTAGAGAATAACTTGGGCGCAACGCCATGGAGCGAACCGCCAAGCGCAATTGCGGCTGTCCAATGACATCGGAGATAATCGGCCCGTGCCGAGTGACCAACACTCGCTCAAGATGAGGTTGTGCCTTTCCCTTGACAGCGATTGTCTCCTCGATCACCTCCGCTTGCACCCACTCGTCGCGAAAGCGGTATTGAGTCGGCGATTCGGGATTCATCTGTTCAAGGTACAAATCCTCGCAATCGATAAACGCCAAGGTCATCCCCCACGCGATCTTGTCGTTGTGGCCGACCAATACCCCTGGCGCACCAGGCAACGAAACCCCACTCACCTCATAACCGCCCCCCACCAGATGATTGTGAAACCACAAACCGGGTATAGAGAGCGCCAAATGCATATCATTGAACAAGTAAGTATGCCCATCTTCCATTTTGCGCCCCGCCACTGCCCAAGAGTTACTTCCCTGCCCGCGGACTAAGAAGGGACCCTGCTCAGGGATGAGGAGGCCAGCTTCCCCAATGCGATTAAACTCAATCCCTTTGGGTAATGTGATTGGATGGACGGCAGGATAGTGAATCTCGAGGTCTTTGGCGTGTTCCTCACCGACTTTCTGTTGAACCATCAAACGCACAATTTCCCCATGCCAAGCATGAGAAAGTTGCCACATCATCAGTCTGATGAAAGCCGTAGAATCTTCGGGCTGCCAAGGCTGGGGCTGATGGCGCAGCAGTTTGAACTCAACCGGCAAACGGTTACCGATCCAGTCCAAATAGGCGTTGATCCCTTGGGTATAGGCTAGGATGGCTTCTTTCGTCTGCGTCTCCGCATTTGCCCAATCCACCTTGGCAAGGCGGTTAAAGCCAAAGGTGCGCACTGCCCGATCGGTATCCAAAGCCAGCTCGCCAAACAGCTCACTTAACCGCCCCTGTGAAGTTCGCCGATTCAACTCCATTTGAAAAAGGCGCTCCTGGGCATGGACAAAACCCTGCGCAAAAAAGAGATCGTGCGCCGTCGTGGCGTAAAGATGCGGCACTCCCCACCGATCGCGTAAGATCTCAACCTTGCCATCCAGACCTTCGAAGCGCAATTCCCCATCGATTTTGGGTGCATTCGAACGATCCATCCAAATGAAGATCTTGGTTAACAAATTCCCCAGAACGGTCGCCATGGAGGGTGGACTCCTTTCTAAAATAGATTCTTAATTGAAATCAAGCCGCCAGCGGGATTGATTTTGGCTACTTGTATTATAGACTCAAGTGCGCCAACTCGCTGCGCAAACACATCCCTTCTGCCTATCATGGAAGAAATTGCCTCTAAAGAAGACAGCGATTTTCCAACGCTGATCGTAACTGCTCACGGGGTGTCCTTTTCACCGCCGAGCGTGCAGAGATTGGGGAAATAAAAACTCACTAAATCAGTGTGATTTTTTCTCTCCGCGCTCTCAGCGTTCTCCGGGGTGCGAACTCCCTGATGCGCTGAGCAGCTACCGCTGAGCATGAAAACCTGTCCAAATCTGCACTTGGCAGTTGGATATCCCGTCGCACCGACAAGGATGGGATCAACAGAATCTATCCTTGTCGGAATTCCATTTTGAGGGTATACCTTACGCCGTGGCAGTGCGAAGTGTGTTGCGTTCTTTCGTCAGATTTTCGCTGTGGTCTATCTTGTTTAGCGTCGCCTATACGCAGTCCCCCTTATATACTTCCAATCAAAATACCTACTTCCTGCACGGTTTCGCCTGCGCCGACATCGGCTATCTGCGCCAAGACTGGCTGGCAAATAGCCGCGATGCCACCCCACTTTTTTCCAGCTTGGTATGTGCCACCTTGCGCTTTTTGCGCTGGGAAGGTTGGTTTTACGTTTTTTATGCTTTATTTCTGGGAGGATATTTCGCCTCCCTTTACCAGCTTGCCCAGCGAGAAACCGACCTAAGCCCTAGGGCACGCAAATTGGCTTTTTTGGCGCTTTTCTTTTTACTCCACTCCGCCGGCTGGCGCTTCGTCCTCTCGCGCCTGCTTGGGGCTGAATGGGCTTACGCCTTCGAAGGCGGTTTGGCAAACCAGCGCCTGCTCGGTACAGTCTTTCAACCCAGTGTTTTCGGCGTCCTTCTCTTAGGAGCAATCCCTCTGGCGCTACAAAGAAAAACCTCTGCGGCAATGGTCATGCTGGCGCTGGCAACATGGTTTCACCCCACTTACCTCCTGGCGGCGACATTGCTCGCCTGTGGCATCCTCGTAACCAATCTGGTTGAATGGCTTCCGCAGAGCCAGAGGCGTTTAAACCTACACAACCTTGCCATTTTCTTGCGTCCGCTGCTGCTCTATTTGCTCCTGATAGCTCCTGCCGCCCTCTATGCGCTCAGCTTTTCCATCTCCAAAGAAATCTCCCGTGAGGTCGCCGAACAGGGACGCCTGATTCTCTATACCGTGCGCATTCCCCACCATGCCGACCCATCGGTTTGGTTCAACGCCTCTTCCGTCTTCCAAATCGCTTTGATGTTCAGCGCGCCCTTTCTAACTCGCCAAAAAGCGTTGCGCAGCTTGCTTGGCGTCTCGTTGCTTCTGGCAACCCTTTTGACCCTGACAGTGGTCATCACGCGCGACAGCGCTCTCGCCTTGCTTTTCCCGTGGCGGGTGAGCGTCATCCTCCTGCCGATTTCAGTGACCATCTTGCTCGGCTGTTTGGTGGAGATCATCCCTTCCGAAAAGGAAACTCCCGAAAACCCATGGTTGGTGTGGATTCTGCCCTCAATTTGCACTGCCTTCATTGCACTCACCTTATTGGTCGGCTGGGTGCGCATCAGCTTAGACTTCCAACGCCACCGCATGCAGCCCGAACGTCGCTTGCTGGAATATGTGGCTCAGCACAAGCAACCCCAAGACCTGTATCTGACGCCCCTCAAGATGGAAGCCTTCCGCCTAGCCACTGGCGCACCCGTTTATGTCGATTTCAAATCCACACCGTATGACCCGCGCGAGCTCATTGAATGGCAACGACGCTACCAGATCGCCAAAGACTTTCTAGAGAGCCCAGCGTGCGAAAAACTCCCCCCACTAATGGAGGAGGGAATCTCCCACCTCATCCTGCCTGCCTCCCAAAGTCTCGCTTGCGCGGTTTTAGAAACGCGTTACTCAGATGAAGCCTTTCAATTGCTGCAAATCCACCCTGCACCTTAACCTGCTATCTTGTACCCTTTGGCTTAAGTGACAAGCAATCCTTGATGCTCAACGCGCGCAACACTCTCACCGCAACGGGTCAACAAAGCTGGTTCACCCAACAACAAGCGGGGTTCCTTCCTGCTTGGCACGCCGCAGCGCATCGGCGGCTCTCTCAATTAAGGCATCGCAGAATTGGTCCCTTTCGGAGAGTTGCACAACCCCAAAACTGAGCGAGACCGAGACGTGGCCATGATTATAGGGGATTTGCACAGCGCGGATCACCTGGTCTAAGCGACGGACAAGGGTCACCGCATCATTTTGTTTGGTTTCAGGCAGCAAGATAACAAATTCATCGCCGCCAAAACGTCCAAGGATATCGATTTCGCGTAAGTTCTGGCGCAAGCACTCCGCTATCGCCTTCAAAACCTGATCGCCCACCGCATACGAGTAAGTATCGTTAAAAGACTTAAATTTATCCACATCACAAAAAATGACGCTCAGCGGGCGACGGTAACGGCGGGCGCGGTCGAACTCTCGTTCAGCAAACAATCTCAAGCCGCGCCGATTGTAGATGCCGGTCAATTCATCATGAATGGCAATTTCCTTTGCCTGTTCATAGAGGCGCGCGTTTTCAATCGCTCGCGCTGCCAAGTGCGCAAAGGCCATCAAGGAGCGGATTTCCGTGGCATCCAAATCGCAATCTTGGGTAAAAGCCAAATTGAGAAAACCAATCACGCTGCGCTGAATCATGAGCGGTAACCCCAGGTAGGTTCGCACCCACTCTAAACCCTCTATTTTCTTCCATTTTGGATGCTGATCGGTTTGCGGGATGAGCAAGGGAGCGCCGCTGCGGTAAATTTGCCGAAAAGTTTCAAAATCCTGCCATCGCATCTGGCGGGCTTGCTGGTTCTCAGCAGTGTCACCCACTCCCCGTCAATCAGGGTAATGGTGGCATTGTCGTAATGGGTCAGGAGATAAAGCTGGGTGAGAATGCGCTCAAAGACCTGCGCTAGCTCCAAGCTTTCAGATAATGCAGCCGTCGCCTCCAGCAAAGCTTGTGCCAAACGACGCTGATGGCGCTCTTGCTCTTCAAGGTTAAAGCGCTGCAACACCAGACCAATCTGCGAAGCGATATACTCTAGGACGTGCACATGATGGGGCAGATAGCGCATGTTCGGATCATAGGTTTGCACGACCACTGCGCCAAAAACTTCCCCCGCGGCATCCTTGAGCGGCGCCCCTAACCAAGCCTGACTGGGCGTACCGAGGCGTTCGATTTCACCGCGCGCTTTCATTTCATTGACCCGTTCATCCTCGGTCAAAACGGTCTGCCCTGTGCGGAGAACATACTCCGTTAAGCCCTTTTGCAAGGGAACGATCCCAGGATTGGGATCATACTGATCGACCCAATAGGGAAAATACAAGCGTTGCGCAGCCTTATCCCACAAAGCAATGTAAAAGTTCTCCGCCGGCAGGATTGTTTTGACAATCCCGTGAATCCCCTCATAGAGCTGCTCGGCGCTACGCGTCTGATGGGCTAAATTGGCGATTTGATACAAGGCTTGTTGCAGGTCCTGTTCGTTTTTCTGGGCGGTAATATCCTGTATGAGTACCACCCCGCCAATCCCTTGCCCATCTGGCAGCCTGACCGGAGCATGGTAAGCGCGAAGCGCCGACCCAATCCCGAAAGGTTGCTGGCGAAAGTCCTCCTCTTGCCAGAAGCTTTCTCCTTGCAACGTCCTTTGAACCGCCGAGCGAATGTTCTCATAAGGAAAATCCAACAAGTTCAAACCGATCAGCGATTCGCGAGGTATCTTTAAAATTTCTGCCCAAACCCCATTGACCGCTTGCACAATGCCTTGCGCATTGAAAAACAAAATACCTGCTGGGGCATTCTCGAAGATGACTTGAAACACCGATTGGCCCGCTTGTAAACGGGCTTCCAGCTCTTGTTTCTGGCGCTGGTGACGCCATTCTTCAATCGCCCGTTCCAGCACGTAGGGCAGCTCGTTAAGCAGATCAAAGCGTTTGGGCAAATAGTCATACGCTCCAGCTTTGATCATTTCGACCGCCTTTTGTTCATCGCCATAGGCAGTCTGAATGATCACCGGATAGGGCAAAGCCGATGGGGCGTGATTAAGAAACACTTTGCCGCTGCCATCGGGTAGATAGAGATCGGTCAACAGCAAGTCCGGCGTGTTTTCAGCGAGCCACTGCTGGGCAGCACGGATCGAGTCTTTCCAGATCATCTCAAAAGATCGTTTCGAAAGCTCTAACGCACGTCGCAGCAGCTCGACGTGATCGGGGTCGTCCTCGACAAGCAGGACTTGGTAGGGTTTGCTCATGAGATTTCTCCCTTGTCCAACATGGCAAGAAAGACTTCCACTACTTGGGGATCAAACTGCTTTCCAGCCCGTTTTCCGATATACTGGCGCGCCACTTCCCGGGTCCAAGCCGAACGATAGGGTCGCTCGGAGGTCAAGGCATCCCAGACATCCGCAACGGCAAAAATGCGCGCGCTCAAAGGGATTGCCTCGCCTTTGAGTCCAAAGGGATACCCACTGCCATCCCAGTGCTCGTGGTGATACAGAGGGATTTCGAGCGCATTTTCCAAGATGCGAATGCCTTGCAGCATTTCCCTAGCATACAGCGGGTGTTGCCGCATAATGATCCATTCTTCGTCATTTAAAGCAGCAGGTTTGAGCAGGATAGCGTCTGGAATGCGAATCTTACCGATATCATGCAGCATCGCCCCCCGCCGAAACACCTCCAGCTTCTCGCCTGCATAGCCGAATGCCGCCGCTAATTTGATGCTGATCTCCACCACGCGCACCGTATGTCCTTGTGTCTCTTTATCGCGGATTTCCAACGTGCGCGACCAAGCTTCCAAAGTGGCTTGATAAGCCTCAACCAACTCTTCATGTTGCTGACGCAACTGCTCATACAGCCGCACGCTCTCTAAGGCAATCACGGTTTGCATGGCGAGGGAATTGGCAAAATCTCGCCAGGCTTGATCAAACACCTTTGGATCGGTCGTGAACATCCACAAGGCGCCGAGATCGTGCTGCCCCTTTCTCAAAGGCAAGATCGCCACATACTTGCATTCAGAAAAACTTTCTGGAAGTGAATCGTCGGGTGAGGGATTCAACGGCAAAATCTCTATCTGGCTTAGTTCAGCAAGGAGACTCAAATCCAGACCTACCCAGCTTGCCAGTCGTGCCACATCGCAAGAACTTGTGGTCGGCACCGCTGCCTTAGCTTTCCATAACCCTCCATCCGCATCCCTGAGCAGTAAGCAAGCCGCACAGATGCCCTTCAAGTGAGTCATCTGGTCAAGCAGCACTTGAATCAACGATTCGCTCTCTTGATGTGAAGTAATTGCCCGATCGATGTTGCGCAAGATCGTCATTTCTTCTAATTGACGTTCAATGTGACCCTTTGCCTCTTGCAGGGCGGTCTGCATCGCCAATCGTTCGCGGATATCGCGCACAAACGTGACCATCTTGCCGCCTTGATCGGGTAAATAGGTAACGCTCACCTCTACATCGATCAGATGTCCCTGACAATGGCGGTGACGGGTTTCAAACAGCGCAGAGCCCTCGCTTTGGATGCGTTCAAGGGTGGCGGCAATTTGTTCATCGGTTTGCAAGGCTTCTATGTCGCGGATGGTTTTGCCAATCAGTTCATCTGGCGCGTAACCAATCAACTCGGCATACGCGCGGTTGACTTCCAAAAAGGTGCCATCCGCCCCGATCAAAAGATATCCATCGCGAGTGCTCTGAAGGATGCTGTTCAGCAAAGCCTCGTGCTGGCGCAGCTTTTCTTCGGCTTCGTTTTTCGCTTCAATGATCTTCCATTGGTGATAAACCCGATGAGCAAGGGAAGGCAAGCGCCGAAAGGTTTCCGGGCCCTTGACCAAGTAGTCCATGGCACCGTGTTTGATTGCCTGCACGGCATGGTGTTCGTCCCCTTGATTGGTGATCATCACCGCCGCCACTTTCCCGTCGAGGGAGTACTGCTCTAATAAAGCTAAGCCGCTGCCATCTGGCAAGTGCAGATCGGCGATGATCACCTGCGGCTGGTTAGTTTGCAGCCACTCTTGGGCTTGTTTCAGGGTCGTACAGGCATAAAATTCATCGTCGCTGTAAGCCAGTTCAAAAGCGCGCCGCGCCAATTCGATGTGATCCAGATTGTCCTCGACCATCAGGACGATCAATTTATCCGATTCCACGGCATAACCCTCCTAAAGCAAAATTAATTCGTACTGTTCAGCCATCAGGGATTTCCACTGCTGAGAACGCCAAGACCGCAGAGGCGAACCAATCACGGTGAGGCGTTGATTCCCAGACCGCTGCGTGTTTAGCAATGAACCAGGCGCTTCCTGAGCAATGACAATTGTCTTAATGGCTGCTGTTTGGATCATCGGACGCTACCCTTGTCTTGGGTTAAGAGATCAGATCGTTGTTCAAGGTCACCACCAAGCTGATAACGCGGTGGACGGGCATACACATTCCACTTGAGCCAATAGAATCCCAAATAGCGCAAAACATTCAGCATTTCATCTGGATCGAATGGCTTAATCAAATAGCTATTGGCGTGAATTTGGTAGGCGCGCCGGATATCTTGCTCGTCTTGGCTGGAGGTCAAGACCACGACCACAATATGGCGATGTTTGGGTGAAGATTTGATGTACTCCAGCACTTGAAAACCGTCCTTTTTGGGCAAGCGCAAATCGAGCAGGATCAAGTCAGGATATGGAAAACGCTGTTCATCTGCATAATCCCCTTGTCGATCCAAATAGGCGATCGCTTGCTCCCCATCTTCGACTTGATAGAAAATATTTTTGACTAAATACGAACCGAACAGACGCTTCAGAATCTCAGCGTGGTCGGGATTATCTTCGACCAACAAGATACGAATCGGTTCTTGCATCTTCATCGGTTACCCCTCCTTCCCGCTTTTTTGGGATTGATTTTTCGGTAGGCTAAACCAAAACGTACACCCTTTGCCTTCACCTTGCGACTCCACCCACACATGGCCGCCGTGTACTTCGATAATACGCTTGACCAGCGCCAAGCCCACCCCATAGCCCTGTGCGCGCGGGTCGAGTTTCTCAAACAAACCGAATACCTTCTCCTGATATTCTGGGGCGATGCCAACGCCGTTGTCGCGCACGTAGATGTGCACCTCGCTGGGCAAGTCGGTCGAACCGATTTCGACGCGCGGCTCAGGTTGCTCGCCCAGATATTTCAAGGCGTTATCGAGCAGATTTTGCATCACTTGCAGGATGCGCGCTCGGTCGCCATACACTCGCGGCAAGTCTGGGGCAATCTCGAACTCAACGGGACGTTTTTGCTGTTGGATCGTGCCTAAGACAAGCTGCAAAGCCTCCAGCACCACTTCACTTAGGGGAAATTCCGTTGCCGGGTTGACCAATCGCCCAATGCGCGAGAGTTCCAGCAAGCCCTCCAATAAAGCTTGCATCTTCTCGGCTGCAAAGCGGATGCGCCGCAGATCCGCTTGGGCTTGAGAGAGATCACCGCTCTCGAGGCTTTGCTCGACAAACCCAAGAAAGCCCAAGATGGTAATCAAGGGGCTCTTCAAGTCGTGAGAAACCGTATAGGTGAATTGGCCCAGTTCGGCGTTCTTGCGCTGCAAATCCTGAATCAAGCGATTTCGTTCCTCTTCCAAGCGTTTCCGCTCGGTAATATCCCAAAAGATGGTTGCAAAATAGCCTTGTTGCGGTGAAAAGGCACGCACCTCATACCATTTGTTCAAGGGGGTGCTATATTCTTGGAAAGCGATGGGCGTGCCGCTCGCCGCCACCTCACCATAACGGTCGATCCAACTCTGTTCGAGGTCGGGCAGCACCTCGCGCACCGTCTTCCCCACAATCTCCTCGGCGCGCAAACCGGTCAAGCGTTCAAAGGCAGGGTTGACCTCCAGAAAACGATAGTCCTTCGGACGCCCGCTGTCATCCCAGATCATCTCATGCAGCGCAAAGCCTTCAACCATGTTTTTAAACAAAGTACGAAAGCGCGCTTCGCTCTGCTCTAGGGCTTGCTGCACAGCTTTTTGCTCGGTGATGTCCACCGCAGCGCCGACAAGGTATTGGATCCGGCCTTCACGCCACACCGGCGATAAGGTGGTGAGCCAAGTGCGCCTGCCGCGGGGTAAGTCCAGCGTCTCTTCGTAGCTAATCGGCTGACCGCTATCGATACAGCGTTGATAATTGGCACGCAAGACCTCGCCGAGTTCTTCCCCGACCAGCTCGTGCGGCGTTTTCCCCATAATCATTTCTAGGGATATGCCAGTTTTCTGCTGATGGGCGGCGTTGGTGCGCACATAACGAAATTCCCCTTGTGCATCGACTGCAATCAGGAAAACCGCATCTTGGACACCGTTGAAAAGCGTCTCATACTCCTGCAGCAGATTTTCCAGGGCGATTTCGGCTTCTTTGCGCTCGGTGATATCGCGCGCAAAACCTTCTAGGGCGATCAGATTCCCCTCTGCGTCATAGATGGGCGTGTTTTGCTGCTCGGTAAAGATGATGCGTCCATCCTTGCGGATCCAGCGCAAGACCACTTTTTCATCTGGCGAAATGCCTTCACGGGCGATCTTTTCAAGTATAGGAACGTCCGCGGGGTGCACAAGCTTATACCCCAACAAGGGATCGGCGTAGTGTTCCTCTGGGGTATACCCCGTGATCACCGAAGCAGAAGGGCTCACGTATTCAAAATGTTGTTGCGGGACAAAGGATATTCGATAAACCAGATCACGAGCATTTTCAACCAGAGTCCGGTAGCGTTCTTCGCTCCTCTGCAGCGCGTCCATTAAGTGTTGGCGGGTGACGATCTTCCATGCTGAATCCAACATTAAGCTCAATTGACGGGCGTCAGTTTCGCTATAGTCGGCAGGCTTGTTCGCCACGCTG
>FWPV01013881.1_pt1 | contig 11997 bp, 13 predicted proteins | sample 2228371 | NCBI WGS metagenome assembly FWPV01 (sample SAMEA103939776, study PRJEB20133) | metagenome | reverse complement strand
CGATCGCTGACAATAAGACTGAAGACGGACGATCGAAAAACAGAAGAGTCGAGTTCAAGATTCTTCCTTAAAAAGGAACGACCTGAGATCCCTCAAGACCCTATCAGGTGGTAGGAAACACTTCCTGCCACCTCTTTTTTATCTACTGAAGGAGTGGAGACATGAAATTTTTTATCGATACAGCCAATCCTGAAGAAATCCGAAAGGCTTACGAGATGGGCGTGATTGATGGGGTAACGACCAATCCCACCTTGATCTCAAAAGAGAAGAAGGATTTTGATTCTCTCATTGGAGAAATTTGCCAAATCATCCAGGGCCTTCCTATCAGCCTCGAAGTCATTGGCTTGAAGGCTGAAGAGATGATCCAGGAGGCAAGGCAACTTCATCGAATGGGGAAACATATCGTGGTCAAGATCCCAATGACCGCAGAAGGGCTAAAGGCAATCAAGGTTCTCATCTCAGAGGGCATCAAAACAAACACCACTTTGGTCTTTTCTCCCACGCAGGCCCTGTTAGCTGCAAAGGCAGGTTCCACTTACATCAGTCCCTTTATCGGAAGGCTCGATGATATCTCTCAGACCGGGATGGAATTGGTCAGGCAGATTATGGACATCCTGAATCATTACAGTTTCGAATCTCAGGTGATCGTTTCAAGCATCCGCCATCCCATCCATGTCTTAGAAGCTGCCCTTATCGGTGCCCATGTAGCCACTATCCCTTATAAAGTGATTGAACAGCTTGTTAAACATCCACTGACGGACATCGGAATCGAACGATTTCTTGAAGATTGGAAGAAGGTCCCGAAAAAATAAAAACTGTTCACCCAAACCTCACGGAAGCATGAACGGTTTTGAAATTCACCCCTGAAGATCGTTGAGAATAAGGAAAAGTCGGTTAAACCCTTTTAACTTGTTTCTACAGAAATTTGTTTGGGAGTCATCTCCTTTTTCCGAGGGAGGAGAATTCGGAGCACTCCATCCTTGTAGGAAGCTTTGATGCCCTCCTGATCGATGACCCTGGGAAGAGCAAAGGTCCGTCTAAAATTTCCGTATGGCCTTTCGATCTGGATATAATTCTCTTCGGGATCTTCCTTGATGAGTCTTCTCTCCCCTTGGATGATCAATGTGTTCCCTTCAACCTTAATCTCAATCTCATTCTGATTCATTTCAGGCAGGTCCATTTTCAAGATCATCTCCTTATCCCGCTCCACAATATCCACAGGGGGAGACCAGGCGCTCCGGGCCACCTCATCTTTAAAGATCCGGCTAAGGGTCTCGTCGAAAAGGCGGGTCATCCGATCTTGCATCGCCATCAGGTCACGAAAGGGTTCCCACTTTACATAATGGACCATGGCTGACTCCTTTAGAATAGGATAATTTAAATATACTGCTTTTGTTTATAAATTTCAACCTTTTCGTTGCCTCATTCAGGTAGGGACGATCCTCTTATGATGATAAAACATTTCTTTTCGGCAAAAGACAATCAAACAAACCTCCTCTGGAGTCCTGAAAAGTGGGAAGGCTTTATACTGTTTTGTCAATGGACAGGTTTACGGAAGACAGTTTCTTCCCGGGTGAGGGTCCGATCCACTGAGATGGAGGTGATCAAAAATCCGTGCCGAGGGAAAAGAGTGTGGGATTTAAGTTCTGCAGGTGTAACAAACCTCAAAAAAATCTTTGGGAAGTTTCGCCTTTTCCTTAAACTTTTCAAGCTGAAACCAGGGAGCAAAGTAATTCCCACAGACTTTACAAGGTTTCATCTTCAATGTCCGTTTCCATCGAAGAATGGTCCGCTCATCGCCTTCTTCTTTCATGCCTATGACATTGACAGGACAGACGACGACACAGGCGCCACAGGCAATGCAGTTCATGGCTTCGCCACCAAAAGGAGGAATCATTTCCCGTCGATCTCCACGGAAGGCAAATTGGATGGCGTGGGCTCCCACAACCTCATCACAGACGCGTGCGCAAAGACCGCATAAAATGCAATCTTTATCCTCTTTTTTAAACCTGACTTCTTTGACACCCATCTCCTCTGCCATATTCTGAAGAAGCTTGTCCCCGGGACACATGGCAAGAAGAAGTTCGATGATCATCCGTCTGGCTCTAAGAACCTTTTCGGTCTGGGTAAAGACTTCGATGCCCTCCATCACGGGATAATTGCAGGAGGTTGTCATTCTTGACTTTCCCTTTCGGGACACTTCCACCAGGCAGAGACGGCAGGCGCCATAAGGTTTGACGGACTCATTGTAACAAAGATGGGGAATCTCAATCCCTGCATCCAGCGCCACTTCTAAAAGATAGGTTCCCTCTTTACTCTCAACTTCTCGACCATCGATCTTAAAAGAGACCATCCTCTTCTCCTTTTTCTCGTTCAACATCCAAATATTTTATTGAACCTCTATCGCTTCAAATTTGCAGGCTTCAAAACACATCCCGCATCGAATACACTTTTCAGGATCAATTTTGAAAGGCTCCCCTTCAGCTTTTTTCGTCTTTCGCTTGCCTGTGATGGCTTCCGAAGGACAGACTTTCATACAAGCGCCACACATTTTGCAGGCTTCCGAGATGACCCGATATTTCAGAAGGGCACGGCAGACCTTCGCCGGACACCGTTTATTCAGAATGTGCTCTTCATACTCGTGCCTAAAGTATTGAAGAGTAGAAAGAACGGGGTTCGGGGCTGTCCCCCCTAATGCACACAGGGAGGCTTCCATTGTGACCCACCCCAATTCCTCCAGAAGTTGAAGATGCTCCGGTTTTCCTCTGCCTTCTGTTATCTCAGTCAAAATCTCGTGCATTCGTTTCGTTCCCTCTCGACAGGAAGTGCATTTCCCACACGATTCATCCTTCAGAAAATTCATAAAATACTTGGCCACGTCCACCATACAGGTCGACTCATCCATGACAATCATGCCACCGGACCCCATCATGGAGCCAACTTCTGTTAAGCGGTCAAAATCAACCGGCAGATCAATCATCGACTCTGGAATGCACCCACCGGAAGGGCCTCCCGTCTGAACCGCCTTAAATTTTTTCCCACCCGGGATGCCTCCTCCGATGTCAAAGACGATCTCCCGTAGGGTGATCCCCATGGGGACCTCCACGAGCCCAGTATTATTCACCTTTCCAACCAGCGAGAAGATCTTAGTCCCTTTGCTTCCTTCAGTACCAATCTGTCGATACCAATCCGCTCCTTCATTGATGATGACGGGTACGTTGGCCCATGTCTCTACATTGTTCAGATTGGTAGGCCGATCGTAGAGGCCACTGATAACGGTGTGAATATGTTTGGCCCGAGGTTCGCCCACATTTCCCTCGATCGTTGCCATCAGGGCAGTCGATTCGCCAGCCACAAAGGCCCCACCTCCCCGGCTGATCTTAATATCAAAACTAAACCCTGATCCGAGGATATTTTCGCCCAGGAGCCCCCATTCCTTTGCTTGCTGGATAGCAATCCCGATATTTTCAAGGGCGAGCGGATATTCATGCCTGACGAAAATATAGCCTTCTTTCGATCCAATGGCATAGGCTCCAATAATCATCCCCTCAAGAACACTATGCGGATTTCCTTCCAGTAAGCTCCTGTCCATGTACGCTCCAGGATCTCCCTCATCAGCGTTACAGACAACATATTTGATGGTGCCAGGAGCATTCCGGCATTGTTCCCATTTCAAACCGGCAGGAAATCCTCCACCTCCTCGTCCTCTCAGGTTGGCTTTCTTCACCTCTTCAATAATCTCTACTGGTTTCATGGAGAAAAGGGCTTTTATGAGTGCCCGGTATCCACCCACCGCAAGATAGTCTTCAATGGAAGTGGGATCAATGCTTCCATTATTTCCGAAGATGATCCGTTTCTGTCTCTGATAAAATGGGACTTCCTCTTCAGAAACGATCTTCTCCCCTGTCACCGGATGTTCATAGAGAAGGTCCTGGATCACCTTTCCATTTAATACCGTCTCTTTAAAGATCGTAGGAACATCGTCGGGTTTGACCTTTTGGTAAAAAATCCTTTGGGGATGGATGACCACCAAAGGTCCCCTTTCACAAAAACCGTGACATCCGGTCACCCGAAGGACAATCCCATTACTTTTTGCCTTTTCTTTCAAAACCTCCCTAAAAGCTTCCACCACGGCGTGACATCCTGAAGCATGACAGCCCGTTCCCCCGCATACCGTGATAACAGGCTGATTGGGATTTCTGCTTGTAAGGAGTTCCTCTCTATATTTCTCCAACTCCTGAGGAGAACTAAGCCTTGCCATTCGCCCCCTCCTTCTTTTTATCTAAACGAAAAGGTTTGAGAGTTCCTGCGACTTTGGCTGGACTCATCTTCCCAAAATATTGCCCATCAATGGACAGGACAGGTCCTGCCGCACAGACCCCCAAACAGTTGACCGTTTCCAGAGTAAAGTTCTGATCCTTCGTCGTCTCCCCGGGACGAATCCCTAATTCCAGTTTGATCTGATCCACGATACGCTGTGCTCCCCGAACATGGCATGCCGTTCCCATGCAAACACAGACTTCGTGTTTTCCTCTTGGCATGAGGCTGAAGGCACGATAAAACGTAGCAATTCGGTAGATCTTATTGAGGGGGATATTCAGCTTTTCGCCTATAACCTCAAGGGCTTCTCTTGGAAGATATTTTTCTTTCGCCTGGATATCCTGAAGGATAGCTAACAGAGACGATTCCTGATTGCCATATTGATTGATGATCGTTTCAATTTCTGAATGCGTCATAATTAAAATCCCCTTTTCGTCCTCTCTCTTAAGATTTCATATTCGCGGTGAATCCGATCCTGAATTTCCGCAATCATCTCGTCGGTGAGATGCCGAAATCGTCCTTGTAAACGAATATATTCTTTGATGGGCTTCAATTTTGGAAAATCAATACTCAATCGGTATTGTCCCCTTTCCACCTCATAGAGAGGAAAAGTCCCTGTCTCAACCGCCAAACGGCCCAATTTGATGGAGAGCTCAGGAGCAGATCGCCAACCGGTCGGGCAGACCGAAAGAATATGGATATAAGCAGGTCCTGGAATATCGGCGGCTTTCTTCACTTTTTGAATGAGATCGATTGGATAGCTGGGGCAGGCAGTGGCAACATAGGGAATGTTGTGGGCCGCAGCAATGGCTGCCATATTCTTTTTCCAGGTGATCTGCCCAGGTTTCATCTTGCCTGCCGGAGAAGTCGTGGTGGATGCTCCAAACGGAGTCGAAGAGGACCGTTGGATACCCGTGTTCATATAGGCTTCGTTGTCTGTGCAGACATAGATGAAGTCATGCCCTCTTTCAAGGGCGCCAGACAGAGCTTGAAGTCCGATATCCGCTGTCCCTCCATCTCCGGCCAAGGCGAGAGTCACGATCTTCTTTTTCGGAATTCGGCCCTTCCTCATCAGGACCTTTAACCCCACTTCAATCCCTGACGCTACGGCGGCTGTATTTTCAAAAGCGCAATGGAACCAGGGCACCCTCCAGGAGGTATAAGGCAAAGGAGAGGAAACGATCTCCATGCATCCTGTTGCATTGGCAATCACGAGGTTCCTCCCTAAGGCTTTACAGACCAACCGAACGGCTAAGGCTTCTGCACAACCCTGACAGGAGCGATGGCCAGGTGCAAAATACTCCCTCTGGGTTAATGTTCTCACGGCAAAGACATTTAGATTCTCTATCATTCTCTCACCCCATACAGTTCATAACCATCTTTTTTCCCTTCTTCGATTTCGATCTCTGCTTTATCCACCATCTTGATGAAATCAAACGGAGCAACATCCCTGCCGGATATGCCGGCAACAAAATTATAGACCGTTGGCCGCAAAGGCTCTCCATAAAGAGCCGCTTTGACCTCAGAGGCCACTGGACCTCCGGGCCCTCCTACGGAGACAGCACGGTCAATCACGACCAAGTTTTTCGCATGAAGTGTGGCCTCTTTAAGGGCTTCAAAAGGAAAAGGACGCCAGAGCCGAATCTTCACCAAACCAACAGATCTACCCTGCTCCCTCATCTGATCTACAGCAACGGAAGCCGTCTCGCCAATACTTCCCATCGTCACCAGAAGCGTTTCGGCATCTTCAGCTTTATACGTTTCAATGGGATGGTAATATCTTCCTGTCATATCGCCAAATTCCTTCCACACTTCTAAAATCTTTGGCATACTTGAACGGAGAGCAACCTCTTGGGCTTTCTTGGTTTCTGCGAAGATGGCAGGAAGGGCAAAAGCTCCCATCGTGATCGGTTGATCCGGATGAAGCCGGTAGAGAGGTTGGTAGGGAGGGAGAAATTGATCGATCTTCTCCTGATCAATCAGTTCGATCGGTTCAATGACATGGCTCAAGATAAAACCATCCATGTTGATAATGGTTGGAAAGAGAACGCTTCGATCTTCTCCAACCCGGTAGGAGATGAAGACATGATCATACACCTCCTGCCCATTTTCTACAAAGAATTGAATCCATCCGCAATCCCGTATCATCATCGTATCGCTATGATCATTCCAAATACTGAGAGGGGCGGAGAGGGTTCGATTGGCGACAATCATCAGAATGGGAAGCCGGAGGCCCGAGGCAATAAAGGTCATTTCAGCCATCAACGCCAGTCCCTGTGCACTCGTACAGGTAAAAGACCGTGCCCCAACGGCTTCGCTTCCAATGCAGATGCTCATGGCCGAATGTTCAGACTCCACACAGAAAAATTCCGCATCCAATTCGCCATTGGCTACGATTTCAGAAAGATGCTCCACAATATGGGTTTGTGGCGTGATGGGATAGGCAGAAATCACATCCACATTTGCCTGCTTGACGGCTTCGGCCGCTGCAATAGAAACCTCCATACCAACCCTTTTTCCCATGTCTACTTCTCCTCCTCCACCACCATGGTAATTGCCCGGGTGGGACATTCCGTGGCACAAATGCCACAGCCTTTGCAATAATAAAGATCTGCTATGAAATAACCTTCCTCATCAAGATTGTAGGCCATATCCGGGCAGAAGATATAACAGAGCCCACAATGGATGCAGAGGTCTTTGTTCAGAACCGGCTTAAAACTCTTCCAGTCACCTGTTCGATAGGAACTGGCATTTCCGGGTTCCAGAATAACATTCCCTACGGGTATCTCTTTCCACGTCCATTCATATTCTGGTTTGGTCATGCTCTTCACCTCATTCGCTTCCTGCCCCATGTCAAAAGGCAGAGGGGGTCAACAATTTATCAACTCTTATACAATCAGAGTCTCCTGATAAGCCCTTTCAAAAGCAGAAATGTTCTTTTCTGCAATGCGACCGAATCGTTCTCTAAAAGGAGGGATAAATGATTCTTTTTGGACCACACCAGAGGCTTTCACCACTGACCCAAGCATGGTCGTATTCGTAATGGGGAGCCCTAAAACTTCGAGGGCGATCTTAGCAGCGTCCACCACACCAATCCGATTTTTAACATTTAAAATCTCTTTGATCATCTCCGGTGAATCTTTACTCGTGGTCACAATCATGCCATCTGGTTTTATTCCAGAAGCGACATTGACAATCTTTAACAGCGAGGCATCCAGAACCACAACCAGGTCTGGTTCATAAATATTGGCTCTTATCCTGATCGGTTTGTCATCAATTCGGCAAAAGGCAACGACAGGCGCCCCTCTCCTTTCCGGTCCAAAACTGGGGAATGCCTGCGCATATTTCCCTTCATGAATCGCAGCAAGGGCTAATAATTCTGCAGAGGTCACTGCTCCCTGCCCCCCTCTACCATGAAAACGAATCTCTATCATCTGATTCTCCTTAACAGACTCCTTATGAAATACTTCAAATGGTTTGACAATATTAAATTCAATCCAAAATTTTTATATGCGTTATCGTTAACACTATAAACAAAATCTGTCAAGAGATAGTTTTATTATTTTTATAACATATTGATTTTGTATGAATATTTTATTTATACTTTTTAAACTTCTCTACGGCCTTCGAGTGCTTTTGACAATGTCATACCATCTGAATATTCTATCTCTCCGCCCATTGGAACGCCATAAGCAATTCGGGTCACTTTAATCCCAAGGGCTTTAATTAAATCGGTAAGGTATAGGGAAGTTGCCCCACCTTCAACAGTTGGGTTGGTGGCAAGGATAACCTCAGCAACTTTCTCTCTTTGAAGGCGGCTGATCAATTCTTTGATCTTCAACTCCTCTGGACCAACCCCCTCCAATGGTGAAATGGCACCGTGGAGGACGTGATATTTCCCTTGAAAGGTGCCGGTATTTTCTATGGCAATCAGGTCATTCGGACCCTCAACAACACAGATGACATCCGAAGATCGTCGCTCATCCCTACAAATCCAGCAGGGATCATCATCAGTTAAATTATAACAGATGGAGCAGAGGCGAATCTTTTCTTTTACGTCCAGTATTGCTCTTGCCAGTTCTTGGGCGTCTGAGAGGCTTGAACGCAAGATATGGAAAGCCAGTCGAGAGGCAGTTTTTTTCCCGATACCTGGAAGCTTGGATAAGGATTCAATCAAATGATCGATGGGTTTAGCATGAAGAGCCATCTCTGAACACCCTGGGTGAATTTTATAAAGGCTGAAATAACAAGGCTATGCTTGGCCTTCTCTTTAAGTGAGTCCTGGGATACTCAACCCTCCTGTGATCTTCTTCATCTCCTCTGTCATCATCTCTTGCGATTTTCGAATCGCCTCATTAACAGCCGCTAAAATTAAATCCTGAAGCATCTCGACATCTTCTCTATTCACCACCTCTGGATCGATCCGTATCGAAAGAATCTCCTGTTTCCCATTGATGATGACATGGACCATCCCTCCACCAGAGCTTGCCTCCACTGTTTTGGCTGCCATCTCCTCCTGGAGTTGGGTAATTTTGGCATGCATCTGCTGAGCCTGTTTTAAAATATTTCCAAAACCTTTGGACATGGATGCCTCCTCTTTCTTCTCTTACTTCCTGACGATCCTTCCGTCAAAAAGCCGGAGAGTCTCCTGGATGAGCGTATTTTCATCCCCCCTATGATGGATGCCTTCCCCCTTAGTTCCTTGATCTGCTCTTTGATGGCGATCGAAAAAGTATTCTATCCTGCTTCCCCTTTCGATCGGAGAGAGGAGGACCTGCATCTTTCTCTTAAAGTACTCTTCGCAATAGGTTTCTAAGAGACTCCTATTCCCTTTCTCAAGGATACGATCGTAATGAAAGGTATCCTTTTCAAAACCAATTTCAATTTCTCCTTCCCGTAGACAAAGAGGAGAGCCAAAAATCAGAAAAGAACCTAAGATCGGATTCCTCGCCCGGATGAAATCGACCAATTCTCGCCATATGTCTTTTGAGAATTCCTTAAGCTCTTTCGGAGGATTCTTTTCTCCTGGAACATCAACAACCTTCTCTTGCTGTCTGGGAAGGTCTTCTTTATCTAAAGTAGTTTCATCCGCCGAAAGCTTCTTCTTTTCGGTGGTCTTCTTTTCGGCCACTTTTTCTTGAAAATTCTTTGGAGGGATTCTTTCCCAGCCAGTCGGGGGGGTTGATTCCATTCGATTTTGGGTTTTGCCAATTTCGGCTGATTTCAACCTTTCTTGAGTCGGTGATTCCTTTTCGACCCCTTCCAGTCTTTGAAGAATTTCATCGATGGGCAAAACAGGGCGGAGGGTCGCCATGCGAATCAAAACGATCTCCAACATGGTCCTTGGAAATGTGGATTGGGCAATGTCCTCCTCCCCTTTTAAGAGAAGGGTAAACAGATAATCCAATTGTTCAAACGGGAACCGCTCTGCCTGTTTCTTCAGCTCATCTAATTCCCCCTGGGGTAATTCGATCAATGACTCAGGATGATCACTCACTTTAATCAGGATAAGATTGCGAAGGTAGGTTAAAAGATCACGGCAGAAATGCTGAATATCGTATCCAAAATGATAAAGACGGCTCACGATCTCAACGCATCGCTGGGCGTCTTTGTCCGAAATGGCTTCAATGGTTTCATAGAGGATCCTCTGATCGATTAACCCAAGCACTTCAATAATATCTTCATCCCGGATCTCTTTCCCTCCATAAGAAATCACCTGGTCGAGAAGGCTCTGAGCATCCCTCATGCTTCCCTCTGATTCTCGGGTAATCATCAAGAGACCTCTCTCACTGATCTGGATCCCTTCCCTATGGACAATCTGTTGAAGATGATCCACCATCTCTTTCATGGGGATTCGCTTGAAATCATAACGTTGACAACGGGAGAGAATCGTGGCTGGGATTTTATGGGGCTCCGTGGTCGCAAAAATGAAGATGATATGACGGGGAGGTTCTTCAAGAGTCTTCAGGAGGGCATTAAATGCCTCTCGGGTCAGCATATGGACTTCATCGATAATATAAATTTTGTAACGACTTTTTGCAGGAGTGTAACGAACATTTTCTCTCAACTCTCGAATCTCTTCGATCCCCCGGTTCGATGCCCCATCAATCTCGATCACATCCATCGAGATGCCTTCGGTAATTTCCTTACATTGGGTACATTGATTGCACGGGTTGATCTGCGGGCCTTTTTCACAATTTAAAGCTTTTGCCAGGATCCGAGCCGTAGAGGTTTTGCCAACTCCGCGAGCACCTGAAAAGAGAAAAGCGTGGGAAACTCGATTTTGAGAAATCGCATTCTGAAGGGTTCGGGTGATTGACCGTTGCCCGATTACTTCTTCAAAAACCTGAGGCCTCCATTGCCTGGCTAATACGAGATAGGACATTGGTGGTTAAATGTTCGAGGTGAAGGTGAGGCGAAGGTTTCAATGATGTTTCACCTCTACCTTTTTTGATACCTCTCTCCTTCCTCTTTTAAAATGTTGATAGCCAGGCGTCCCTGCGGCACACAAGGGGAATTACTACCGTTGCTTCCTCCCGGACCTGGCGGGGTTTGTAATTTCTTGTTGCGCAGGACCCGGCTATCAACAAAATCCCATCATGAACAATCGGATTAACAAAGAATATCTCACAAATAACGGGGCTAATAAAAATTGAAGTAAAATTTTAACAAAAAGGTTTCTGGCGGAGAGAGAGGGATTCGAACCCTCGATCCCGTTTTTAGCAGGATACTCGCTTAGCAGGCGAGCCCCTTCGGCCTCTCGGGCATCTCTCCGCGATTGAGTCCAAACATCCACCTCTCCCAAACCCTATTGGATGGATGGTGAGGGGGTTGGAATACAAACCCATGCCTTTTTTAAAAGAACTGAAATGTTTAATAACTTATTGGGGCAAAATAGTCAAAACTTTAATGTGTGGACATCAAAGGGTCAGCAATGGCAGGGATTTCCACTTCCATAAAGCTCTGAGGCTTTGCAAGAGAAACTCATTCCTCCTCTTGCAATATGTTTATCATTTTTCTTTCATCCTTCCTGATCCATTTAAAAAGACCTCATGCTTCAGGCTCTGATTCTAAAAGCTGTTCGATCCTTCTACCTGTCGTGGTCGAAATATCCAGAGTATTCCTTTTCAAAGACCGGACTTCATATCCCACCCCACACCAGCACCGGCTAACCAGGGTTTTACTTGTTGTTGTTCGGAGAAGGGCTTCTGCTTTCTTCAAACTCATGAGTAGCTTTTTGCAATCTGGACAGATGAGATCAGTCACATCGTTCACCTCCTCTGTTTCAATTAAACCATTAAACTCTCTTACAGCAAAAATAATGCCTAAATAGCGAAAAGAAAAATAATGATATTTTAAAAAGTTATGAGTTTTTCAAAAAAAAGCGGTTGCCTTGAAGGGAAATAAAGAAACAGTCTGTGGCAAAATGGGACAATATGAGGAAAAAACAGAATGGACGATAGGAGTCCTGGAAAATGGGGGATCACCGTGACCATTAAACGTTACCTATTTTCTAACTGACTGATATTTCAATAGAAATAACTATTAGCATGTGATGCTATTTTTTATCCCCTCAACAAGTGTCCTGACTTGACAAATCGTCAAGGCGTGACTAATTTTTGGACGGGTTTGGGAAAGGTTTCAAGGAGTTATCCTCTTTTTTGGGTTTTAAGGTTG
>FWPV01011094.1_pt1 | contig 11999 bp, 6 predicted proteins | sample 2228371 | NCBI WGS metagenome assembly FWPV01 (sample SAMEA103939776, study PRJEB20133) | metagenome | reverse complement strand
GGGCATCGCTCAGGTTGGTTTCATAAATACGCAAATCGTCCATTGCACCTTTATAGGGAATATCCCACCAGTTAACACCGAGCGAAAAAATGCCATTGGCGTTGGTAAAAATATTGGGGAAATTCACGCCGCTGAATTTCTTCACACCATTAACATATACATTCACTGCGCCGTTATTCACACTAAAAGCCAGGTGCGACCATTGGTTAACCGGAATATTCATTCCCAGGTCCGCGTCATACCAGGCAGTGCCTGACCAGAGCATGGTGTTGCCATTCACCCAACCGTGCCCCATAGGCAGCAAACTGATCCAGGCATCACCTGTGCGCGCACCAAAAAAGGTGGTGGTAAAGGCAGTGAGTTCGGTGGGTTTTAACCAGAGCGATACGGTGTATTTATTGCTGCTGATAATTCCGTTGGGTAAACGCACACCGGTATTACCATCAAACACTGCCGCTGTCCCTTTTACGCCAGTGGTATAACTGAGGTTGCCGCCCAACCAATCGATGCGCGCACCGCTCACATTGCCAGCCGCTAAAACACCAGTGGAATCAACCAAATTATTATCAAAGGCATAATGCGCAATTAAACCGCCCATGGATTTTTCACGCACCACTACCACAAAACTTTTGGTGGCGATTGTTGTGCCTTTTTTAATACTGGCAGTGAGCGTGACCATTGCATCACCCGCACCGTATTCCGGGCGAGTTACCACACCACTGCTGCTCACAACGGCCGGGTTGGAAGATGCCCAACTGATACTGGCGTTGCGCGCGCCCTCGGTGGGCAGGCTGATGTTGTTAGTCACAGCCGAGGTATCGCCCAGAGTCAGTTCCGCTTTAATGGCATTCACAATTTGCAAATCAGTACGCTTCAATAATTTGCTACCGTAAATCGCCACGCCCTGGCTGGATAAGGCGGAGAAAGTCAGCGTGTAGGTTTTTGCGGTTTCATCCCACTGGTTTACCAACACACCTCTGAACGTTGGCGCACCGGTTAAATTAATTTCTACCTGATTATCGCCCACCAGCAACCAGCTACCGCTCGCAGCACCGGTTACTGTGCCATTGGTGTTCAGGCTGATGTATTGGGATTTTTTAATGCTGGCGGAAATATCCTTGGCGTGATTTACCAATAAATATTCACCCACCACAAAATCGCGACGCACTGTGCTGAGTGATTCGTTGGCGTAGCGATACGGTGCAACCACTGGCCAGCCATCGGCATTCATAAACATTTGATGCACACGAATTTCATGCGCCTCACCACGCGCGGGGAAACGGCTGTGGAAAATTAAAAAATATTTTCCGCTCGCCGCATCGTAATAAGCGGAGTTATGGCCGGGCGATACATAACCTGTGCCTATACCTGTACCCACCTCACCCAACTTACGCTCGAACAAAAAATTGCCCATGATTTTTACACCAAAGGGCGCGATGCTCGCATCATCAAAAATGGGTAACGCCGGGTTGGATTTCACCGATGCCATGTTATTGCCCTGGGCATCGTAATAGGGGCCGTCCGGTGCGGTGGCGCGCGCGACACGCATGTTGTAACCGCCCACAGCATCCAAGCCACCAAAGGACGTGAACATGTAGTAGTAATTGGTGTGCGGGCTGTAGAGCACGTAAGCGCCTTCAATGCGGCTGTGATTGCCGCCCATTAAATGTTTGCCATAACCCTGGTTAGGCAGTGGCTTACCGGTTTGAGGGTCCAGTTTGAGGATAAAAATCCCACCGGAATAAGAACCGTAAATCATCCACAAATTGTTTTGCGCATCAAAAAAAGTATGTGGGTCAACCGCGTTAGGGTGTTTTCGCGCATCGTAAATACTGCCGTCTTCACTGGGCAGGCCCCACATACCGGACTTCAGGAAAATCCCTCTGTCCACATAAGGCCCCTCCACTGAATCGGCCACGGCCAGCCCCATTGCCGAGCGGGGTGCATCGCCGCGGCAGGCGTTGTAGTACATATAAAATTTGCCGTCGGCTAGCTGGATAACATCCGCCGCCCAGAGCGTATTGCTCTCCGCCCAACTAAAGGTCTCTGCCAGTTCAGTAACCACATTGGTAAACAGCGGGTTTTGCGGGCTAACGCCATCGGCGATGGAGGTCCACTTGAGCAAATCCGGCGATTTTGCTGCGGCCAAATGGGAACCAAAAACGTAGTAATCGCTGTTTACACGAATTACCGAAGGGTCGTGCACTGAAGCGTTTAAAAAACTGGGGGCTGTTACCGGCGCCAGCTGGGCCTGGGCGGTCATACCAGTCAACAAACTGCCCAGCGCACAGGCCGAAGCCAGTAAAGCCGCCAAACGCCGGGATTGGGGTCGCATTAATTTCATCGATTCTCTCCACTCAACTTATGATTATTAGGCTGTTATGTCAGACAAATCCAAAAACCGGGCGCACAGAAACCTGCTAGCGAATAAATCGCCAGAAAATCAAAAGACTGTTATCTGTACAAAAATGGAGGTTTTTGGGTAAAACGATATAAAAGCTTTATTTTTATAGCTGGATCAGTGTGTCACGGGCGAAAACAACTATCAATAATAATTTATTATTATCTTATGATTTATGGTTTTTAACGAAAAGGGTTTTTAGAGCAGATCCGGGTACACGTAGAATAAAGACTGTAGTTGATGGTTACCCATAGGTTGCACACAGGAGGTCAAATTGAGAGACTGTATGAAAGATGTACGACAACCGAGCCAACAATATGCAAACACTCAAACAAATCATCCATGAGGTTGCTGAGCAACTTCCGGAGCAAGCGACACTAACCGACGCTATTTATTCACTCTACGTGCGTCAAAAAATAGCCGAAGGACTAAGCGACCTGGATGAAGGCAGAATGTTCACCCAAGAGGAAGTTGAACAGAAATTTTTAGCTAAAAATGCTTAACCCTTAAGGATAAAAACAAGGATGAAAGTCATTTGGTCCGCAAGAGCGGTGATGGATCTGGAAGATATTCAAGCCTACATTGCACAGCACAACGCCCCCTATGCTCTAGTATTTGTGACTCGGCTGCTGGAAGCCACTCGCCACCTACCAGAATTTCCGCTAAGCGGCAGGGTTATGCCTGAAGCTCAACAGCCCGATATCCGGGAATTACTTTTTCAGGACTATCGAATTGTTTACCGTGTAAAAACAGAGCAAATAGAAATAGTCACGGTGGTGCATGGGAGTCGGAATTTGAAAAATATCATCATTTAATGGGTTTAAACCTTAGGCTGCGGATCGGACTTATATACCATCAGCACCCAATCTCAAAACCTCCGCCTGAAATGGAAAATTCAGCGCGCAACCTTCAACAAAATCCTTAACCTTGCCCTCGTAATAAAGGTCGCCCTTGTGTTGGCCGGGTTGGTTGGCGGCGAGAGGAGGAAAGGCGCCGTAGCCGGCGAGCAGGCAGTGCCAGGAGGCGGAGTTAAAGGCGGGTTTTATTTTGCGCTGGGCAAGTTCAGCATCCAAATCGCCGCAGCGATACCACACATCCAGAATTTGCAGCAACGACTCAGGCAATTGTTTGTTTTCACGGTTAGCGCGCCAGTAATCACTAGCCTGCACATTGTTCACACCGCGGGTATTTAATTTGTAGTGGGCGATGATGTAATCGCGCACGCCTTCAAAATGATTATTCACTGTGCGATTAAATTCAGCGCGACCAGCACTGGTGAATTGGTGTTGATCCAGTGCATCCATGAAGGCCTCGATAGTCAACTGCACCAAATGCAAAGCGGTCGCTTCCAGTGGCTCAATAAAACCCTGTGATAAACCCAGCCCGATACAATTATGCGACCAGTGTTGTGCCAGTTGCCCCACTCGCATTTTTAAATGGCGACATTCTTGCGCTGCATCGCTCATACCTATGTGCGCGCGAAATTCTGCTTCGGCTTGATCAGCACTGATAAATTGGCTGCTATACACATAGCCATTTCCGGTGCGATGGGTAAGCGGAATTTGCCAGCACCAGCCGGCACTTAACGCCGTGGAGCGAGTTTCCACAGGCGGGCTGGCAATAGCAGCCGTAGGCATAACTACTGCACTGTCATTAAATAATTGATGCTGGTAGGAATTAAACGGTACAGCAAGCGCTTTCTGCATAAGCAAGGATGCAAACCCCGTACAGTCCACAAAAAAATCGCCGGCAATTAAATCGCCCGCATCCGTTTGCAGGGCAGTAATTTCGCCGCGATCATTGCGCAAAACTTCCGCGAGTTTTGCCTGGTGATGGATTACACCGCGGCTGCTCGCCACTCCTGCCAGATATCGACCAAGTAATTGCGAATCAAAGTGGTAACCGTATTCCATTTGGAAAGGAAAGTGTTTGGGTGCCAAAGGCACTTTACCCTGCCGCGCTAATTCACCGTTGATAAAAAATTTTTCCGGATCGGTGATCACATCCAAGCCCAAACGGCGTGTGCGGCAATTGGTAAAAAAATGGCGCTCGTTAAATACATCCGGCTGGGAATAAAACGGATGGGAATAATCATCAATACCTGATGCAGGGCTCCAATTCACAAAACGGATATTGGCTTTATAAGTAGCATGGCACTGCGGCATCCATTCCTGTTCGGGCAATTCCAGTGTTTGGAAAAAACGTTTTAGTGAAGGCGTTGAGCCCTCGCCTACACCAATGATTGGAATTTCCGGCGACTCCATCAGGGTAATTTGCACCTGCGCCGGAGCCCAGTGTTTGGCAAATAAATTAGCGGCCATCCAGCCTGCGGTGCCGCCACCTAAAATCACAATGCGCAGTGGTTTATCCACTTTTTTTCACTCCGGTATATTGTTGTAAAAACACATCGTGACTGGGCAATTGTTCCAGAGGTTTGCGTTTGGCCGTGGCGATACGCGCAAGCATTTGCTGCAATTCACTGGCGGCCGGAATATCCGCACTGGGGTGATAATCGCGCGGCATAATGCCCTGCCCCATCATCACTTGCAGCCAGGATGAATCCAGAAAAATATCGCCAGGGTCATTCATCACCGTGCCGGTTTCACGGAAGAGCGCCATTTTGTGTGCAAGGCGATCCGGAATAGGCATATTGCGCAGGTAACGCCAGAATTCGCTGTCGTCGCGCTCGGTGAGGTGGTAATGCAAAATAATAAAATCGCGCACGGTTTCGTATTCGTGTTTTGAATCGCGGTTGTATTCATCCACCTGCGCCTGGCTAATGCCGGCGTTGGGAAAATGTTTCATCAGGCGCACTATGGCCGATTGGATTAAATGAATACTGGTGGATTCCAGCGGCTCCAAAAATCCGCTGGACAGGCCCACTGCAACCACATTTTTATGCCACTGCTGTAGGGTGCGACCGGTTTTAAATTTAATCGGTTTGGGTTCAGCGAGCGCGGTGGAATCCAGATTGTTTAGCAAAATATTGCAGGCTTCATCATCACTTAAATATTGCGAGCTATATACCAAACCGTTGCCATTGCGATGGGTGAGTGGAATGCGCCACTGCCAACCCACTTTGTGCGCAATAGAGCGGGTGTAAGGCAAGGTTTTTTCAAAACGTTCGGAGGGCACCGCCAGGGCGCGATCCGATGGCAGCCAATGGCTCCAATCTTCATAACCCGTTTGCAGCGCCCCGTGAATTAACAGGCCGCGCATACCGCTGCAATCAATAAAAATATCGCCGCTGATTTCACTGCCGTTTTCCATGCGCAGTGATTCCACAAAACCCGAATCCGGATTCAGCTTAACCGAACTGATTTTCCCTTCGGTGCGTTTTACGCCGGCTTGCTCACTGAGTTTGCGCAGGTAGCGGCCGTAGAGTGCCGAATCAAAATGGTAGGCATAGGGCACTTGATAAAATGCATCTTTTGTATCGAATTTGCCAAATACTCCTGCCTCACAGCAGAGGTAATTTAAATCGTATTCCCATATGGATTTATTCAAACCCAGGCGCTGACCACGCAACCAGGCGTGCTGGAAAGGACTAAAACCAATCGTAGTTCCCGGTGCACCAAAAGTATGATAGTAACTATCTCCCTGCTGCTTCCAATTATCAAAACGAATTGCCATTTTGATGGTGGCATTAGTTTCGCGCAGGAATTCAGGCTCGTTCAAACCCAATACAGAATTAAAGGTTTGGATGGGCGGAATAGTCGCTTCACCAACACCAATAATGCCAATTTCTTCCGACTCAACCAGTTCAATTTCCACCCGCTGTTGCAACACTTTTTTCAACAGCGCCGCACTCATCCAGCCTGCGGTACCTCCACCGGCAATAACAATTTTTTTGATGGGATTATTCATTGGCTTCACAGATCCTTAATCAGGGTTGTGCCGGTGTATTCATTGATTTTATGGGCATTTGCGTTGTTTAAGATAGCTGCTTTTAAAACGAATTAACATTTTTACGCCAAGCTATTTTATTCATTTATATACGATGTTTTTTTTGCGCAGTTATTTAAGCAGGCAGAAAAAAACCTCACAGATTGCTCTGTGAGGTTTTTGTACTAACTACAGCAATAAACTCACTACTACATGGATTAGAAGGAGTAGTTTACGTTCATCATGTAGGTTGGACCAAACTCACGACGTGCACTAACAATGCCTTGATCGTTTACATCTTCTTCGTCTTCATCTTCATTCCCTCTTCCCTTGGCGGGAGAGTCCTCACTTCCTCTCCCTCTGGGAGAGGCCCCTCCTTTTTCCCCTCTCCCTCTGGGAGAGGGTGGAGGTGAGGGTGACTCCCCATTCGTGCTCAGAGAAGTCGTAACTGATTTGGGCGTCGATCAACTGCACACCATTGCGGTTGGCGTTTTCAATTTTGTTACTGCCACCGCGCTGGTAAGTAGCAAAGTCACTGCGATCAGTGCCCGCTACGCGCACTTCAAAACCACCCATTGAATAGTAAACAGTCAAGGAGTGAACTTCGTCAGATTGACCAGGGATTGCAGAGCCGTCATCCAACTTGGCATCGATAAATGAGCTGGACGCCGCAAAACCGAAGCCGTCCAACATATCGCTTACCAGATTCAGCGGAACGTTCGCAGTCAATTCCCAACCGTCCACATTACCTTTCAAACCGTCTTCAAAGGATGAGGAGTAACCCTGGAATTGTGCAGGTGCTACTACAGTACCAGCGGTCAGGAACACATCGTTCGGGCCGTAGGTACCATCGGTTTGTACAGTTTTGTTGTGGAACGCCGGGATGTAGTAATTAGCGCCGCCATTGGTTGCATCGTTAGTGAAGTCGATAACGGTTTGGCCTTCACGAGTCCAGTTCACCAGATCTTTGTAGAAATAAGTCACAGAAACATAACCGTCTTCTGCAAAGTATTTTTCGTAGGCCAGATCAAAGTTGTTGGATTCCAATGGACGCAAAGTGGGAGCACCCTGGAATTTGGACCAGGGAGTATCTACTTCGTAATCGGTAGACAACAGGATATCGATGTTCTGGTCGTACTTCACAAAGCCAGAGGCTTTCATCTGGTCGATACGTGCACGGCTGATGGATTTGGATGCACCAAAACGCACAAACTGCGATTCAGCCACTTCAGCGCTAACGTTCAAGCTGGGCAGCACTTTGGTGTAGCTGGCGCCACCTTCAGCAGTACGGGAAGGATCCACAGTGAAGGTTTCATCCACCAGACCAATGTAACCAGTAGAGTTTTGGTCGGTATCAACTACTTGGACACCGGCATTACCAAACACATTGATGCCGCCAACCTCAGTGTTGAAATCGCCCTGTACATAGAGGGTTGTTACTTCTTCAGTAACAACGTAGCTATCACCCAAACGATCCGGCTCCAGAGTCGCCGCTGAAGTCTGGTAGTAGTAGCCATCTTTGTAGGGAGCCAGACCATCATAGGCGACAACCATGCCCAAACCGGCCCAGCTCAGGTCAGCCAAACCATAGCGGTATTTTTCAGGGATAACTTCGTCCACTACACCGGTGCCATTGCCATAGGGATAGGTTGGCGAGGTAGCAAAGAAGCCATCGTTAATTTTGGATTTTTCACGGTCGCTGAAATAGGCGCCCAGAGTCACGCCGGTCAGGAAGCTGGTGTCCAGCTCAGCCGCAACTTCAAACTTCACAGTGGTCAGCTCTTCGCTAAAACGACCGGCATTGAGGAAGCCGTCCTGCGCGTTTTCGTAGTTGTAAACACCACCGCCAGCAGCTTTGGGGACGTTAGAGGCAAACACATCCGCCTCGGCTGCCAGAGAACCACCCCAACCTTGTGGGCCAGTCAGCTTGATGCTGTCGAAGTCGCTGAAGTCCATCCCGGAGATACCGGTAAAGAATACGCCGCCCTGACTCATTTCAAAGGTACGTGAACCCAGTTGAGCGTTGGTCAAGGAACCTGAACGGCCCAAACCTGCATAACTTTCACCACGGGTGTCGGTTTTGCTGGATTCGCTGTCAGCCACATCCAAATGCACAGACCAAACATCGTTCAGTTTGTACTTGAGGTTTACACCCACAGTTTGCAGGTCGCCGAGGATTTCTTTGGGGTCAGTACGCAACACCGGGTTGGCGTTGACTTGAGTACCGGTCGCATCAAACTCACCCGCACCGGCAGTAACGCTACCTACCGAGAAGGGCTCGATAAAACCGCGAATTACGCCGTAGTCGCTGTAGTCGATATCCAGAGCATCAACCACAATGTCCAGATCATCGTTCGGACGGTATTGGAAGATTGCCGATACAGTGTCGCGTTCCAACACTGAGGAGATAGCCATGATGTCCAAACCTGAAGGCACATAACGGTCGCTGGCCTGATTTTTCTCATAGCCCCAGACGCCGTATTTGCGCTGGTTGGTGGGTGATTCAGTAGAGGCGTAAGCCATGGCCAAACCGATGGTGTCATCGGCGAACTTTTGTGAGAAGCCTACCGCGTAGCGGTTGCCGTCATCGTCAAATTCGGGGTTATCTGAACCCTGGGACGCCATTTCATACGAACCGTTGAAGGTCACGGTAGGAGACACATCCAGCGGACGTGCAGTGCGTAGGTCAACTGTACCGCCGATACCAGTGGTGGTTAATTTGGCTTCGGAGGATTTGTAAATCACCGCGCCAGACATAATTTCTGACGGATACAGGTCGTATTCAGCACCGCGGTTATCACCAATACCCAACAGCTCACGGCCATTCAGGGTGGTGCCCACGAAGTCTTCTTTAAAACCGCGCACCGAAATACCACTTACACGGCCGCCTTTACGCTCACCGGCCAAGCCGGGCAAACGTGCCAGAGATTCTGCAATGGAAGAATCTGGCAACTTACCAATATCTTCAGCTGCCAGCGCCTCGGAAATGGAGGTGTTTTCCATTTTCATGGACTGGGCGCGCATCAAGCTCGCACGGATACCGGTCACCATCACCTCTTCTACGTCAGAGGATGCCTGATTGGTTTGTTCCTGAGCCAAAACCACGCCCGATCCACTGGTGGCCGCTGCAACTGCTAGCGACAAAAGGGCAGGCTTGAACAATGTACTGTGTTTCATGTCTCTCTCCCGATGTGTTTTTATTGGCCGCAAAAATGCTTTGCAACCGGTTGTAATGTAGAACAACTGAAGCCGAAATCAAAAAAAGTTCAGTTAATTTTTAGTGTTGCTACCGAAGGTTACAATTTGAACACCAAGGAGAAAAAATCGTTGCTACCCAAAGAAACAACCGGTTGCATTAGGCGACAAAAATAACAGTGGTTGCATTAATTGGCATTTGAGAACTGTTATTAACTGGCTGAATGAGCTCATTTTGGTTGCAACGGTGGCATTTTTTGTCGCAAACCACTGCCTGACCAGTGCAACTGACCCTGCGCCTCGATGAGGCCCCCGGAAAATAGGGAAAGTGACGAATGGTATTGAGGTGATTTGCAAATGGGGGCAAATAGGATTCAGGCAAAACAGCGCGAATAATGCGGGGCAACCGCTGGCCAGCGATTAACGCTGGCTGCTATTGCGCAGAATGATCTCGGTGGGCAACATCGACGATTCCACACGCTCACCGTCAATCAGGCGCAGGAGTTTATCTACCAGCCAACGTCCGCCAAGTTCGCGATCTTGATACACAGTGGTAATCGACGGCGTGTAGTAACGTGCCAGAGAGATATCGTCATAACCCACCACGGCGACATCACCGGGTACCGTCATACCATGTTCGTTGAGCGCGTTGATTGCCGCCATAGCGATGGCATCACTCAAACAGAACAGGCCATCAAACGTGTAGCCACTGGCTAGCAGGCGTAGCACAGCCTGGCGATGACTGTCGCGCGCACTATCAAGCATCACCTCCAGTGCCGGCTCAGGAGCTATACCAGCCTCAGCCAGCACCTGATGATAACCTTCATAGCGCCACAGCCCTTCGGGGGTTGCCCAATCGCCAATAATGGCGATGCGTTTGCAACCGCGCTCCAGCAAATGGCGCGTGGCTAATTCACCGCCGCGACGGTTATCCCCACCCACGGTGCAGTAGCGCTGGTCAGGCATTTGAGCACCCCAGACCACCATGGGGGTTTGGCCATCGGCAATGCGATTGAGATCCTCATGGCAATCCGCCTGACCAGCCACAATCAAACCATCACAGTTGATTTTCCTGAGACCGTCATCACCACTGGCAACCGCATGCAGGCTCAAACCCGAGAGCAGCATTTCATGGCCCTGCTCAATAAGGTGAAACGAAATGGAACCCAGCAGCTCCAGAAAGAAAGGGTCGGTGACTTGCCAGCGGGCGTTTTCAGCAGAGGGAATCACCACACCAATAGTGAAGGATTCTTTGAGCCTGAAATTGCGCGCCTGGGTATTCAGGCGATAGTTGTGCTCTTTGGCCAGCGCCTGGATTTTTTCGCGCGTCTCCAGGTTTACCAGCTCGCTGTTTTGCAGGGCGCGGGAAACGGTGGATTTGGACACCCCGGCCATACGCGCCAGGTCGGTCATTTTGAGCGCAGACTTTTTTATTGGTTGTTCTGGTGTCATGGCAGTCGCTTCTGGAGCAAATTCAATGGGATAAATCCAAAACCTTAATTTGGCATCTTAGATCGTTTTTATAACAATAACCATACAACCGGTTGCAAAACATACTCCCGCCACCAAAAGCTGCTTGCAGCAACTAAATAACATTGGTTTAATTAAAAGGGTTCGCAAATACCTACTAGTATAAAAATGCTTGTTATCACCCGCCCCTGCCGCGAGGACACCGCTAATGCACAACAGCTACATTGCTATCGTTTTGGGCTTCACCCTGTTACTGGTGGCCGGCGTGAGCAAGGCTGAGACGGCCAAACAGACTGCCCGCTACAGCTTGCAATCGCCCGATAAACAGCTTGAGCTGCAACTGGAGGTAAAACCCGAGGGGCTGTTTTACGCCGTCACCTATGCCGGGCGACCAGTGGTTATGCCTTCGCGCCTCGGGCTGAAAATCAAGGGACAAACGGCGCTGGGGTCAGACCTGAAGGTAGCGCAAACCGGGGAGCGGGAGTTTAATCAGGACTGGCAACAACCCTGGGGCGAACAGCAAACCATTAACGAACACTACCGTGAATTGCGGGTGGAATTGGCGGAAAGCGGCACTAAACCACGGCAGATAAACTTGGTATTCCGCGCCTTCAACGACGGTATTGGGCTGCGCTATGAAATCCCCGCGCAACCTCACTTGAAAGCGTTTGTCATTGAAGATGAACTGACCGAATTTGTGCTGGCGGAAAACAGCCATACCTGGTGGCTGCCGGCCTATCGCAACTGGGGGCCGGAATACCAATATTTGAAATCCGCCCTCAGCTCGGTGGATGTCGCCTTCACCCCCATTACTCTGGAAGCGCGGCACTATGCGCTGGCGATCCATGAGGCAGCACTGGTGAACTACGCCAGCATGACCCTGCGCATGGTGGGCGATAACACCAAAACCCTGAAGGTGGATTTAGTGCCCTGGCCCAATGGCGACAAGGTGCGCACTGCCGCGCCCATGCAATCCCCTTGGCGCACTCTTCAAATCGCGCCCAAAGCCATCGACCTGCTCAACTCGCATCTGACCTTGAACCTCAAT
>FWPV01013880.1_pt1 | contig 12002 bp, 10 predicted proteins | sample 2228371 | NCBI WGS metagenome assembly FWPV01 (sample SAMEA103939776, study PRJEB20133) | metagenome | reverse complement strand
GCCATCGAGGTCGCCTTCGTAGGAACAGTCGATGAACACCCGCCCCCGGAACTCGACTCCGTTCTCCGTCCGGATGGCGCGGATGACCCCGTCCTGCGCGACCACGCCGCCGTGCTCGCGGAGCCGGTGCCCGGGATAGACATCCACGCCCGCCTCGAGCGCCATGTCGCGGAAGACCGCCTCGGCAACGTGCGGCTCGAAGAACCAGGCTATCTCCTCGCCGTAGCGCTCGCCCACGCGCCGGAAGAACTCGAGCGACATCCCCCCGACCGTCTCCTTGCGCCCGTAGTCCGTCCGCGTCAGGCCGCCCGAGACCACCCCTCCCAGATACCTCCCCGGGATGACCAGGGCCGCTCTGCGTCCATGGCAGGCCGCGGCGCGCGCGGCCATGACCCCGGCCGGTGTCCCGCCGTATACCACGACGTCATAATCGTATTCCCGCGGCGCGGCGCTGGCAGGCAGGTTCATCAGGCACACTCCGATGGTGAGAAAAAGTCTTGCGATCTTCACGGCACTCGCTCCGGGACAGGAGTATAGCACCTCCGCAGCCCTGCCCGCGGGACCGCAGAGAATGGAGGTTTGAGGCCGCAGGCCGCCGGGGGTATGATTGTTGACGCAGGACGGCAATGCTGCGACCGGCAGCGAACGGACGGGAAGAGAATGATATCTACTCGCAATGAGAGTCCGGGCTGCGGCCGGTCGCACGGAGGAACACGAGAGGAGGTCGTGCGATGCAGTTCGAGCTTCCAGCGCTTCCGTGGAGGAAGTCGGCGCTGGCTCCCTACATCTCGGAGGAGACCATCGAATACCACTACGGCAAGCACCATGCGACCTATGTCGCGAACCTGAACAGGCTTCTGGAAGGCACTCCGCTGGCCGGGCATCCGCTGGAGGAGATCATCCGGGAGTCCCAGGGGCCGCTGTTCAACAACGCGGCGCAGGTGTGGAACCACACTTTCTACTGGAACAGCATGTCCCCTTCCGGAGGGGGCGCTCCCAGGGGAGAGGTCGCGGACGCCATCGAACGGAGCTTCGGTTCCTTCGAGGAGTTCCGCAAGGCGTTCACGGACGCGGCGGTCGGGCTTTTCGGCTCGGGGTGGTGCTGGCTGGTGAAGTCGGGTGACAGGCTGGAATTGGTGACGACGTCCAACGCGGGCACCCCGCTGACGGAGGGAAAGACCCCCCTGCTGACTCTGGACGTCTGGGAGCACGCCTACTACATCGACTATCGCAACGCCCGGGCGAAGTTCGTGGACGGCTTCTGGGACGTCGTGAACTGGGAACAGGCAGCCAGGCTTCTGGCGGGATGAAAGTGTGAGAACAAGGGGCGGCGCGCTGCGCCGCCCCTTTCCGCATCTTCAGAGAAGCTCTGCGCCTCAGGACTGCTCCGGAGGCTCTTCCTCCTTCAGCGCCCGCTCCACATCCTCGGGAGCCACCTTCTGGCCCGTCAGGCGCTCCACCAGACGCGCCCCCAGTTCCCCGAGGCCCGCCACTCCGGCCAGCGCGGCGTCGCGGACCTCCTCGGGCAGCCCCTGCGACAGCCCCTCGAGGAAGTGCCCGTTCCGCTGCCCGCGGAAGAACGCGTCCATCATCCGGCTCATGGACTCGGGGTCGCCCCAGACCTGCATCCGGGCGTTGGCGAACGCCCGTCCTATGGCCTCCGCGGCCGCGATGCGCGCCTCCTTCTCCGCGTTGATCTTGGCCAGCTCCACCTGCAGTTCGCGGGCGATGGACTCGAACTCCGCCTGGTTCTTGAGGTCTTCGCGCTTGACCGCCACCCGGGCCCGCTCCACCTCCACCTGCTCGCGGTCCACGTTCACGGGCACCATCCGGACGGCCGTCTCGCCTTCCGCCTCCAGCGTCTTGGCCTGCCGCTCGGCATCGGCCAGCGTGAGACGGGCGGCGGCGCGCTTCTCGGCAGCCTGCTGCTCGCCCTCCGCCTCCTTCACGGCGGTGTAGGCCAGCACGTCGGCCTCCATCTGGTCGCGCAGGCGCTTCTTCTCGATGTCCGCCTGCTCGATGATGATGGCCCGCTGCTTCTCGCGCTCGGCGGTCTGCGTGACCTCCACCGTCAGCACGGCCTGCTGCTGCCGCTCGCGCTCCTGCTCCGCGGCAAGCTGCTCCGCCTGCGCCCTGGCGCGCTCCTGCTCCTTGATGGCCACCGCGATCTGCTTCTCGCGCTCGGCGATCTCGATGGCCCGCATCTTCTCGACCTCGGCCTGCCGCTCCGCCTGCTCGCGGCGCTGGTTCTCCACGTCGATGGCCTGCTGCTTCTGGACGGCCGCCACCATGACGGCCTGCTCCTTCAGCTCGCGCGCCACGCCCTCCAGCCTCTCCTGCTCGGCGCGGAACGTCTCCGCCTTCTGCCGCGCCTCCGCATTGGCCATCTCGATCTCGGCCCGCTGGCGCGCCTCCGCCTGCGCCCGCGCAAGCTCCTGCTCGTAGATGAACTTGGCGGCGGCGACGTCCTGCGACTTGACCATCTGGTCCGCCTCGCGCTCGATCTTGTTGCGTTCAACGCGCTGGCGCTGGGTGATCTCCGCGATGGTCCGGAGCCCCTGGGCGTCGAACACGTTCTGGTCGGCGCTCATGCTGTCCGGGGGCGTCTGGTCCAGCTTGGAGATGGTCACCGACTCCAGCGTGAGTCCGTTGGACGCCAGGTCGTTCTGGACGATCTCCTGCACGGCGGCGGCGAAATCGTCCCGCTTCGTGTGCAACTCCGCCAGCGTCCGGGTGGCGGCCACCGTCCGCAGCGCCGAGACCAGCTTCTGGAACACCAGGCTCTTGACGCTCTCGGCGTCCACGCTCCGCTCGCCCAGCGAGGTGGCGGCCGCGATGACGTGGTCGCGGTTCTTCTGGACCTTGATGTAGAACTCCGCCGCCACATCCGCGCGGAGGTTGTCTCCCGTGATGAGCGCGTCGGTCCCGGTGCGCTCCACGTCCAGACGCATCGTCTCCAGCGACACCGCCACCACTTCGTGCACCACCGGGATGACCAGCGCCCCACCGTCGATGACCGGCTTCTGGCCGCCCATCCCCGTTCGCACGAACGCCTCGTTGGCGGCCGTCTTCACGTAGAGCTTGGTCCAGATGACGATGACCGCTCCGAACAGGAGCAGGAACACCCCGAACGCCACCAGGATGATCTCCGACAGCGGGGACAGATCCTGACCGGCCGCTCTCACCACCCATGGAGCCACAATGAACAGCAGCGCAAACAGGACGGCGAACACTCCCGTCGCCGGCCCGGAACTCCTTCGTCTTTCCATCGTCCTTCTCATCTCCACCTTTCCCGGACCCGGCCGCCGGCCCCGGCCTTCTAGAACGGAGTGCCGGCCGCGCGGTCCAGCGGGTCGGCCTGGACCCGGTACGTGCCGCTTTCCGGGTCATAACTTAAAAGCACGACGCTCCTGCCCGCCGGTATGTCCGGCTCCCCGGGCGAGACCCGGCAGGCAAGGTCCCGCAGGTTTCCGAAGTCGTCTCGCAGACGCGCGGTCCCCGACCGCGGCGTCACCGGATAGATGACCTTCGCGACGCGGCCCACCAGCTCGAGCGGTCCGACGTCGTACGATTCGGTGGCGGGCGTGATGCGCACCAGCCCCTTCACGAGCAGCCGGGTGAGCGAAAGCGACACCGCCAGCGCCACCGCGATGGATATCCATACGAACAGCACAGGCGAGCGCAGCACCGGATGCAGGATCTCGTTGGCCGCCCACCCGGCGAACCCCCACAGGAAGCAGAAGCTCATCAGGATGAACGACAGCGGGACCTTCCCCACCCCCAGGAAGCTGAACGCCTTGGCGATGCCGCTGACATCGTCGCCGCCGTGGTCGAACAGCACGTGGGGGTGCTCCACACCGTGCCCGGCATCAAGGTCTCCGGCATCCACGCCGGCGTCGATGTCCGCATCCGCGTCCGCGTCCACGTCGAGGTCTCCCCCGTGCCCGATGCCCACGAGGCCCGATGCCTGGAGGATGAGGTAGAACAGCGCCCCGAGGAACGGCAGGACGAAGATCAGATTCCACCACTCCAGAAGCTCCACGGCAGGCTCACCTCACTTTCCGCAGAGAGCGGACACACCCACCCGGAGCAGACCCGCAACTCTGCTCCCCCTGTCCGGGCCGGTCTTCAGGACCGGGCGTCGTCTCTCGGGGCCGGGACGCCTTCCTTCTGCCTCTCGGGCCACTGGCCGAGCAGACCCTGATAGCGGGGGGCTTCCAGCATCTTCTGCGCCTCCGCCACAGGGTCCGGCTGGGACGCTTCCGTGAACTCCACGTCGATGGCGCCCCGCTCGGCGACCTTCTTCTTCAGAGCGGCCAGCGCCTCTTCGATCTTGCGCTGACCGATGGCCTCCTGGATGCGGCGGTCCAGCTCCGCATTGGGGTCGGCCGTGAGCAGATTGCGGTTGGCGATCTGCTTGCGCTTGATGTCCAGTTCCCGCTCGATGCGGTCGAACTCGTTCTGGGGACCCGCAATATCGAACTGCCGCAGCCGCTTCTGGAGCTCCTCCTCCTCGCGGAGCATCCTCGCCTCCTGCTGAAGGGACGGCAGCGCCTCCACCCTCCTGCGGACCTCCTCCTCACTCTTGCGATACTCCAGGACCTTCTGCTCCGCCTCCGCCTGCAGCGCGGCGTACTGCTCCTTGAGACGCGCTATCTTCTCGGCCGACTGGAGCTGCAGAGCCACCAGCCGGCGAGCGGCATTCTCGTCTCCCTGGGCGAGGAAGGTCTCCGCCTCCCGCCGCAGAGCTTCGTGGTTGTCCAGTTCGGACTGCAGATTCCTCCGGACCTCGTCGGCCCTGGCCATGGCGAACGATGTCGCGTTCGCCTGAAGCTCCAGCGTCTGCATCATCTCGCGGGCGCTGGCCTGCAGGACAGCCTCCGGGGTGGTCCCGCCCGAGAAGAACGAGCGGACAGCATCGATCATCCTGCCGAGAATGTTCCTGCCCTCAGCCACAGAACCGCTTCCTTTCCGTCTCAGCCCGCCGGCTCCGGGGAGCCTGCGGCCCGGCGCCGCTGCCGAGCGCCGGGATTCCACACCGCCATTGTAACCGTACTGTTCTGCAGTTCCCGCTCCGGAACCTTCTCCGGCCCGCAATATCCTCGGGAGGACGCCTCCGGGGGGTGGCTGCCGCCCCGGCGGCCCGGCGCTCCCCGCCGGCCGTTACCGGACGAAGACGGCGGCGGTTATAATCCGCTTCCGGACGCGCGACGGGACTGCGCGCGCCAGAGCTGCCGATGCCACGCCTCACGGAAAAAGACCACGACCGGGAGCGGCCGCGCGCCGCGGACCTGCTGGCGGCACGGGAGACGCCCCTGCTCGGGATGGCGCTCCTGCTCGCCGCACTGTTCGCACTCGCCGCGCCGGGCTTCACCAACGCCGTGAACCTCGCCGCCATCGGGAGGGACGTGGCGGTCATCGGGATGCTGGGGGTGGGCCTGACGCTCGTGGTCCTGACGGGCGGGATAGACCTCTCCTGCGCCTCCGTGCTGGCCCTGTCCGCGAGCGTGATGGCTCTGCTGATGGAGCGGACGGGCGGGATGCTGCTGCCCGTGGCCGCCTGTCTTTGCACCGCCGCCCTTCTGGGCGCCGGCAATGCCCTGCTCGTGACGCGCCTGGCCGTCCCGCCCATCGTGGCCACGCTGGCGACGCTGGGACTCTACCGGATGCAGGCGATGAAGATGGTGACGCTGATCAGCCCGCTGCCGCCTGGCTTCAGCCGCCTGGGCGCGGGATGGGCGGCGTTCTCGGTGTTCCTGCTGGTGCTGACGGCGGCAGCGCTGGCCCTTGCGCGCACCCCGTGGGGAAGGCACCTGTACGCCGCCGGCGGCAACCCGGAGGCGCTCAGGCTCAGCGGCGTGGGGCTGGCCCGCACGGTGGGATGGGCCTATGTGGCCAGCGCGCTCTGCGCCGGAGCCGCCGCGGTGGTGGCCAGCGCCACCTTGAACAGCGTCCAGGGCAACATGTTCCCGGGCTACGAGCTGGACGCGGTCGCCGCCGTGGTGCTGGGCGGCACGGCCATCACGGGAGGACGCGGCGGAGTGCTGGGTACGGCCATCGGAGCGGCCATCATGGCCATCCTGCGCAACGGGCTGATCGTGGCCGGTCTGGACGTCTACTGGTATCAGGCCATCATCGGGGCGGCCATCCTGGTGACGGGCGGACTGGACGCGCTGCTGCCGCGTCTGCGCTCCCGGACGGAGGGCGCGAGATGAGGAGACTCGCCGGGGCCCGCGCCCTGCACTCCGCCGGAAGCCTGAGCATCCTCGCCGGGCTGACCGTCTATTTCTCCCTCACGCAGGAGGCGTTCCTCGACGGGAGCAACCTTCTCTCGCTGGCCAGGCAGTACAGCGAGCTAGGGCTGGTGGCGGTGGGGATGACGCTCGTCATCGCCGCGGGGGGCATCGACATCTCGGTGGGCGGCACGGTGGGACTCACCGGGATGCTGGTGACCGGGTGCGGATGGGAGGTGCTGCCGGCCGCCCTTGCGGCCCTTGCCGCAGCCGGATGCGTGGGCGCGGTGAACGGGTTCGCGGTAGCGTATCTCGGCCTGCAGCCCGTGCTGGTGACGCTCGCCACGATGTCCCTCACGCGCGGGGCGGCCTATGTGCTGACGGGAGGCGTCAGCCTGTCCGGCTTCCCCGCCCGCTTCACGGACCTCGCCACCACGGACGTGCCGGGCACGGGCATTCCGCTCCCGGTGGCGGTGACGGCGGCGGCGTTCGTGACGGGCGGCGTTGTGCTGCGCCGGATGGCGTTCGGACGCGCCGTGCTGGCCTGCGGGGCCTCTCCGGAAGCGGCGGAGCTGTCCGGCATCCGGGTGCGCAGGGTCCGCTTCGCGACGTATCTGGTCCTCTCCCTGCTGGCCGGGCTGGCGGGCATCATGCTGACGGCGCGGGTCTCGACCTCGTTTGCGGACGCGGGGCGCAACTACGAGTTCGAAGCCATCACGGCGGTGGTGCTGGGAGGAACCAGCCTCACGGGAGGGGAAGCAAGCATCCTGGGAACGCTCGCCGGAGTCTGCACGATGGCCGTTCTCAGGAACGGTCTTTCCCTTGCCGGCGAGAGCGACCTGACTCGCACCCAGATGCTGGCCGCGGCGCTGCTCGCGGCCGTGCTCATCGACAACCTGCGCCGGCGCCTGGCCGCCTGACCGCCCGGAGCGGCGGCGGACGCGCCGCGCGAGCCTGGAGGCCACACTGTGAGAAGCGTCTTCCTTCTTCTGGCAGCCGCGTTCGCGGCATGCACTTCCGGCTGCGCCCGGCAGGGCGGCGGAGCGGAGGGGACATCGGACGGCCGTCCGCACGTGGTGTTCGTCTTCAAGGTGCTCGGCATCCCGTACGCCGACAGCCTGAAGCGGGGAGCGGACCGGGCGGCGAAGGAGCTGGGGATGAGGGTAGAGCTGGTGGGCCCCGCCACCGGCAACGACATCCAGGGTCAGATAAACCTCATCGAGGACCAGATAGCAAGGAGGGTGGACGCCATCGTCGTCTCTCCGAACGACGCGGACTCCGTGCGGCCCGTCCTGAAGCGGGCGGAGCAGGCCGGCATCGCCGTGTACGCCTGGGACTCGGACGCCCCGGAGGATTCGCGCAGGTTCTATGTGGCCGGCTGCGATGACGTGCAGATCGGCGTGGACATCGCCGACCGGCTGGCGGCGGAGCTGGGGGGCAAGGGCAAGGTGGCCATCATGACCGGGGGGCTGACCGCAAAGAACCTGATGCTCCACGTGGACGGGGTGCGGGAGGGGCTGAAGAAGTATCCCGGCATCACCGTCGTGGAACCCCTGCTGGCGAACAACGACCAGAAGGACCAGGCCATCAAGGGCGCAATCTCCATGCTCCAGAAGCACCCCGACCTTGCCGGGTTCGCCTGCGTCAGCTCGCCGGGCGCGCCTGGCGTGGCGGAGGCGCTCATCCAGACGGGCAAGGCGGGCAAGGTGAAGGTGTGGGGGCTGTCGCTCCCCAGCGAGATCCGGGAGCACGTGAAGAACGGCGTGGTGAACGGCGCCATCCTCTGGAACCCTGCGGACCTGACCTACGCCACCGCATACCTGGTGCGCCAGGACCTGGAAGGCCGGAAGCCGGAGGACGGTCAGGAGATACCGGGCATCGGGAAGATCCAGGTCAAGGGCTCTCAGGTGCTCATCCCCGGCGTGGTCATCACCCGGGACAACATCGATGAGCTGGATTTCTAAGGGCGCGGCACTGGCGCTGATGCTCTGCGCCTGCAGCGCTGCGGCAGACCCTTCCCGGCCGGACCCGGTGCGGACCCTGCCGTCGGCGGTCATCGACCCCAGTTTCGCCTGGTTCGCCGACCGCTCCGACAGGAGCATCGCCGAGGAGCTCCGGCATTACGGCTACCGGAGCGTGCGCTACATCGCGACCCGCCCGTCCGGGGCGCGGGCGGAGCTCGTCAAGGCCATCCAGGCCGAGGGGATGCCGGTCATCCTGAGCGTCTTCGGGAACGGCGTGTATGACACCAGGGACCTGCCGGAGGGGTGGCAGTCCTGGAAGATGCGCCAGAGGGAGGGCGAGACCGCCGGATACACGTATCTCTGCCTCAACGAACCGGAATACCTGGAGTGGACGAAGAAGGTGCTGGCCGATACGGTGAGGCGCTGCGGGTTCGACGCGGTGGAGATTGTGGAGCCGTTCTGGCCGGCGCACGGCGGCCCGGAGAAGGACGCCTACGGATGTCTCTGCTCCCGCTGTCTGGACCGGTTCCGCAAAGAGGCGGGGCTTGAGCCTCCCGAGTTCACAGACTCCGGAAGTCCCCGCTACTGGAAGACGGACGCCGGGCGATACCGGAAATGGGTGGACGCGCGCGCCGGATGGCTGACGGAGTTCCTGAACGGCCTGGTGAACGGGCCCGGCGGGCTCAGAAAGGCCTGTCCCGGCGTGAAGGTCCTCACGTGGGGCATTGCCTCGCGGGGAGTCTCTCCGGCGCTGATGCGCGAGTGGGAGGGAGTGGACGGCGCCGACATCGCGCGGCGTGTGAGGCCGGACGGCCACGTCGTCCAGACCGACTGGCCGGACTGGCTGGACCCGGCTCTTCCTCCGGACTACGTGCTGGAGTACGCTCCGTACATCCGGGAGGTCCGCCGCGCGCGTCCGGGTCTGCCGGTGCTCATCCAGACCGACCTGGGTTCGGACAGGAAGATGCTCCGCTCGGACGAGTGGATGGAAGCCTGCCAGACGGCGTCCACCCGCGCGGGTGCTCTGGGGGTGTTCGGGTACATGCACAGCCTGCAGGAGAGCATCTACAAGGCGCCTCTGCGGATGCTGTCCCACAGGGACGAGGGCGCGGCGGTCCGCATCATCCTGAACAAGTGGCCGTCCCCGGACATAACGCGGAATGAAGACTGGCTGGCTCACGGGGCACGGGTGGCGTCGGTGGAGTGCGACGGATGCACCGTCGTGGTCCATCTGGAGGACCGCCGGCCGGGCGTCCCCGTGAAGCTCTCGTGGAAGCCCGTCACGGACGACCCGTCGCGCCGGTGGTTCCGCGATATCGGCGGACCCTGCCCGTGGGAAGGGCCGGCGGAGCTTGTCCTTGCGGGCTCCCGCCCGTCAGCCGGACGCCCGTGAGACGACGCGAACTGCTCAGACTGGGCGCGGGGGCGCTGGCGGCCTGCTCCCTCGGCGGGTGTGGCAGGAGGAACGAGCGGGGCGAGGCGCTCCTGCGCTACTGGACGGGCTGGACGGGCCACGAACTGCAGGTGCAGAGGGAGCTCATCGAGGAGTTCAACCGCACCCACCCCGGCATCCGCGTGAAGATCCTCTGCGTGGCGGGAAGCTACCAGAAGGTGCCCATCGCCATCGCCGGCGGCGACACTCCGGATGTCTGCTCGGCTGTGTGGGCGGACCAGCTCTACGGATACGCCGCCCGCGGCGCCCTGACCCCGCTGGACTCCTACATGGCCCGCGAGGGACGGAGCCTGGACGAGTGGATGCCGGGGGTGCGCAGGATGCTGCGCTACAACGGCCGGACCTTTGCGCTTTCGACGACGGCGAACTCGAGCTTCATCGCCTACAACCGGCGCATCTTCGCGGAATGCGGGCTGGACCCGGACCGTCCGCCCGAGACGCTGGAAGAGTTGGAGGAGGCCGCGGAGAGGACGACCCTGCGCGACTCCCGGGGCAACTATCTGCGCTACGGACTGCGGCCGGGAGGCCTGCAAATCTGGGCGCGGGTCTTCGGCGGGGACTGGTACGACGAAGAGACAGGCGATATCACGGCGGAGCATCCGGGCAATGTGGCGGCGCTCGCCTGGCTGCAGCGGTGGTTCTCCCGGTACGACATCCGCAAGATGGAGACCTTCGAGGCGGGCTTCGGGAGTCTGGAGGCCTCCACGGGCGCCTTCTATACGGGAAAGACTGCCATGTGGCAGACCGGGGAATGGGCCGGCGAGAACATCCGGCGCTACGCTCCCCACCTGGACTGGGGGTACTTCCCGCTGCCGCCTCCCCCGGGCGGACGGAAGAACTGCGTGCAGCTGGGAGGAAGCGTGTTCGTGATGCCCGCCGCCTGCCGCCGCAAGGACGAGGCGTTCCGCTTCCTGAGCTGGATCTGCGGGCAGTATGCCAGCCGGAAGTTCTGCAGCCGGATCCACAACATCCCGCCGCTGATAGAAGCCGCGAAGGCGCCGGAGTTCCAGCGCATCCCGCTCATGCGGGACGCCATCCGCCTGGCGGGGGGCGAGAACGCCTTCGGGCCGGCGCCGGTCGCCGTCTGGCCGCTCTACCAGCGCGAGATACAGCGCGCAGAGGACCGCGCCATCCACGGCGGAGGCGACCCGGCGGAGCTGCTGCGGGAGGTGCAGCGGCGGGTCAGCAGGGAGTATGAGGAGGCGAAGCGCTATGCGGTCTTCTGAGCGCCGCAGGAGCCTGCGCGCACTGGCGGCGGGGCTGGCATTCGCGAGCCCGTGGCTGATCGGATTCGCCATCTTCACCGCGTATCCGGTCTTCGCGTCCCTTTACTATTCCTTCACCCGCTACGACACCCTGAGCGCCCCGCACTGGGTGGGGGCGCAGAACTACGCGCGCCTGCTGACGGAGGACGAACTGTTCTGGAAGTCGCTGCGGAACACTCTGTTCGTGGTGGTGTTCGGGCTTCCGGCCGGTCTGGTGGCGGGGCTGGCGCTGGCGCTCCTGCTGAACATGAAGCTGCGCGGGATGTCGCTCTACCGGACTATCTTCTACATCCCTTCCATCGTCCCCACGGTCGCGTCCGCGGTACTGTGGATGTGGCTGCTGAACCCGCAAATAGGGCTCATCAACCGGCTGCTGGCTCTTGCAGGGGTCCAGGGACCCGGCTGGCTGACGGACCCTGCCTGGGCAAAGCCGGCGCTCATCCTGATGGGGCTGTGGGGCGTCGGCGGGGCGATGATCATCTACCTGGCCGGGCTTCAGGATGTGCCGAGGGAGCTTTACGAGGCCGCGGAGATCGACGGAGCAGGCGGAGTGGCGAAGTTCCGGCACGTGACCATCCCGATGCTCTCGCCCGTCATCTTCTTCAACCTGGTGATGGGGCTCATCGGGACGTTCCAGTACTTCACGCAGGTCTACGTGATGACGCAGGGCGGTCCGCAGGACGCCACCCTGTTCTACGCTCTCCATCTGTTCAACCGGGCGTTCACCGACCTGCAGTTCGGCTACGCATCGGCCATGGCGTGGATCCTGTTCGGCATCACTGTGGCCGCCACGGCGCTGGTGTTCCGCACCTCGGCGCGCTGGGTCTACTATCCCGGGGAGATGCGGCAATGAGGACGCCGCGCTGGAAGCAGTGGGCCGGACACGCGACGCTGGCCATCCTGTCCATGGCCGCGCTGCTTCCGTTCGTGTGGATGCTGGGCACCTCCCTGAAGGCCGATGCGGAGGTGTTCTCCCCGCGGCTTCAGTTCTTCCCGCCGGAGCCGGTCTGGGGGAACTATCCCCGGGCGCTCGCGTACATCCCGTTTGCGCGATATGCGCTGAACACGCTGCTCATCGCGGCCCTGT
>FWPV01013879.1_pt1 | contig 12002 bp, 10 predicted proteins | sample 2228371 | NCBI WGS metagenome assembly FWPV01 (sample SAMEA103939776, study PRJEB20133) | metagenome | reverse complement strand
GAAGGCTGATGTCCGGCACCAAGGATCGGGATAAGGGGTGGACCGCCCGGTTCCAGAAGGGCTTCACTTTTCTTGAACTCCTCACCGTCCTGGCTTTGATGGCTCTTCTGTTGGGTCTGGTGACCCCCACTTTTTACCGGGGGTGGGAGCGGGAGCGGCTGCGGGCGACGCTTCGGGAGCTCAGCGCCACGCTCCGGGTGGCCCGCAGCGTGGCCGTGACCGAAGGGGCCCGGAAGCGGGTTTTTGTGGACCTGGACCAGGGCCGCTATTGGCTGGAAGGGACGGGCCGACAGGGACGGCTGCCTCCCGGGTCTCGGGTTGCCCAGGCGTCCCTTGTGTGGCAAGACCCGTCGCACCGCCTGGGGTATATCTCGTTTTTCAGTGACGGGGCCTCCAGCGGCGGCCGCCTGGAACTGGAAGGCCCCCGGGGCGGCCGTTACGTGCTGAGCGTGGACACCGTCACCAGCAAAGTGAGCCTGGGCGAAGGGGGATAACACCCTGAGAGCAAAAATCTGGGCAACAATGGCCAACCTGATGTCTGCTTCGTCTGTCAACCGATGTCAGCAGAGAAGGCTCCGTGAATCCGGCTTCAGTCTCCTGGAAGTGCTAGTGGCCACCGCACTGCTGGCGGGGCTGGCGGCCGTCCTGCTTACGGTGATGACCGTGGGCCTGCGGGCCCAGAAGGCCAGCCTGAACCAAGCCCAGGCTCTGGAGGTGGCCAGCCGGGTGATCCAGGAATACAGCCGGGAGGCGCATCTTACGCCGGGAACCTTTCAGGGCCGCCAAGGAGCTTATGCCTATCTGGTGCGCATCGCGCCGCAGTATCAGGTGGCCGCCGGCCGGTCGGACAATACCCAGGTGATCTGTTACCTGGTGAGCGTGTCCGTCACCTGGGCGGAGGGCGGCGCGGCCAAGTCGGTGGAACTGAATACCATGAGAACCGTGGTGCGGGGAGCGGCTTGATTTTGGGTGCCGGGTGTCGGCCGTGAGGGCTTTACCGATTATAGGCGAGGGGCCGCGGCGGCGCGGAAGCGCCGGTTTCACTTTGCTGGAACTGGTGCTTTCCCTCATTTTGCTGAGCCTGCTGGCCCTGGTGGCTTACGGCGCCCTTAATCTGTGTCTTAGAGGAGCGCGCCACGGCGAAGCCGCGACCGCCAACCTGCAGCAGCTCCGGGTGGCCCGGCAATACCTGGAGCGCAGCCTGGGGTCGGCGGTGCCACGTCTCAATACCCCGGGGCCTTGGCCGTACTTTGAAGGGGAGCCCCAGGAGCTGAAATTTCTCACGGCCGTGCCGCTGCAAGCCCATCAGCCGGGCGGCGTCTATCACCTGCGGATCCTGGCGGTGCCGGACGAGCTGGGCGTAAACGGCCTGGCGGTTGAGGAGGTCAAGGGCTTCGTCTGGCAGGAAGATCCGCAGCGGATTGAAACCCGGGTGTTTCTTATCCGGGGGTTGGGGTCCCTGCGCTTAACCTACCTTGCAGGCGCTTCGGAATTTCACACCTGGCATGCTGACCGGCAGAAAGGCCTGCCCGAAAAGGTGCGGATTTCCCTTTCCTTGAGGGATGCAAAGCCCATAGAGTGGCTGATCCCTCTCCGGGTGGCGGAAAGCAGGGAAGAGCCGGGCGAGGAAAGGGGGGCTTTTTAGCGTGCCGCGGCAAAGTTCCCCCGGAGAGCAGGGCATCATTCTCCTGCTGGTGATCTGGCTCCTGGCCCTGATCAGTGTCATCGTCCTGAGCGTGGCCCAGGAGTGGCGCACCGAAGTCATCTTGACCAGGAATTATTTCGCGGCGCGGCAGGCCGGCCTGCTGGCCGAAGGCGGAGTGCATTACGCGGTGGGCAAACTGGTGGAGGCCCAGCTGGCGGAGCGCCAAAGCCGCACTCCGGATTCCCTGCAGGCACCTGTGACCGACTTGTGGAAAGGGGACGGCGTCAGCCGCGAATTGCGTCTGCCCGGGGGGGCGGTCCTGGTCCGGGTCACCGATGAATCCGGGAAAATCAACCTCAACCAGGCTTCGGAAGAAATGTTGTTCAGCCTGTTCACCACCTTGGGTTTTGACGAGCACACCACCCGGGCTGCCGTGGACGCTATTATGGACTGGCGGGACAAAGACAGCATCCGCCGGCCTTTGGGCGCGGAAAGCGATTACTACCTGGGGCTTTCCCCTCCCTACCCCGCCAAGAACGGCCCTTTGGACACAGTGGAAGAGCTGTTTTGGATCCGAGGTCTGGATGCCTCCCGATTCCCCCGGCTGCGGGAGTTTTTCACGGTGCAGAAGACGGGGCGGGGGGTCAACATCAATGCCGCCCCGCGGGAAGTGCTGCTTGCGGTGGGACTCACCCCCGAACAGACCCAGACCCTGATTCAAGGCCGGGCCTCCCTGACCATCCGCAACCGCCGGGAGCTCAATAACCTTTTGGGGGTCTCAGGCCAGGGGAAATTCAACGCGCCCATTATTTTCCGGGCTTCGCAATTCTTTGAAATAATCTCCACCGGCATGGTGGATTACGGCGGCCGACGGGGACGTCATACCATCAAGGCGATAGTGCGCATCAATGCCAACCGCCCTCTGCCCTTTGATTTCGTTTACTGGGCCGACGATTACCCTGGCTGAAATCATCATTTGAAGAAGGCAAGCACCAAATTTTAAAGATTTGTATAAAAATGAACTTGTGAGACAATAGGGAACAATCTCGCCTTTTACTTCTTTCAAGGTCTTCGGGACAAAGGCTTGGATGATGCTTCGGCAAAAGATCCGCAGCTTATGGAATGTGGTTGCTACTGAGGTAATGACCGGGGGAGCGAGTCTCGGGGTCTACTGGAACCGCCAGCACCTGACGCTGGTCCACCTCCGGAAAGGCTTTGCGTCGCCGGAAATCGCCCATGTCTCCCACTTAGACTTGCCAGAGGAGGGGCTGGAGGCACTCGTTCCAAAGATCAAGGAACTTCTCGCCGCCTGGGATCTGCCGGCCCCCCCGGTTACTCTGGCCGTGAGCCCGCAAATGGGGTTCGTGCGCCAGGTGACCCTACCACGGGCCGCTCAGGAAAATCTGACCAAGGTCTTGAGCTACGAACTGGACCGATTTCTCCCTTTGGGCGCCGACCAACTGTGTTTTGACTTTCAGGTGGTCAAAGAAACGGAAACCCATCTTACCCTGACCCTGATGGCCTTTCCCACCGCGCTGATGGAAAGCTGGCTAAATTTGTGCGAGGAGGCCGGTCTCAGACCTATCTCTGTGGAGCTGGCCCTCACCGCTGTGGTCAATGCCTTCGCTTTGACGGAAAAGCCGAAATCGGCTTTCTGGCTTTTGTTTCAGACCGGCGACCGGGACTTCGACTTCATCGGCCTCAAGAAGAATTCTATCCGGCTGTGGCAGTCCGAACGCGTGCCTTCCGGGGAAAACCTCTTATTTGCTCTCAGGGAAAAACTGGAGCATCTGGTTGAATCGGAGACCGAACCTTCGGCCCTTTTTGTTTATGGACCCCGCGCCCCTGAAATCAAAGCCGGGTTAACGGAGTTTTTCTCATTCCCTGTTGTGACAGGCTCCGAAATCAATCTGAAGGGCTTGGAACAGGAATCAGAAAGCGCGGCCCGCATTTTACCGGCATTGGGGGCAGCATGGCGCGGTTTGGGCAGGGTTCCTGTTAAAACCAATCTGTTGCCTGAATCCCAGCGTGCCGTTGTAAAATTGACGGGGCTTTTTCTGACCAGAATTCTTTTGATTTTACTTTTAAGTCTTAGTGTGCTATGGATGACTAGTATTTTTCTCCAAAAAAAGGTTGTATTGTGGCAGGTTGAGAGAGAGTTGGCCCAGCTCCGCCCTGCAGTGTACCAGGTTGAAAAAAAACTGGCCGAAACCGAAGCCTTGGGGAAACGACTTCAGGATATCTACAAGATCGCGGAACAGTATCCCAGCAGCTTGATTGTGTTAAAGGAACTTACTGAAATAATCCCTGAACATACCCATCTTTATTCATTGCGCCTTAAAAAAAGGCAGATCGAGATAGGAGGCAGGTCTGCGTCAGCGGCTGATCTTATTTCCATTTTGGAAAAATCCGGCTATTTTGGCAAAACGGAATTTGTTTCTCCCATTGTAAGCGATGAAACCGGCAGCGAAATTTTCAAGATTAAAGCAGAGATTAAAGGCGCAGGCCGAGGCTCTTGAGAAGCTGCCGACCCGGCAGCGACTCCTGGTGTTGGGCGGAGCCGGGGTGGTCCTGCTATTGTTGGCCTATGTCCTGGTGCTTTCCCCCCTGCTGCATTTAAAGGACAATTGGGCCAAGGAGCTGGAACAGAAGGCCATATTGCTGCAGAAGTACAATCTCCTGCAAAAAAACCAGCAGGCTGTGGCGCAAGCCCACCAGAATCTGCAAAAGGCCCTGGCCCAGGTGGACGGCCAATTGCTGAGCGGCGCCAACCCGGCGGTGGCCTCCGCCGATCTCCAGGAAATCCTGAAGAACCTGGCCAAAACCCTGGGAGTCCAGGTGACCAGCACCAAGGTCTTGCCCGCCCAGGAGTCGGGGGCCTATCTGGAGGTGCCCGTGGAAGTGCAGCTGACCTGCACTACGGACCAGTTGGTAACAATGCTGTACCGCCTGGAACACCATGAGAAGCTGTTGATGGTTACCGAATTGGAGGTCAATGCCCCGAGGCGGAGGTTGCGTTCCCCTCAGGCGGAGGCCAACCTGAGGGCTCACCTGGTGGTGGAAGGCTTGATAAAAAAGGGGGCAGGGGGCTGATGAGCCACAGGAACCTGATCTGGCTGGGCGGCCTGGTGCTGGCGAACCTTTTGGTTTTGGCCGGCATCGCCCAGGTTTGGTTCGGCCCCGGCCAGGAGGCCCGCCTTGTCCGGGAGCGGGAACAGTTGAACCTTCCCAAGGAAAAACCGTTGCGCAACAAAGAAATGCTGGAAACTTTCAATGTGGTGGTGGCCAAAGACCTGTTCAGCCCGGACCGGAGCAGCTCTGAGGTTTCCAACGCCAAAAGTCCAGGGCTGGAGGACGCGGTGTTGCTGGGCACCGTCATCGTGGGGGATGAGAAAGCGGTGCTCATCGGGCAAAAGGGAGCCAGAGGCAAGCAGGAAGTCCAGGTGCTGCGCCAGGGGGAGCAATGGCGGGACTTCCGCTTGGTGGAGATCGGCAAAAACGAGGTCATCCTGCAAGGGAAAGAAGGGAAAAGAAGTTTGACTTTCCCTCGCCCCAAATTGGGGCAATGACCCGAGGGGGGTCACACATCGGGAAAGACCACGGGGGGGGAGCCATGCAAATCAGGAGATTTTTGGCCTTATTGCTGAGTGTTGGCTTGGCCGGGTGTGCCACCAACAATACGCCTTCCAGTAATCTTCTGCCGCCGCGACCTCAGGTCCGGGTGATGGACGCGCCCACCGTTTCGCCCTCGCAACTTAAGGCCCGGAAGGACAAGCTGGCGCCCCAGGAAGCCAAAGAGGCCGACATTATTGATGAACGGGGGATCGAAGTCCTGGCCACGGCCCTGAAGAGTGTACCCACCAAACCGCGCCAACCCCGGAAGGGAGAGGAAGTATTTCCCATTGAACTCAACCTCCAAAACGCCGATTTGGTGGAAGCGGTGCGGGCTTTGGCGGACACCCTTAACCTCAATTACAGCATCGACCCCAAGGTGAAGGGCACGGTGAATGTGCGGGCTTCGGGGAAGCTGACCCGAAGCGAGCTCCTGTCCATTCTGGAGACCATGCTTCTGGTAAACGGTGCGGCCCTGGTCAAAGTGGGCAAGACTTATAACATCGTGCCCCTGGAAAGAGCCGCCGGGGAGGCCGCCCCGGTGTACGCCCGGGGACTGCCGGCCGCAGGCATGGTTGCCCAGGTGGTGTTTCTCACCCAGACGCCGGGCAAAGAGGTGGCCGCGGTTCTCAAGCCGCTGATGTCGCCGGGCGGCAAGATTGCGGAGGCCCCGAACAATTCCCTGGTTATTGTGGATTATCCGGCGAATGTGGAAAAACTGGCGAATCTCATCCACCTGATGGACACCCAGGGTCTGGCCCGCACCTCGGTCAGCGTGGTCAAGGTGAAAAACACCGATCCCAACTCCATTATCTCGGAAATGGAGGCGATTTTTTCCGCGTACGGAGCCCTGATGCCCAAGGAGAAAGGGGCAGGGGGGGTCCAGTTTATGCCCATCCCCCGGATGAATGCAGTAATGATTCTGGCCGCGTCGCCGGCCTTGCTGGATCGGGCCAAATACTGGGTGCAGCAGCTTGATCTCAAAACGGACGCCTTGGCCAACGTGCACGTTTATCACGTCAAGAACTACAAGGCCCGCAATCTGGCGGACCTCCTCACCCAGGCCTACGGCGGGGCGCCGGCGGCGGCGCCGGGCGTCCGGGAAGTAAGGCCGGAAGCGCCCCCGGCCGGCGGCATCGCCGCACCCGGCGCCGGTTTTGTTCCTACGGGCGAGGCCGCCACCCGACTCCGGGGGGAATCCTCTGAGCTGGGCGCCCCTTCCACCACCCGGGGCCGCAGAGAGCGCGGCCTTGGTCTTGGGGCCGAGCGCATGGAACCCGGACTGGGGTTGGGGGTGGCCGCGCCTGCCCCCCGGGAGCGGGCTGTGCCTCTGGCACCCGGAGCCCCGGGAGCGGCTCCTCTGCGGGAGGGGGTGCGCATCATCCCGGATGAAGAAAACAACCTGCTGGTGATTGTCGCACCGCCTTATGAATGGGGCGTCATCAGCAAGCTCCTGGAAAAACTGGACGTCATGCCCCGCCAGGTCATGTGCGAAGTCCTCATCGCAGACGTCACTCTCACCGACGACCTGCGCTACGGCGTGGAATGGTTTATCAATACCCGCCAGACCGGGGCAGCGGGGACCACCTTCAACCCCGGCCCCTCAGGGAACCCCAGCCTGGAAGTGCTCAAAGGCGCCTCAGCCGCCCTGCAGACCTTGGGCGGCTTCACCTTCATGGCCCGGGACGCCCAAAACCTCTTTCGGAGTACCATTAACCTGTTGGCGTCCCAAGGCAAAGTCCGGGTTCTGGCCTCACCGCACATCATGGCGGCGAACAACCAGGTGGCCCGCATCCAGATCGGCCAGGACGTGCCTATATTGGTGGCTACCTCCACAGGCATTATCACCACGGAGACAGTGGTGACCAACCAGGTGGAGTACCGCAGCACCGGCATCATCCTGGGGGTGCGCCCTCAGATCAACGCCAAGGGCCTCATCACTTTAGAGATCATCCAGGAAGTGAGCAATGTGGCCGAGCAGGCCGTGGGCACGGTGACCAATTCCCCCACATTTGACGTCCGCCAGGCCAAAACCCAGCTCATCACCGGGGACAACCAGACCATTGTCCTGGGGGGCCTCATCCGGGAAGACGAGCAACGGGGCGCCCGGGGAATCCCCGGATTGCGCCGGATGCCGCTGTTGGGGCCGCTTTTCGGCTCCGAAACCAGCACCAAACGGCGCACGGAGCTCATTGTCCTGATCACCCCCCACATCGTGGACACTTTGGAGGAAGGGGCCCGAATCACCCGGGAAGTAGAAGACCGCATCCATCTGGAGGGCCTGTATCGCCCGGGCTTGGGAGCTCCGGCCGCCCCGCCGCTGGCGGCCCCCCCGGGAAGGATGCAGTGAAGGATTTCCGGGAAAGGAAAGCCTTAACCTGATGACGACAAAGGGCTGAAGGACCTCGGGGCCAGCCGCTGACGGCAGGGGAGACTCCCTGCCAGGCCGAAAGGGCGCCACGATGAAAACGGCGCCCTTTCCGTTTGGTCAATTTTCTTAAATTTTATGTCAGCCGATGGGATAGTAATAGGCGATGCCGTTGGCCCACCAGCTCAATTTGTAAGGCCTGCCTTTAATGGCGATTTGCGGTCTGACCCACAGGATCACCCGCTCCACCAGGCGGCCGTGAAGCGGATGCGGCAGCACCGCGGTAACCACATGCTCAGCTCCCTCATAATAGGAGGTATGAGGATCAAAACCCCATTCATCCATACTTTGCTGCTCTCCTTATGGTTTCCTTGGACGCGGCTGGGCAGGAAAAGCCGCCGTTTGTGGAAACATTTGTGGCAGCAACCTCAAGGGGAACTTTTTCCCGGGCCGAGGCTGCCTGCCTATTAACTTAAATTTTTTTGAGAATTTTTCAAGAAGCCTCCTTCACTTCACCTTGATCCAAAGGATTTTGGCCATCCCTGGCCCGGGATTGTGCCATTGGGTCGGCATCTCGCTGGTCAGATAAATCAAGTCTCCGGGGCGCAGGTTATGGACGGCTTTTTCCACTTTTACCTGCAACCGGCCGGAAAGGACATAACCGATCTCTTCCCCTTTGTGAAAAAAGAAATGGGCCGACAAGGTCTTTTTGGGGGCAATCTCAATAAGATACGGCTCGGCTTTATAGTCCGCATCTACCGGCGACAGCAGTTTGGCGAAAACGCTGCCTTCGGGCAGGCCCGAAAGTTTCACCTCCACTGCCTCGGCCGGGGTGAAAATCAGCCGCCGGCGAACCGCGGGCTGATCCTGAAAAAATGAGGTGATGTCCACCGACAGGACTTCCGCCATTTTCATCAAAGCCGGCAGCGAGGGGTGGATCAGGTTGCTCTCCACCTGGGAGATGGTGCTGGCGGTGACGCCCACCAGCTTGGCCAATTCCGCCTGGGACAAACCCCGCCGGGTGCGGAATTCCTTCAGGCGCAGGCCCACATCGGTGCGTCGCGGGGGGCGTTTTTCATCTTCAAAGACCACCGTGAGGCCTTTCGTCCAATAGGTAAAGGGTTTGTGCAGGTTGTCCAGGGCCCGGTCTTCCGCCTTCAGGACAGTAAGGGAGGTGGTCCCCCGCTTGATGTTCAGTTCAATGGTGACTTGGGCGATCTGGTTGATCAGGGCCCGCAGCCGGGGCGTATGGGCGTTCTTTTCCAGGATCCAGTAGGCGATGGTGTTCAATTCATAAAGGCGCGGGCAGGAATGGGAGTAAAAACTGAGGATGCGCTCTTCGCTGCCCCAGAGGTCCTGCATGCCGGTGAGGCTTTCAAAAATGAAGCGGACGTCCCCCTGCATGGTGGCATGGAGGCCGTAGAGGAGGTCCATGAATTTTTCCGGGTCTCGGGGCTCGTCCACCTTGATGATCCGGCAGGGCCACTCCGCTTCGCCGTCTTCATAGAATTTCAGAAAGATTTCCGAGTTTGCCCCCTTGCCGGAAGTGAAGCAGTCCAGAATGGTGAGCTGGGGGTAATCGGCCAGGGCCCCCAGCTTGTCCAGCAGGTTTTTGGGGGAGCGGTCGAAACTGACGTAAATGAAAGGCTTGTTGCTGGCCGCCGATGCCTGGAGGAAATTGAGGCAGAACACCGGGGCAAGACTGCCGGCATTGTCATGCCAGACTACATTGTCGCCGATGTACAAACCGTCCAGCAGCAGATCCAGCCGGCTGACGCCGGAGGCCACCCGGGGCCGTTCTGAGATGCCAGGAAACATGGTTTTCTCTCTTGGAGATAATATAAAAATATCATATCATTTTGGAATCATTGATGCAGACAAAGATTGCCCAAATCACCACGGCAAAAAAGGGCCCAGGTTCTGCCAAGTTCGTCCAATACGTATTTGGTCTGGGTGATATGGTGATATAAGGAAGCAAGAAGCCTATATGTTTTGTAATGACGGACACCAACCCGCCTCTGAAGAAACCCCGAGCCCATGAAAGAAGCCCTGCTCCACATTGAAAACCTCACGGTGCACTACGGCGCCGCCCAAGCCCTGTTCGGGATTGACCTGACGGTGGCCCGGGGTGAAACCGTGGCCTTGGTGGGGGCCAATGGGGCCGGCAAGACCAGCCTTCTGAAGGCCATCATGGGGCTGGTGCCGGTTTCGGGCGGGCGGATCTTTCTGGACGGCCGGGATGTCACCGAAGCCTCGCCTGCAGTTATGGCGGCCCTGGGAGTGGCCCTGGTGCCCGAGGGCCGGGAGATGTTCGGTGACCTGACGGTCAGGGAGAACCTGGAGCTGGGCGCCCTGGCTCTCAGCCCCGGCCGTCGGGAAATGGAAGAGCGGCTGGAGCGGGTCTTCGCCCGTTTCCCCCAATTGAAAGAGCGCGTCCATCAGCGGGCTGCCACCCTTTCCGGCGGCGAGCAGCAGATGGTGGCCATCGGCCGGGCCCTGATGGCCAAACCCCGATTGCTCCTGATGGACGAACCGAGTCTGGGCCTGGCGCCCCTTGTTGCCGACGAAATCTTTGACATCATCCATCAACTGTCCCGCTCCGGGGTGACCATACTCCTGGTGGAGCAGAACGCCGCCCGGGGCCTCACTGCCTCCAACTCCGCCTACTTGTTGGCCAACGGCAGAATTGTGGGGGCAGGCAAAAGCGACCAGCTCCTGGTGGACCCCGAACTTCGCCGGGCCTTCCTGGGAGCGGCCAGCGCCGACAATCCGGCCGCCAGCCGCCTGGGCGCGGCCGGGCTTACCAATATTCGCCTGGAAAAACCGGATATGAGTAAGATGACCTTTATGCCGCCTTTCAAAACCGTGGAGGAACTCCGGGAGCACCAGCTCAAGGGCCTTCAGTGGACCGTTCGCCATGCTTATGAGGGTTCCAGCTTTTACCGGCAGAGGCTCGATGAGGCGGGGGTCAGACCCGGAGACATCAAGTCCCTGGAAGACTTGAAAAAACTGCCTTTCACCACCCCCGAGGACTTGCAGGACCAGTACCCCTTTCCTTTCCGGGCTGTGCCCTACGAACAGATCGTGCGCATTCACGCCTCATCCGGCACCACCGGAAAGCGCAAGATTCTCTGCTATACGCAAAAGGACCTGGACGACTGGGCCCACTTCTTTGCCCGTTGTTACGAAATGGCCGGCGTGACTCCCCTGGACCGGGTGCAGATTGCCGTGGGCTATGGCCTTTGGACCGCCGGGGTGGGCTTTCAACTGGGGGCCGAGAAGCTGGGGGCCATGGCCGTCCCCGTGGGGCCGGGAAACCTGGATCTGCAGTGCGAGTTCTTCCTTGACCTGCAACCCACGGTGTTTTGCTGCACTGCTTCCATGGGGCTGCTTATGGCCGAAGAAATCCACCGGCGGGGCATCGCTGACAAAATCAACATCAGAAAGGTCATCTACGGTTCGGAGCGCTCCAGCGTCTCCATGCGGAAGAAAATCAGCGAGCTCTTCGGCGGCGTGGAGCTTTTCGACATCGTGGGCATGACCGAACTGTACGGGCCGGGAACCGGCATCGAATGTCCGCACCACGACTGCATCCACTACTGGGCCGACTACTACCTCCTGGAAATATTGGACCCGGAGACCCTGGAGCCCGTGCCGGATTACGAGTGGGGCGAGATGGTGGTCACCACTCTGGCCAAGGAAGGCGCGCCCCTGATCCGTTACCGGACCCACGACATCACCCGGATCATCCCGGGACCATGCACCTGCGGCAGCATTCTCCCCCGGCATTCCCGCATCTTCGGCCGTACCGACGATGTGTTCAAGTTCCGGGGGGTGAACATCTACCCCAGCAGCATCGACCGCCTGCTTTCCCAGGTTCCGGGTCTGGGCTCCGAATACCAGGTTCATCTGTTCCGGGATGAAAACGGCAAAGACCACATGTTGCTCAAAGTGGAGCGGGGCGCCGGCGTGGAGCCGGGCCGGGCCGATGAACTGGGGCGGGAGGTCCGCTACCTCATCAAACACAAACTGATGGTCACCCCGGAGGTGGAGGTGGTGGCCTATGGCGAACTGCCCCGTTCGGAGCGCAAAAGCAAACGGGTTTTTGATACCAGAATTACCGATTCGGTGATATAGGAAAATTACAGGCCAGGCACGCGGGAAGCAATGAAATAACCGGCCTCGGCTCGAGGAGAGAGATTTTTGTTTAGGAGGAGGCATGAAGAAAACAGGGATTATTTTGGCGGGCGTGATATTGCTTACCGGGATGACCGTGGGGGTGCAGGCGGCGGAACCCATCAAGATCGGGGCCTTTTTTGCCTTGTCCGGACCTGCGGCGCACATCGGCACACCCACCCGGCTTGTGGCCGACATGGT